>SDBS01003837.1_pt1 | contig 14745 bp, 17 predicted proteins | sample 2277091 | NCBI WGS metagenome assembly SDBS01 (sample SAMN10404972, study PRJNA504765) | marine sediment metagenome | isolation source: marine sediment core GS10_PC15, 163 cmbsf | place: Arctic Ocean: Southern Knipovich Ridge | collected 2010
ATACACAATAGATATAACATAGTTGATATTGTATCATCCATACAAATAGATATAATATTTCTATAATTTTCATCCCATTTTCCAGAATTATATTTCGCCATATACCTTTTATTAATCTTTTCTTTAATTCTGGTTCTCTTCCAATCCGGAAAACTTATTTTTATTATATTTTCCTCAATGTAATTTAAATCTTTGTTATTCAAAGCAAGGTCTTCGGCAATCTCTATTAAGTGGCGTGCTTTTATTCTGTTCTTTCTTTTAAATTCTTCTTTTTCAAAAGAATCAGTTAAGAAGTTAGATAACTGTTCTAATTGAAAAAAATCACTTTTGCCATAGGAATAGAATTTAAAATTATCATAGATTGCTAAAACTTTAGAAAATAATTCTGATAAATTATTATAGAATTCTGAGAAAAAACAAATACAATCAAATTTAATTACATTTTTCCTAAAAAACTGACATGGACTTTTACAAAAATGGCAGCTAAAGTATGTATATAAATTTTTACATCAAAACCCTTTCTAATACCTTGCCAAATTATATTAGTAACAATACAAGGAATGTTGAAAGTCCTATCAACATTACCATCTGGGTAAGAGATATGAGCAAATTCAACATCTAAGACTAAGAATCTCGATTTTTTAAACTTGTCAAAATTAATTTTTTGTTTATACTTATCAATAAAATTATTTAGATAATCTTTTACGGTCTCTTCAATATTAATAATTATATTATTTATATCAAGCAAATAGTTATTTAAACTCTCTAGCTCTAGTTTTGGTCTATAATCTCGGTTAAATTTATCTAATTTTTCTCTATTTTTAATTAGAAGACCCAAACGAATAAATTCATATATAAGCTTTTTTTCTATAAAATATATTGTCTCTTCTTCATATCGAAAGTAGTCAGATGATTCAAAAGGGTTTAGATCATGAATTAATTCATAACATTCAGAATACCATGGTTCTGAATTTAATGAATTTATCTCTCTCATCTTGAAAATTCCCCTTAAAAAACTACTCGCAGAATCAATAAAAGGGAATAATTTCGAGGGTAATAAATTGCCTTTGAAAAATTTTAAATTTACTTGAGGTAATAGTTTTTCTGAAATATAGTTAGTCTCTTCAAAGCACCATAAATTTAAATATTTAAACTTTGACAAATTTGCCAACATTACATTCTCGAAGTTTGAGGAATAACAATCATCGGGCATACCAAAAACCGAACAATATAAAGGAATTTTCTCAAGAATATTATAACCATAGCCATTCACGTGAACTTGAAATCTTGCACATGCAGCAAGGGTTCCGTTTTGATCCCTTTCAAGTGGGAGTTGCTTTTTAAATGGATTATCATTCTCTTTGTTGTATTTTGTTGGAAAACATTTAGCAGGATGAAAATCATATAAAATTATTACATTAGTTTTATTTTCCGCATAACACAATGCCCATAAAAATGGAATTTCTTCAGTTGGCTCATTATTCAATTCTTGATCCTTACGGGGCCAATCCTTACATTTGTTATGTGAAAGTAAAATGAGTATACCAATACTATTATTAAACAAATATTCTGAGATGTTTTTTAAAGAAAATATAGTTTTTAAATTATCTAAGAATCTTTTCTCATTTTTTAGACTTAATTTTTGTATTTTCATCACCGAATTTAATCAATTTTTTGAAACAATTTGGATCTGGAGCATAATAAAGTAATTCATCCAAACTCTTTTCATTAATATCTTTTTGACATAAAAGTCTCTGAGCTACACACTTACCCCTACATACTGTAAGGAAATTGCATGATCTACATGGTTCCCTCAGATTTTTATACCCCTTTTCAATAAATTTTCGAAATATCTGAAAATTCTTCGAAAACCATAGGTCTTCAAATTTATGAGTATATATATTTCCTATATTAAATTGTTTTAAATTTTTCCATGCAGGGCACATGCATACATCACCATTGTGGATTATTAAAGGCGCATCAAACCCTCCTCTGCAGAAGTGATTCTTTTCAAATTTAAATAATTCATTTTTATTAAGTAGAAATAAAAAGTTACAAGGATTTCCTATTCTTATCTCCATTTTTTTTTGAAGTCTTTTATCTTCAAGAATTTTAATTAATCTTGAGTTAATTTCCTTTAACTTTTTCTTGCCCATGTGAAGATTTGGATTATTTCCTCTTCCTTGAGGAACAAATCTTAAAAAATGAATTTTAGTAAAATTCTCATGATTCTTTTATAATATTAAATGAATTAGGAATTTTATTTATATTTTCAATCAGTACTCTATTATGTCCTTGAATGTTGAAAACAACAGTAATGCGATCTTTAATATCACAAATAGAATTTATAATATCCTCTGTGAGGCTAATTAGATTATTATTCTCGTCAATTAAAACACCTGATGTATATATAATTAAATTAATCTTTAAATATGCCAAAAATTTTAATAATTTAAAAAAATCGGGATGAAGAAATGATTCTCCTCCTGATAAAGAAATCGTGGTTATTTTGAATCTTTTTTTAACATTTTTTATTGTATCAATTAACTTAGATAAATTTAAAAATAGAGAATTATTTAAAGAGGAGTTGCTACTACAGTAAACACAATTTAATGTACATTTATGAGTAAGTTCTATACTTAATTCATCGAAAGTATTTGCTAAGTTATACGTTGAGACTCTAACCATTCTTTATACCTTTTATTTTTAACTGGATCAATATCCTCGTCATCAACTCTAATAAATTGACTTAAATCATCATTACCACATTCTGAACATTGAGAACTTAAGTGTAATCCTTCAGAACCACTATATACTTTTTTGCATTTTAAACATTTTAGACCTATTAATAACACCTCACATATCTTTTTGGAATCTCATCCAATATATTTTTAGAGTAAATATTGGTAGTATAAACATAATTTATTAATCCATATATATCTGATTTAGGATTTTTTTGTATATATCTCTTATTATATTGATGAAAATAACATTTACCACTGTTATTGCATGTTTTACAATAATTTTTCCATTCATTCATTTTACTCTTATCTTTAAATAAAGAAATTAAATGATTGGTTTCATTCTGATATGAGGAACTAAAATCTTCTTCTATATCCTTTATTTTGTCAAGAAAACTATTTAGTTTGCTATTTATATCAGAATTATTCCATGATACATTATAGCCTATCCCAAATGATTTATCTTTAAACACAATTTGTTTTCTTTTCAACAATTGTCTTTCTGCTGATTCAAATCCCAAAACAAAACCATCGTTATTAAAAATTTTAGTTTCTTGATAATAGCATTTACTAATTTTGTAATAACCAATAATATAGCGGTGCCTCGAATTTTGATCTTGACTTCTAAATATGATATATTTCTCTTTACTTTTCCTTTTGAATAAACTTCTCACGCCCCTTCGATTGCAAATTGAATTATAAGAATGATTTTCAAACATTGGAAACTCAAAATGAATTTTCCCATCACTACTACATTTAAATAAGAATAAATTTCGATGAGCAAGTTCATTACTTATCTCAAGAAAACAGTCATTTGGAAATATCTTTGTCGAATAATAATTAAATAAAACAATATCTCTATCGAAATTAATATCAAACACCTAATTGATGATTTTAATCTTCTATAAATTAATTTCTTTATTACATTTAAATAATTTGCGAAATTTAATGATTAGTGCTTGAAATCATAGCTCCTATAACTGTTATTATATTAGGAAAATAACTATTTAAGTTTAGAAATTGGTTGAAAAAACTTAATAAAATTAAATTCTATTATACCAATATTTAAACTAATATATTCAATAATTTTATTATTTCACAAGGAGCAAACGAGAGAGCTTGGATGTCAAAAATTAAAAATCTAATTGAAAGGTGTAATGAAATAATTAAAAGTGGAGAAGATTTTTTAGAGCTTCAAGAATTTAATATTATACCGATAAAAACAATATCGAAAATTAATATTTCAATTGAAAATATTTATAGCTTATGTTATCCAAATGGTATTCCTGACCATTTGCGGTTAGGGAATTTTATACGAACATTGACAAACCTTGGTGTCAATAAAACACAATTAAATGCTATTGGATTATTTTCGCATAGGTTGGAATTTTTTAAAGGATTTAAAGAAGACCTTGAAAAAGGAGTAGTTACTAGAGATTTAGTTAAAATAGTAACGTTAGATATCTATAATGATATGCTTGATCAAGCTCAGAACTTAAGAACATTCAAAACAGAACCTCTGAATAGAGCGGCATGTGTTTTAGCTAGAATCGTTATTGAAGATACATTAAAAAAATTATGCTACGATAATAGAATTAACTTAAGTTCCACTAAAGCTTCGGTAGCAAATGAAGAATTAAGAAAAATAAGATTAATTACAAAGGAGCAATGGCGACTTAATCAAGTTTGGTTAGATATAGGTAATAAAGCGGCACATTCAGAAAATCAGCAAGAAGAAGGCTTTAGTTCTATAGCAGAGGATAAAATGGATGATATGATAAATAGTATAAAACAATTTGCAAAAAAAAACCTTTAATATCATTTTTTGTTCTATATTTATCATAATTTAGGAACCTCTCAACAATGTATTGGAAATGCTATAAGAAGAGTTGTGCCTCTAGTCTATGGGAAACAACTAGATATGGTAGAAGAGATTTAATTTAGGTTTCTGTCAAATTGTAAAGAATATATATAAATAGAACAATGTTAAAAATCCTTGGAAGGATATTTGATGTCATTTTTTATAGAGAAATTTCATCTTTTGAAAAAATATAAGAAACAAGAATAATAGATAGTTCGTATGAAATTTGGTATAATATCTATTACTTATAAGTTGGTTTATTGTAAAGACAAAATATAATGGTGAAATAATGTCACTAAGAAGAGAAACTGAGCAAAGATATTCTGCTTTTTATAATAGTCTAAAAGATTTTCTCTATAATAATTCAGGATTTAATATAAAGGGTGTTGCGAGATGGGGTTCTCGAACAACAGGAGAACACAGAGATAAGAGCGATTTAGACGTAATTTTCTGGATATTCGGAAGTCCTTCTAAACAAAAGATTTATCCTAATTTGATAGATAAATTGAAAAAAATTTTGAAAGTCAATGCTAATACAGGAAGTAGTAATAATGTAATAAAAATTTGGAAAGAAGGAATTTCTTGTGATTTAAAATTACTTTCTGAATCAAATTATAGGACGCAGATAAATACTAGAAGGTACAATGAATAACTAAAAAATTAAAAAAAGATTTAATAAGATAAAATTAGATATCAAATTTAAGACTTATGAAGAAGGTTTGGTTTAAGGTCCACCACCCTCCCCTCTAAATCCCGATTCTCTCAACTTCAGATTATCAAAAAAGTTAGGTTCTCTCTCGTTCCTTACTGTAAACAAGGTTTTCAACCATTTCACAAGAGAATATTTTTTTCTTCCAAAAAAGAAAAATCTGATATTTTATATATTTATAGTTTGGGTTATTTTTCCCTATTTAAATGAATTATGGATGATGTATGTATTTATGTTACCCTTTGGATTTTGTATTGCGTTTACAGGACCTCTATTATCTGCAAATATTACAAAAGTAGTAGATGCAGATAAACAAGGTGTAGTAAGTGGATGGTCTACGAATTTCCAAGCAATAGCACAAACTATAACTCCATTAATTTCTACAGGTTATTTACAACTCGGTGGTATAGCGTTAGGTTTGGTCTACCTGGATTCCTATGAACTTATTGGCTATACAAATTTCATAATATCGGTAGCTCTCTTTATAATAGTTATTATAGATATTAAAAATCATCCCAAGTTGTATTTCTATGAGAGAATCAGAAGAAAACGTAAAAAGCGCGTGAAAGAAAAGCAAAAAATAAAAGAAACCACTTTGAAAGAGCAAGAAACTCAATAATATCTGTCGAAACCATTTTTTGAGCAGTGGAGTTTAACTTTCTTTCAATATTCACAGGGTGAATTTGGTAGTTAGAAGATCTTCGGTTTTTGAAGATTTACCAATATAAACATTATATTCAATTTGTTCTATTTCCCATGATTGCGATTCGGGGTTAAACCAAGCGAGATTCTTTCTTGGAATTAGTATTTTTACATTTTTTATATCATTTGGTTCGAGAAAAACACGAGAAAACCCTCTTAGAAGTTTTACAGGACGGTCTATATTAGAGTTTTCAAATCCAATATACAATTGGACTATTTCTTCCCCTTCCACATTTCCTGTATTTTGAACATCTACAGTAGCAACGACTCTATCATCTTCTAATTCAACTCTTAAATTATCATATTTAAATGTTGTATAACTCAGTCCAAACCCAAAAGCAAAAGCTGGGTGATAACCCTTTTTTTCAAAAAGTGTATATCCATGATAATATCCATATTCAATTTCATCAACCGTATAATCAAAGAAAGGCAAATTTTTAGGATCCTCAGGAATCGTAAAGGGTAGTTTTCCACTAGGATTTACATCTCCAAAAATAATGTTTGCTAATGCATTCCCTCCTTCCTGACCAGAATACCAGGCCATAATTATAGCAGGTACTTGGTCCTTCCATTCTTCCATTGTAATAGCACTCCCTCCGATGAGAACAACAATACAATTTTGATTTTCGGCTGATACTGCTTTAATTAATTCTATATCTTCATCATGTAATGAGAGGTTGATTCGATCCCCACCTACCTTAAATTCTATAATATATTCTCCTTCATCCTTATAACTTAATCCTACTACGATAATTGCAGCATCAACTTCTTTTGCAGTACTTTTAGCCTTAGCAATATCTGTTCCAACATTATAGATTAAATCAATAGAGTTTCCTACATAATTCTGGATCCCTTTCAATGGAGTAATGACTTCTTCTCTTTTAATAGATACGTTACTACTTCCATGATCTCCAGTATTTTTAAATTTGGCATATTTTCCATAAATCGCTAATTTATTAATTTGATCCTTTTTCAATGGTAAAATGTCATTATCATTTTTTAGGAGTACCATGCTCTTTTCAGCAGCTTCCAAGGCTACTTGGTGATGTTCACTACACCCAATCAAGTCGTGATCGTATATTTGAGAATCTTCTCGGGTGACAAACTTTAGAATTGTTTTCATAACTCTTTTTGCAGCTTCATTAATCATATTTTCTGTTATTTTACCCTCTTGGATTGCTCTTCTAATTTTAGTAAACCTAAAATACTTAACTCGTGGCATCTCAACATCCAATCCTCCTGTAACTCCTCCAACAGTGTCTTTCAATCCACGTATCCAATCGGAATGTACAAATCCTTGAAAGTTCCAATCCTTTTTTAGAATACTTCGTAATAAATAATCATTATGTCCACAAAATTTCCCTCGTAATTTATTATAAGCACTCATTACTGTGGCACAATTTTCTTCCACGCAACGTTTAAATTGAGGAAGATATACTTCCCGAAGCGTTCTTTCATCCATTTTTACATTTACTTTAAATCTAGAATATTCTATACTATTTGCAACAAAATGTTTTGCTGTTGCCATAACATTATGTTCCTGTACACCTCGGGTTAAAGCTGCTCCAAATTCCCCTAATAGGAAAGGATCTTCTCCATAAGTTTCTTGAGCTCGTCCCCAGGCAGGATGACGTAAAAGATTGATGCATACACCTCCAAAAAGATTGCCATCATGAGCCCGCACTTCTTTTCCAATAACATCACCAACACGTTCTTCCAAAGCAGTATCCCAAGATGCTCCACGTGCCATCGATACTGGGAAGCAGGTAGAACCAGGAATAATTACCCCTCGAGGTCCATCAGTAAATTTAAAGGGAGGTATTCCAAATTTCTTTAAGCCCGCGGCATCATAAGCTCGTTTACCAAATCCCCTATCTATCATTACTTTCGCCTTTAAGCCATTTCCTCTCATTTGACTCACCTTTTCTTTCAGAGTCATTTGATTGAGAGCCCATTCTACATAATCATCAATTTCTTGCTCAGTCATACCTTTTTTGATTTCAATCATCTTTTTTAGCAAACATAATTATAAATATTCTTTGATTATTATGAAAAAATTGCAATATAAAGTAAATTTAACTCTTTCAGTATTCTTTAAGGCATAAATGAAAAACTTATGATAAAATATGTTATAAAAAGAAATGGGTTTAGGTTTATTAGAAAATCTCTAGTAATACTTCGATGTGATTATTAAATTATGGATTATTCTTTATGAATTCCACTATGAGTTTTGCGAGCTCAGGCCCTTTATCTTCCTGTACAAAATGTGCTGCATTTTTAATTGTCGTATGATTTTGACCTTGCGCACCGGGGATGTATTTTTGCCAGTATTTATCTCCACCCTTGGTAACGGGATCACTATCTGAGAAAACTGTTAAAAATGGTTTATTCCATTGCCCAAATAGCTCATTAGCTTTTTTATTCGCATTATATTCTGGATCATCTGGACTAATTGGAACCAACGAGGGTAAAATTCGAGCTCCTGCTTTAAAAGAATCATCTGGGAACGGTGCTTCATATCCTTGCATGATTTCTTTCGATAGTTTAGTAGTTGTGGCACCTTGAATTATTCTCTTGATACTAAACTTAGTAGCCTCTCTAGAAAATTTTCTCCAATTCAAAAACGCTTCACTCATTTGTTGCTCTCCTGTTGGTAATCCTCCATTTGATAATACTATTCTCTTGAATCGTTCTTGATTTTCAATTGCAACTCTTAATCCTATTAAAGAACCCCAATCCTGGCAAAATAAAGTCATATTTTTAAGATCGAGCATTTTTACTAATGAAGTTATCCATTCTACATGTTTATGATAGGTGTGATCACTTTGTTCTGTCGGTTTCTCAGAGCGCCCAAATCCTACTAAATCAGGTGCTATAGTTCTATAACCTGCTTGGACAAGAATTGGGATCATATGTCTATACAAGAAGGACCATGAAGGTTCTCCATGCTTGAGTAATATAACTTCAGTAGCTTCTTTAGGTCCTTCATCAATATAATGAATTCTAATACCGTCTACTTCTTTATAATTAGGTTTGAATGGAAAATCAATAAGATTCTCAAACCTTTCATCAGGCGTACGCAATAATTTCATAAATTCTTTTACCTCATTTCTTCAAATATTTTATTTACATTTAGGTATTCTTTTTAAATTTGTAATAAATTTGTTTAAATAATTATTTTACTTTTTCATAAAATAAAATTAAAGAAGGCTGAAAAAACTTGGATTCTCCTATAATCTGGAATCATAGAGGGCAGGGTATTGATGGAATTAAGAATACATTATCCTCTTTTAAAAAGTGCGTTCATATAGGTGTCGATGGTATTAAGACTGAGGCACATTTATCACATGATGGATGTGTGATATTAAGATTTTTACCTTACTTGATAATTGAGGAGAAAAAGGTTTCAATTAGCGATCTAATTATTAGTGCAATTAAGGATGTTAAAGTAGAGAATGATGAACCCGTTCCAACACTCCGTGAGACATTTGAAGATTGTGGGGATAAAGTTCGATACAATTTTGATATATGGGATTATGAAACGGGAAAAATAATAATTGATATTGCGGAAGAGTATAATTTACTTGAGAAGATAGAACTAACAAAGCCAGCGAACTATAAACATCCTTTTGAAACTCTTTTAAAACCTTTGAGGGAGAAAAATAAGGATATTATTCTAATTAATTCACTATTTTCCGAAACCCAAATTACGCAGGATAACTATTTATTATTAGATCAGATGAAAACTTTGAATGTACAGGTTGTAAATCTGAGATATCAGAGTTTTAATTTAGAATTATTTAATCGTGTAAAGAAAGCAAGTTTTAATTTTTATGTTTGGGGTGTACGCGAATTATCTTTCATGAAGAAGTTTTATAATCTAAATTATAAGGGTGAGCACATTGATGGAATTTATTCATCTTTCCCCGAGAAGTTAATAGATTTAAGAGCAAAGCGATAACACAAAAAAGAAATAGACACGAAGATTATAAATAAGATGAACAACAACAACATTAAGATTAAAATTTGGTTGGTATAGTAGAGATGAGTATTGAAGGGAAAATTTGTATAATAACAGGTGCAAATTCTGGTATTGGTAAAGCTACGGCTATAGGTCTCGCAGAGATGGGGGCAACAATAGTTATACTTTGTCGTGATAAAGAACGTGGGGAGCTAGCTCAAAAAGAAATCATTGATCTCACAGAGAATAAAAATGTGGATTTGTTTATTTGTGATTTAGCATCATTTGAATCAATTCGTAGATTCGTTTCAGAATTCAAAAAAAAATATCAGGATTTACATATCTTGATAAATAATGCTGGAATTATGAAGAAAAGGGGAACTATATCTACTGATGGATTTGAGATAAATCTTGCTGTTAACCATCTTGCCCCATTCCTACTCACGAACCTATTACTTGATATGTTAAAAAAGAGCGCTCCAAGTCGTATCATTAACGTCAGTTCTGCTGCTCATAGAATGGCAAACTTGGATTTTGATGATCTTCAGAGCGAAAATAAGAAACTTCGGTTAATGCGAATATACGGTAATTCTAAATTAGCGTTAATGCTATTTTCATATGAGTTAAGCAGAAAACTAGAAGGAACAAATGTAACAATTAATACATTACATCCTGGTATGGTTGCTACTAATTTAGGCAGAGATATGTCTCATTCTGGTCAGGGCTTTGGAAAACGCTTTTTTAAAACACCTCAGGAAGGAGCAGAGACCTCAATATATTTAGCATCATCACCAGAAGTAGAAGGCATCACAGGTAAATATTACACTAAAAAAAAACAAAAGAAATCATCCAAGAGATCTTACAATGAAGAGGATGCCAATAAGATATGGGAAATCAGTGCTGAGATGACAAAATTATAATTTTTCTATTATATTGAGATGTTTTAACTCCATTTTATAAAGTAAGACTTATATTGGAGTCTTACTTTATTTATTTTATGACCAAATTAAAAGTAGGGCCAAAAGGACAAATTACTCTAATTAAGAAATTACGAGAGAAATTTGGGATTAATCTAGGTTCACTTGTAGAAGAAGTTGAAGCTGATGATGGAATACTAATAAAACCCATAGAACCATCTTTAAAAATGTGGAAAAATCTAAAAGAGAAAGTAAGTAAGAAGTGGCCCTCAGATATTTCTTCCGTACAAGCTATTCGAGAGGATAGAACGAAATGAAAGATGTGGTTGTAGATTCCAATATTTTTATTGCATCTTTAATAGAAAATGATAAGTTTCATAATGAGAGTCTCGATATTATTGAAAAAATGAGTATGAAGGAACTTGTTTTTCATATATCCCCGATAATTCCTACAGAAGTATCGTGTGCTATTGCAAGAAGAATTGGTGTAAAAGAAGCTAAGGATAGTATAGAAATAATTCAAAATTGGATTAAGGAAAAAAAAATTTACATATATGAATTAAATGAAACAAGGATGTTACAAGCCCAAAACTATGGAGCCAAATATAAATTGAAAGGGATGGATGCAATAATAGTACAATTAGCACATGAATTAAATAATCATCTTATAACTTTTGATAATGAAATAATTGAAAGAGCAACAGATATTCAACTCTATAAATCTTAATTAACAATTTAGAGAAAGTTATATACTTTTAGGGGTAATAAAATATGAGTAAAGAAAATGGACATAAATAAGATTGTAAAAAAAGTCACAATTGATGAGAGGGGTCGAGTTACCATTCCAAAGAGTATTCGTGAAAAATATAACTTCATCTCTGGTGAGGAATTCGAAATTATAGATGAAATACCACCAGTGATTTAGGGGATCCGTTTTAAAACTAAGCTCATCAAAATCATTAAAAGAGTCAGAATCAGTATCTGGATTAATGGGATTAGTAAAATTACCATACTACGAGTAGTTTTTATGTGTGGGCAGTACTATTCAAATATTTCATTAAGAAATTCATTAACCTGAATTATGAAGGCATGAGTATAGATGGGCTATATTCACATAATCCTATTATGGCAGTAGAGATGAAAAGGAAATTACAAACAAGTAATTAGTCAAATAATTTAAACATAACTCTATTTTTTTTAATAAAATTATTGATTAAAGATAGATTTCATCAATTACTATTGAGTTGGTATGATAAATTATGAATATGGAAGGAAAAATTTGTATAATAACTGGTGCGAATTCCGGCATTGGTAAAGCAACTGCTATCGGTTTAGCAGAAATGGGAGTTACAGTAGTTATGGTTTGTCGTGAAAAGGAAAGTGGTGAAACCGCCCAGAAAGAAATCGTAGAACTTACAGGGAATAAAAATGTTGATTTGTTCTTATGTGATTTATCTTCTCAGAAAGAAATTCGGAACCTTGTTACAAATTTCAAGAAGAAATATCAAGCTTTACATATATTAATAAACAACGCGGGGGTTATGATGAAAAGAGGACCTATGTCTACAGATGGATTTGAAATGAACTTTGCTGTTAACCATCTTGCTCCATTTTTATTAACTAATTTATTGCTGGAGATGTTAAAAAAATGTGCTCCAAGCCGTATTGTAAATGTGAGTTCTGGAGCACATAAAATGGCAAAACTTGACTTTGATGATCTTCAGAGCGAAAACACGAAACCACGGTTTATGAGAATCTATGGAAACTCAAAATTGGCTTTAATGCTATTTTCTTATGAATTGAGTAGAAAATTAGAAGGGACAAATGTAACCGTTAATACAGTGCATCCAGGTGTTGTTGCCACTAATTTAGGTCGCCATCAATCAAAATTTAATCAGAAGTTTTCGAAAGTCGTTTTTAAGAAACCAGAAAAAGGTGCTGAGACTTCTATTTATTTAGCTTCATCTCCCGAAGTAGAAGGTATAACAGGAAAATACTTTGTAAATAAACAACCGCGAAAATCATCGGAAGCCTCCTACAATGTAGAAGATGCTAAGAAAATGTGGAAGATTAGTTCTGAAATGACAAAGTTATAAGAAGATTCAAAATTCTCTTTTTTTTAATTTATTAAAACAAGAAAATTATTTATTCTTTCAATGAAACCATCTATATCCTCAGTTAGATTTTTAGCTTGTTCTTCTGTTATCCAATCATGATTTAAGAAGCAGTTAATTTTCATTTTTGCTGATTCTAATTTATAAATTGCGTGAGAAAGATGGTGAAATATACATGATTCTTCTAGAGAATCAATAGTCATTAAAACTAATGTTTTATCATAAGTAAAGGTAATAAAAAAATAATAAAAAAATATTTAAATAACAAGTTATGATTACATCATAAAATTGCTCGGAAGGATACGTTCTGACCAACAGCAAAGATAAGCGTTTTATTTCCAGTTGTAACAATTATAATTTTGATTTTCCCTAATACTCCTTCTCCACTGTATATTTCCAAATTTCTATTCTCAATATGATTAACAATATCCTAAGTAGCCATTTGTTCCTCTATTTCTATTTGAATTGTTTCTTCTGAGATTGATAATGTAGCGGAACCATAAAATTTTTGTGATGAGCATAGGCGATACCCGTCAGAAATGGTCCAAGATCAAATTTCTTTCTACTTGATTGACCCGTAATATTTATAACTCAAAGTAAAAATGTTAAGTATTAAAAATCAGTTTACCATCCTTCCTTGTAGAAGTTATTCGCAAGTTTATCATTGAATTTGAAACTCAAAAGTCAAAATTTGCTATCTATTACCAAATTTATGGGTTTTCAAAATTAAATAATGGTGTATGGGTGAAAAAGCCAATAAAACTTTTATAGATAGGTAAATAAATAGTTTTGACATAATTATTAAATAATAAAAGCACTATCGATAGTCATGAATGATAATAGAAGCCCTTCAAAAAAGAAGGAAAAACTAAAATGTCCTATTTGTGATTTTGAATTCATTCCAGAATCCTTTCATATTGAAAAAGCTCATTTCGATACAGTAGATACTAAGGGAGAACTGATGACTTTTCAAAATGAAGAATATCAGCTTCAAGTTAAGCCTTTTACATCAATTAAAGGCTCGTGGATAACATACTGCCCAGAATGCGGGTATATTATAAGGTTTGCAACAGAAATTGGTAAAAAAGAAGTTACGGAAGAGCATATGAGATTATTAAAGCGGGGTGCGTTTGAAGAGCATGGCGAATTACACAAATATCTTTATGAAATCCAAGAAAAACCATATATGGATTTCTCAGATTACTTTATAGAGAAAGTCGACAACATAAAAAACGGCATAAAGAAAGCCTTGAATGAGATAAATTTTGATCATTGGGGTAAACCATACAAAGATTGGAAGAAGGATAAGACAGTTGATACATTTAAATTTCTTATAAGGTTTTATACAAATCTAAAGGATTATACTAACACTCAGGTAGATGATCCTAACAATAAAGATATGAAACATAAAATTGAAGAATTAAATTTACCGACTATGTTAGAAGATTTACTTGGTGATATTTTAGAATTACAAAACAAAATTTCTCACGATTCATATGAATTAGGAGCAGAAGAAAACGAGTTAATTGAAAAAGCTTTTATACAATTTATTTATTTCCTTGTTATGAAACAATTGAAGCCCCTAAATTTAAACACCATTGAGATTGAAGGTGAATATAAATTCATTGATTTAAACGAAATTTACTACGAACTTAGAGAGTTTTTGCATGTATATTTATTTAGCACACTATACATAAAAGATTTTGATGATAATTTTTTCTTTCCCCTCTTAAAAAAGCT
>SDBS01003838.1_pt1 | contig 14742 bp, 27 predicted proteins | sample 2277091 | NCBI WGS metagenome assembly SDBS01 (sample SAMN10404972, study PRJNA504765) | marine sediment metagenome | isolation source: marine sediment core GS10_PC15, 163 cmbsf | place: Arctic Ocean: Southern Knipovich Ridge | collected 2010
GGATGTCAGTTTTATATCTATTCATCTTGATAATTCTATTCGCAGGTCTTTGGATGGGATCAGCGAAATAAGGAATACAATGGTAGAAAAATATAGACTGAAAAACAAGCTTTTACAGAGGTTTTGTTATCCTTTTTCCCCTGTTTTGTTCACCCCTTTTTTTAATAATTTGCTTGCTCTCCAGAAGCATTAAACTGAAGAGCAAGCCGGAGTCATAAAAAAATTAGTCCGCCCATGTATGTAGACAAAGCATACATAGGCTCTTACCACTAAGGAAAAAAGCCACCTGTCCAAAAGGAATGGACAAAGCTTCTGGACAGGTTATGAAAGAATTAATGAACAAAGCCACTTGCCTCCACAAACTCTCAAAAAAAATTTTTCCACAAAATTTTCCCACATATAAATGTACAGGGGTCTTTTTTATACTCTGGCTTACTTCCTTTACATTTTTATACATTTTTACTCTCTATTACCAAAAATTTACTTTTTTATATAGTAACCTTCACTCCTGCTTTTTTACTCACACTAAGTAATATTTTACTTATTTTATCAATCTCTTTATTTATTACATCTTTAGTTTCAACACTTTGATAAAATGCATCTTTTCTTTCATCTATTAATCTCATCCTCATAAAGTACATTCCATTTACTACATAAGTTGCTTCTTCCCCTGTTAGTGTCACATTTACTTCTTTTTCTACTTCTACTTCTTCCATCTTAACTCTCCTTATTTTTATTTTATTTTTACTCTCTTTATCCATTCAATCTTCTTAATGTATTTGTATAACAACCTTTTATACCTTCTTTCAATTCCTTTTTTATATTACTAACCTCTTCAAGTTTTCTACAATAGTCTTCATGTATCATTTCTCTATTTTTATTTTCTTCCTTGTCTTCTATATCTTTCTCCCATACATTTATACTAGCTTTTAAATCTCTTTCTTTCATCTCTAATGCATCTATTATATGCTTTACTCTTTCTAGAGTTAATGTTACCTTTACCTCAGCTATTTTCTCTCTAATCTCTACTTTTGTTATTACTACCATCTTTTACTCCTCCCTTTCCTTTATATTTTATTCTTTTTCTTCCTTACACTCTTCAAAATCATCTTCATACTCTATATCCATTTCATGAGATTGCTTTGTACATTCACCCATAAATTTATCTATTCTTTCTATTGTTTTTATATTTGAGTCTACATTTATATTTTTATTTGCATCTTTTATTAACATCCCTTTATAAGCAATCAATCCATCAGCTATGTCTAATAGCTCCTGATAATTTAATTCTATTACCATACTTGTCTTTGTTGCTTCTTTTATTTTCATCTTTATCCTCCTTTTAACCATCCAGTCTCTTTATTTTTCCACTTCTTCTTTCATTTTCTCTATAAACTTTTTCCTTTACTTCCTTCCAGAATTTTACTTTTACTATTTGCTTTTTTATTTTTTTCATATAGCTTACAATCTCCCCATCATCCTTTTCCAATATTATTGCTTTAAAAAGATAGAAAGTTGTAGTGTTATATATTTTCCTTACACTTTCACTTTGTTCTTTAGACATTTTTGTAGGTACTAATGCTCCTTCATTTACTAATGTCTCTAAATTTTCTATACCCAATCTCTTCATTTTTTCATGTACTAAACCTATCTTCTTCAAATATTTTTTTGCTATCTCTTCTCTTTCTTTTTCTTCTAGTGGTAATATTTCCTTACAATATTTCATTAGTTCTCTTAGATCATTTCCACTTAAATCATCAAAAAATATATCCATTATCCACTCTACATCTTCTTCATTTAATTCTCTCTCTCTTATAATTTTTTCATCAATCATTCTATTTGCTCCAACTTTACTAACTCACTATTCAATTCTTCATTTGTTAGTCTTTCCACTCCTGTTTTTTGAGCCTGTTGTTGCAGGATATTCACATTACCAGTTTTATTAACATCTTGCAATCCAGCTAATCCTATAATATTATAACAAGCTTTTCTTCTTGTTTCCCCATCTATGTTCTCGTCTCTTGATATTTGCACTAAACCCCGCAAACCAATTATTCCCATTCTTTTTCCTGCTTCTTTTAAAGTTTGCATATAATCTTTTATGTAGTAAGCAATCCTTTCTATTACTTTATCATTAGCAAGCCAACCAGCAATAGTTGAAGTCGCCACATTAAATTCTTGTGCCCATTCTTTTATCATTGTTTTTCTTTTCCTTAGGGCGTACTCTATGGCAAACATTTCTATTTGGGGTTTAGTAGTCCTATTCTTAATTGCTTTGCTTAATACATCTTTCCTTGTTTGTAGATCCTTCATTTCTTTCCTTTAACCTTCTTCCCTTTACCTTGCTTTCGATAACTTCTAGCGTGTAACATCTCTTCTTTTTTCCTCGCCTTATAGCTCTCTACAGTTTCATTTGGTTTACTATCGCGAGCTTTTGACAGTAATTCTTTTTCCGCCGCTCTTAGCTCTGCTTTTTCATCTAATGATAAATTTTTTCTCCTCCCCAGTCTCTTCTTTATATTTTCTAAGAGTTTTTGCTTTTCTTCCTTTTCTTTTGGACTCATTAAATTATCTTCTGCCGCTACTACTTCTCTTACTTTTGGCTTTGCTACATAGACTTCTTGAACTGGATTTGTATCTTCTACAAGAACACCCCCTTTAGCTTTCTTCACCATATTATACATTCCTTTAGCATACCCTTCCGTTTCCTCTCTACTTTTTTTACCAGATTCTTCTCTCCCTCCTTCATTTCCTTGCCCCATCATTTGTCTCTTTATGAATCTTATCAATCTTAAATTGTGAAGTTTCTTTGAATATTTAAATAGCCCAATATGCTTAATTTCTTCTTCTATCTCAGCACTAATTTGATTTAACTCACTTTTATATTGAGTTTCATTTTTATCCGCAAAATGTTTCATCATAAAAGCAGACATTTCTTTTACCATATCTTTCATGCCCATTTTCTTTACCGCCATTTCTCTCTCCCTTATTCCTTTATTTTATTCTTCTTCCTCTTCAAAATATTCCTCTTCAAACAGCTCATAGGCAATCTGGCTGATTTGTATATTAGTGTGGGGAATTGGATTTTTGTCTCCAGGTGATTGCTTCACAAAAATTTTATTCCCTTCTCCTACACCAATCATAACTCCTATATGGTTTCCCTTTCCAACCATTACACCTTGTTTATTATATTTTTCCCATCTCTCTTTTAATTCAGGAAGCTGCTTTTTTGGAATTCCCATCTCTTTCAAGCAAACTTCAAAATCTCTACCTGGCAGTATATTAAAATATTTAATTTCATTCTCCTTCAAAAGAACAGCCGGTTTTAGCTCCAAGCTACAATCACTATTTACATTTAGCAAAGCTGAATATTTTGCTCCTTTTACTTTTCCTACTTTACATGGTGATGTTTCATAAAATCCATCTTTCATCTTCCACGAGTTGATTGTGAAAATGTGGTTGACAACTTTTAATTTCATTACTTTTCTCCTGATTTTAATTTTTTAATCTTTTCATCTACTCCAACTCTAATTTCAAATTTATCATTCCCACCCTCATCCTTTATGCCTCTTAAATCTCTAACTAACCCATCATATAGATTTTGAAATTCTATTCTATGTTTCCTTTCTACTTCAGCTTTATCCTCATAATATTTTTCAAACCTTTTCCTTCTCTCTCCTAAGGAGTTATCTTCTATTGCTCTTACTTTGTTTGTTTTTAAAGTTTTGTACTTACCTATTTTTTCTTCTTTCGTCATTGTTCTATCCCTCTTTCTTCTACTTTTTCTAATTTTCCAAATATGATAAAGAATATTTTTACTAAAAAATCTCTCAATATATCTAAACAAATCCGCATAAGTATTCCCACTCTATTACTAACTACCCTATACCCCTTCTTTGTACTATAATAAAAATTATCATCTTCTACTTCTTCCAAAATCTCTAATGGGCCTAATTCTTCCTCCATATCTTCTATTTCTTTTTCTTCTGCTAATGAAAGTCCTTGATGTTTTGCTTTACACATCTTTTTCTCATATTGACTAGAATTCCACATGCCGACAATTTTAGTACCATCTACCACGAGTTTATAGTTGTCCATTTCTACGCTCCTAAGAGAAAAATAGAATTGTAAGAGATTTAAACTAGAAGGGAAATCCTTTTGGAAAGCAGACAAAAAGTCTTTTTTTAGAAGGGTAGGTAGCAAACAAGGTTTGTTACCTACATCCTTATATGGTATTTATAATTGTCCTTATATACATATATATAGTGTAAAGTTTCTTTACTCTTAATAGTAAAGTTTCTTTATCTTTAAAGTAAAGATTCTTTACTATTGAGTAAAGTTACTTTACTACTAATTTCTTACACTTTTTTTACCCTTTTTCTTCTTTGTATATGCTTGATTCCATTTTAATGTTGTTGTAAGATAGTTACCATATCTCTCTACTAGCTTTAATTTTACAAGTGTATTAATTATAGTGTGAACTGTTTGTTTTGATACACCTATAAATTCTCCTAAATATTCTTTGCTTGAATAGCATAAATGGTGTTCATTTGCATGTGATAGATGGTAAATTGAATCTGCTATAGAATATTCATTTAAACTAAGTCCAAATCTTCTTCTCACATCATGATTAATAGTAGTAAAAGGAACTTCATCATTTTGACTACTTTTTGCTTCTTTTGCTATAGCTTTTCTCTTTTTTATATCTGCTAACATTGCATTAGACATTGAATTTGTTTTGCTTCTTTTTTTACTTTTATCACCTAACTTTGTCACTTGCTTTTTTCTCCTTTTACTCTAATACTTTAAAAATACTACCGTCCCGATTCCTTAGCTCAATCTTAATTACAACAAATATCCAATAACTTTTATACTTAGTAGAGTACGATGTTAATGCTCCTACTAAATTAGCTCCGATCAATATAGTCCTTTCTGCAGAAGCATAATTACTTTCATAAAAGTCTAAGATAGCTTCAGCAATATTGATAGGAGTAACAAAAGAAATATTGTCTAATAGTAGGAAAGTATAGAATGGATTTTGTTTATTATCATAAACTCCAATAAAATAGTATCCATCTTCATATTCAAATTTTTCAATTTCTCCTGAAATCCACAATTTCAAAGTTATTTTCTTATCTTCATATCTTTCTGGAAATGTCTTTAATCTTTCAATATTTACTTCTTCTGCAAGCAAAATTCCAACTACCATCATAAATATTAATACTAAGATTAATATCTTTTTCATTGCTTTACCTCTCCCTTTTCCTTCCTTATCTCTTTTAGAATTATTTTTTTTGCTTCTTCTATACCAACTGCTTTTATTTGTGACCTTAATAGATTTTGATTAAGCTGTTCTAATGTTTTAACTTCTTTCTTTAATTTTGTAATTTCCTGCATCCAGTTTTTATCTACAATTTTGTTAAATGCATAAAGAGCAAAGAATCTTAAATACTTGCTTCTACCCCTTTCTCCAAAGCCAGAAAGCTTAACATTCTTCATAAACTTATTATATTCTTCATCATTTAATCTTATTGCAATAAACTTTTTCTTTACTTCTTTTGTCATCTTCATCTCCATTATTACAAATATATTGATGAAAGAAAAGAAAGTAAACAAAAGATAATTTTTATATTGTTAACTTTTCTGCCACTTGCTTTTATATGAGTCCATTTATGGTAAATTTACTAACTTATTCATACGTAAGGATTTAACCATTTATTACTCTATATCCTTTCTTTAACCTTGAAAAGCAAAAGAGATTAGATAGAAAAATAGCACAAAAAAGGGGAGAGCTACTAACAAATAAATATTAATAGCTCTCTCCAGATAATGATTAATGATGTAGCTTATAGGAATTCCAATCAGGCGCTATATGTAAATACATTTGCTCGGTCATCTTTATACTATTATGTCCCAATAGTTTTGATGTTTCCAAAATATCCTTGCTGATTCTATAATGGAGGGTAGCAAAGCTGTGTCTAAAGCTGTGAGCCGTAAAATGTTTATTCAATACTTTTTCTGATAGTGTTCCAATCCGGCTTGTTATATAATGGCGACCATATTTTGTTCCATCAGATTTCTCAAACAAAAATTCCACAGACAAAAATTTATCCTTTATCCTCCTATAAAGGTCATTACTAATCATTGTTCTATCTTCCTTCTTGCCTTTTCTAATAATATTTATTATTATATATTCTTCTCCATGTTCCTTACAATCTCTCAATTTCACATTTACCATTTCACTTATCCTTAATCCGGTCTTAGATAAGAATTCTATAAAGAGAGAGAATTTTAGAGATTTGCATTCTAATATTAATTTTTCCATCTCATTCTTTGTCATTACTTTTTCTGCTCCAATTCCTAAGTTTTGAATCTTTCTTTTCTTCAATGAATTTAAGTAATTATTCATTTCAAATTTCATTACTCTATCAAACATCATAGGTGAAGCTTCAAAAAGTGTTCTTATATAATTTTTTATAGCGAACACATGAATGTTGTAAGAATTGTTCTTGTAATTTTGTTGCTGTAAAAACTGGATATAATTTGCTATATTAGTTACATTGAGTTTTAACTCTTTATCTTCTAACCATTTTAAAAATTTATTTAGATAAGTTTTATATGAATTTTTCAATCCATAGTTTACTAAGTCTTTTTGTTTCATCTTAGATGCCGTTACAATTTCGTTCATATTTACACTCTCCTATTTCTAAAATTTTTATTTATTATTTCTTTCTTTTAACCATGCTTTCTCTTTTTTAATCGCTTCAGCTTTTTCTTCTATATTTTTCATGTATGACATTTTTAAATCAAAAATTGCTTCCGCTGTACCACAACTATCACAAATGTCTGTTTTATTATCTCTTCTAGACATAGCCGGATGGTCATTCACTTTCTTTTTACAACGTGGACAAACCCATTGTCTTTTTCCCATAACCTTATCTCCTTATTTAATATTGTAAGCAACTATCCCAACGTGTTTTTACTTCCATTTTATTATCATACATCCACCCTTTTAATTCTCTTTTATCATCTTTCTTTATTATTTCCGCCCATGCCCCAGAATTTTCTTTTTCGCTTACAACAGTCACCATTAATATTTCTTTTCTATCTGGACTTTTACTTGGAGATATCATTTTTACTATTTCATTTGCTGTTCCTGTTATCATCCATGCCTCTGTACTTATTACAAATTCATCTACCCCATGTTCCTTACAATATTCCCTTAGAAAAATAGAAAATTCTTTTTTCTCTTCTTCATCTTTAAAAGTGGGATTAATTATTGTTTTAGTCTTAGGGACAAAAACCATCATACCAATTATCTTTCCAGCTTTTTCAAATATTAGTTGAGCTATCTTTAAATAATCACCTATGCCTTCCATTTTCTTATTCCTCTCTTTCTTTAGAAAAATAAGGACTGGAATTTTACTTCCAGTCCTTTTCAAACTCCCTTCCTACTCCTTAATAACTAACTTGTAATCCCGGCCTTAATGTGTCTGCAATGTAATCTAAATCATCTATTGCATCTTGAGTTAAAGGCTGGTGTAAAGCTGTAATGTGTGGATCAAATTGAGTACCAGTATCAGTAACTGGTATTCTGGTAAATGCTTCATCATTGTCCACAATTAAATTCAATAATGGAGTAACAGATGTTACATTACCAAGAGCTGATGCACCACCACCTGCAAACTGGAGAACCTGAAGAGTTGGAAAGTAAATAATATCATTAAGGTCATTTACTTTTGGGTCACTTGGAGTATCAATATTCAAGTACTCCACCAGTAACAATTCCGAAGCCATATAACTATCTCCATCAACTTTTGTTCCAATGCTGGTCGCATACTGCTGGTTTGTAGTAAATAACAACCCCTTGTAAAAGCCACCATCAAATTCCGCCTTTGTTATTTCAAAGTCAATGAAATAGTCTGCTGTAACCACTGTAGAGGCATCATAGCCAGCTTTAACAGCAAAAGCTTTGATAGTTACACTTTCTGTTAAAGTGAATGGAGCCGTGTAAAGTATACTTAATGTAGTTGGATTTGTTCCATCTGTGGTGTAATAAATATCTCCACCTTCCAACTGGTTTATAGTAACTTCTACACTATCCATATATGCACCTTCAACAGGATCAAAAGTTGGAGTTGATAAATCTGGGAGGTCAATTACAACCAATACTTGGTGTCCAGCAGATGAAATTATGTTTCCTTTTATTACAACCACATTTATTACAAAAACTCCTTCCCCATATAATGAGCTGTCAAAAATAAATGTATCTGTTATTTCTCCTACTTTTTCATCTGCATTTACAAACCATTGGTAGCTGTCTACTCCTAATGATGGAACAGCCGTAATTGTCATGGTGTCTCCAAGAGCTAAATTATCCTGTGTGCCTTGCAAATCAATAGCTATAGGATTATCCATCTCCTCAGGAAACAAACTATCTAATTCCCCTACTAAGTTTAAATCCTGCTCCACCAAATTAAGAGTTAAGGCTGTTGTTTCACCTTTTACTATCCGCAAACTTTCTACAACTCCCCATACTGGTGTTAAGCCATCCATTACTTTCAGGATGAGTAAATGCCAGCCAGTATCATACAAATTACTATAATTCCACCAGCCTGATAATGTGTCTGAGCCATAGATAAAATCAGCCGAGATGTCTGTAAAACCACCAGCTACAGGTTTTATCTTGACATCTACTGCTGGAGCAGCTATTATCTCTAATGGAACATAAGTGATATCAGCCGTAAATGTTCCTTGTCCGGGCAAAGGTTTTATAGTCACCGAAACTATTACAACTTGTCCGGGCAATATTGAAAATGGTTCCGTGCCATAGCCAACCTCAATGCCATCAATATTCTGCCCTGAAACATAGAGATTGTAATCACCTGTTCTTAAGTTCATGGATAAATAATCTTCAGGCTTTTCAACTACAATCGGCCCAAAGTTTACTTTTCCATCTCCAGTCACAACAAATTGGAAAATGTCCATGTCCAAGTCTGGTGTAATAGTTTGAGCAGAAAAATCACCATCATAGAACTGGACTACTACATTTCCTTCTTCTTCTTTTTCCGGAATTAAATGGCAGCCTTGACTTATTAGGAGAAATATAATGCTAAACATAATTCCTCCTAATACCATACCCCAAGCTGCTGTTCTTAATTTTCTTTTTACTATCATCTTTTACTCCCTTTCCTTTTTTATTTTTACTTCTTACTACCTTGCTTTTTCCCTCCTTCTTTTTTGGATTAGTTTTTTTGTTTTTATCCTCCTTCCTTTTTATTTTTTTCAAGAATTTCTAATTTAGTTTTTGGGTCTACATTTGCTTTTATTCCTACTTCATAACCTTGTTGATAACCTTCATCAAATCCTTCTTTTTTACCTTTCTCATAACCTTCTTTAGAGCCATCTTTATAACCTGGTTCATAACCTTTTCCGTGTTCTCTAATTTTTACAGCAAGTTCTAACTTTTCCATTTCCTTACCTCCTTTTTTTTATATAGGAGATATTTTTCAATCCCCTATGTATAGACTTGTGCTACAACAAATTTAATCCTCCTTATATTGTTTAATTTGCTACTTTGCTTTTATTCTCCTCCTCAACCTTTTTTATCTCTTCTATTCTTTTAAATTCTTCCATAGTTTTCCTTAAACTTATTTTTAGTGTTTTATTTATACGGATTAAGAAAGAATATGATATTTCACATATTCTATCTACATCAGGTTCCATATCATTAAAATCTACACTATCTATTTTGAAAACAAGTTTCCCAATTTGATACTTTGTTTCATCCGATAAGTCATCCTTTACACTTTCAAATATTTGTTCCATAGTCATTTCTTCCATTTCTTAATACCTCTCCTTTTAAATTTTTACTGCTTGTTTATATTCTTTTTCTTCTACTTTCTCTTTTTCATAATTTTCCCATAAATCTAAAAGATTTCTATATGCTATTGCATTTCTCATAGCAAATAATCTAAGTTTACTTTTTGCAACAGGATTTTTTGCTATACTTAAACAACTTTTTAGTTTAAGTTTCAAATGAACAATATTTGATTTAACTACTTCTTCACATTTATCCATTTTTATCCCTCCCTCTCTCTTTATACTTGTGTGGAGCATCATAATATCTTTTTTGTTTGATGATAAATAGTAACAAGCTGCCTATTAAATCAATAAATGTGTTTTTATCTATTTTCTCTAGTTGAAAATTTACCAGCATTTCATGAAAAACTTCCCCTACTTTTTTGTGATTAAAATATAAGAACATATTTTCTTCATCCATTACAATATCTCTAAATGTACAATCATTCCTAATAGGACAGCTTTTACAATCTGGACAATCCATTTTATCCCTCCTTTTTAGACTTTTTAACTACAAATAAAATATTTTTTATGTCCCTTTCCACTTTTGTTATTTCCTGTTAAGGGAATTTTTTCACATTCATATATTCTTTCACAAATCTCTTTTGGCCTTTTCTTCAAAAAATCATAATTGACCAATCTTTTTGGTGTTTCTTTTTTCATCCCGTATCAGCCTCCTTTTGTTTTGGAGTAATATTAATTATGCCGGTGACTTCTGGTTCGGGCAGAAGCTTATAGCTTGCATCATAAATTACAGCCGACTCTATTTTTCTCCTTTTCTTCTGGTGTTTCACTAATTTTTTAATTGCCACTTCTTTAAGAGTTTCCATAAAAACTTCTTCTGCTAATTTTGTAATTTTATCCATGTTGTTACCTCCTTTATTCGAATATAATATCTCAAAATAAGTTTTGGCTTAAAGCTCAATTCACAAACTCTCTATATAGATAAAAGACAAAATAAAAAAAAGTAGTGAAATTTTTTTTGCAAATTCAAAAAAAAGTGAGATAAATAAAATAATAATATCTTGGAGTAGATAATTATTTCAAAAGGGCACTAAAAAAAGTCCCCCTGGAAAATTAATTCCAGGGAGATTAAAAACTTAACCAGAGAAGTTATGAAAGGATTGTAGAAATTTGGCTAGCATAGTTTTTGAGAATTATTCTGCTGGGGTCTGAAATTTCATCAGATTTGACAGTTTTTAATTGTTCTATAACAGTTTTTAATTCAGCCTGTACCTTATCAATAATCCTTACAACTTCCTTTTTCCTTTCCTTTGCTATTCTTTCTTCACTATAACCAGCTTCTTTTCTTTCTCTTGCCTTTACAGTTTTTGATGGAAATTTACCTGCTTCCTCTTTGATTTGTTTTCTCAGCGGAGTAGCATCATCTTTTTTGTGAGCGGCCTTTGCCTTTTCAAAAGCTGTGACTACGTCTTTGGGTTCCAGGTCATTGAGAGGATCAAGATTTGCTGGATACAATCCATAATCATCCAGTTTTTTATCTGCTGTTAAAAGGAGATTATGGGTTTCAACCTGGTGAATATAAAAATTAGTCATGGTATGAGCATTCTTCCATCTGGATTGTGTATATTCATTGAAAGTTTTCTTTCCTGCTACCAAGAATAAACAATCATCCCTTATTTTCATAAGTGCAAATCCAATTTGGTAGCTACCAGCTTTTACTTTTACAAGGCCAGCAGTAATTTCTTCTTCCAATTTTTCCAGTGTAACCATATCCTTATTCTTCTTTTTGTCTTTTGCATCAGCAGATTTTACTTCCAGCTGGTTAATAAATTCCTCAATCTTTCTCATTGTTTCATGGATATTTTCTGCTGCTGCAAAACCAGCTACCAGTTCTTTGAGTCCTTTTTCTTTTGCAGTCTTTGCCAATACCTTTTTGTTAAATTCTACCAGCTTTCCAAAACCTTCAAGTTCCAGAGGGAAAGTTGCTTTTACAAAACCAGCTTTTTCAATTTTCATTACATTAGCTATCCGGGTGTATAAGAAAGTTACTTCCTTCTGGTTGGGGATTATTATATTTTCTTTAACTTTCCCTTTTGCTTGGGTTGTAGCTTTCCCTAGAGATTCATCCTTCTTTTTTGGTTTTACCCTCTTTACTGTGGCTTTCCCTTCTGCTACTTTTTTTGCTAATTCCCCTATTGTTTCTGTTTCTACTTCCTGTGCTTCAAAAACTTTTTCATTTTTCTTTGCTGCTTTGTCTGCTGCTACTTCTTCATTTGTTTCTACTGCCTTTCTGTCTAATGTCTTTGTAGCCATTTTTCTACTCCTTTTAGGATTTTTACTACTACTACTTTACATCTACAACAAAGTTAACTTTTCATCATACATCCCCATAGTTTGCCACCTCCTTTTAAATTTATTTTCTTTTATCCTATACTTATATTATATGAAAGTGGAGTTTTGTAAAAAATTAAAAAAAAGTATGAGTCGAATATAATATATTTTCATTTATTTCATGTGGTATGGGGATTTAAAAAAAAGGAGGCGACCTTTTACAGCCGCCTCTATATAAAAGAAGAAAAAGTAGAACACTCTCATCTACTATAAGAGCACTCTAAGCAGAAGTCAAACTTTCTTAATTTTTTACTATTATTTTAAGTCTGTGCCTTTAAATAACTGGAATTCCCTTTCTACTAACTTATTGCTCTACAATGAATTATAGATTAGCATTTTTGTGAATCTTTGCCGTACCGGCTTCTTTAGCTTGAACCTTAATATCTCCATATTCTTTATTACATATATCTTCCCTACAAACTCGAGTTATGAGCTTTTTCCATTTGTTTCAAAGTGCTCCGCGGTATTGGCAGACTTTTCTGGATAAGCTCCTCAGTTTTAATTGCTGTTGGTTTTACATGGATTAATCCTAACCTCACTGCTTTGCATAAGTCTTCCAGTGCTTCTGTTTTGCTGGTATAGCCAGACTCTTCCAACCCCTGAGGATCAGCTTTCCACGGTAAAGGTTTCCGTTTTCCACCCTGTATGATACTTTTCTCTAAGACTTCCTTAGCCTTTTTATTTTGGCGATAGTTATTCATAGCACTTTCCAACTTAATACTATCATTTAGTGAAAGGTTACCTTCCACATGAGCTTTATGTAATGCTACATTTACTTGTGCTGGTTTCATTTCCTTTAATTCCTCTATAAACTCTCTTTTGGAAAATCTACTTCCATCTGCACTAATTCCTAAAACATTACCAATCTCCTCTGCATATTCATTTGGAAAAATTCCTAATGCAACTCTGTCAATAGCTTTCTGGCATTGTGCTGATGTAATTATCTTTGCTTTCATGAGTTCTAACAAAGCTCCCTCAGTTTCTGTTTTTCCTACTTCTACTCCATCCAAATTTTCCATACTATCCTCCGATTTATTTAATGGTTCATATTCATACTCTTCACTCTTTTCCTTCTCCTCTTCAATTTCTTTTTCTTTATGTTCATCCTCTTCACCTTTACCTTTCTTTTTTTTCCTACTTTTGAGTTCATTCATTAATTCTTCTTCATCAAACTCGCTTTCTTCACCTTCTTCACTTTCTTCTTCTTCCTCTTCTTCTCTTTCTTCAGTTTCTTTTTGATTTTTAGAAATATTTTTATTTAAAGGTTCATTAAAAATATCATCAAAATCTCCTTCTTCCTCTTCATACATATCTCCAATTTCTTCTTCTAAGAGCTTTTCAACTTTTTCCTCTTTAGCTCTCTTTATAATATTATAATTTTTACTATCCTTTAAGGCTTTGTCTAAAGACACTTCTAATTTTTTAACCATATCTTCATTACATTTTTCATTCTCTTGAAAATCTTCAACAAACTTACCATACTGGTCTATTGTTGCTTGATCCATTATTTTACCTCCTGTTAATATTCCTATTATATTTATAAAGTTCTGGATGACATCTCTCTTTTTGCTTTTGCTCTCTTGCTTTTTGTAAAGTATAGCTTTCAATATCTTCCAGAGCTTTGTCCAGTACTTCTTTTAATGCATGTTCCACTATACAATCAATTTCATTAAATGATTTTTTTGAAAGTGATTTTTTTATAATAGAGAACTTTTCATCATTCATATCTATTACTTTATACATGATTTCATTCTTTTTTTTGTTTTTACATTTTCCACATCTTGTACACTCTTTTGCTTCTCCACTCTCTCTATTAGCACCAAACCTTCTAAAGCCATCCATACTTTCTATAGACTTTACAAACTTGTCATGCTCTCTTATTCTCTTTTGCATCATTACTTCTTCATTTTCCATTTTTACCCCCTATTTGATATCCTATTATTATTATTATATTACTAACCCCTTATAGGTTGCTTTCGACCTTACGAGGCTTGCTCTCGCTTTGTCTTAACCATCGATACATAAAGGAATATAGCCTCTTTAACCATACTTTTTATCATACCTTTTCCTTTAATACCTTTACTTCACCTTCCAATTGTTCTATTCTTTCCTGTAACTCCCTAAGGTATTCTATAAAGGGAGCTGAATGAAATATCATTCCATCTATAACCTTTAATCTATCAAACATTTTATCAATTTCCTTTTGTTCCATTACCTTTTATCTCCTTCTTGTTCATTCCAAGTTTTACCTGTAACATTTGTTACAAGTTAGCAAGGTAACATTTGTTACCTTGATATCTTCTTTTCATTTGACATTGTTATATAATGTAACAGGAAAGCAAATTGTTACATTAGATAAGAATGTTAATTATTTTTCCCCTTTTTCATTAAAAAGTACCCTTAACAGAGGTTAAGTGACCTTTACTATGATATCATCCGAAACCATAGGGAGAGCAATGAATCAGAGGTGAAAATATTAAAGAAAAAACGGAATAAAGTGTTAGAAGAGTATAGGAGGGTAAAGTT
>SDBS01003839.1_pt1 | contig 14742 bp, 14 predicted proteins | sample 2277091 | NCBI WGS metagenome assembly SDBS01 (sample SAMN10404972, study PRJNA504765) | marine sediment metagenome | isolation source: marine sediment core GS10_PC15, 163 cmbsf | place: Arctic Ocean: Southern Knipovich Ridge | collected 2010
GGAAAGGTTCGCCAACAGACACCTAAAGTTAGACGAACTGGAATAAATTCGAGACCCAAGAAGATTCCTAGGGTGCGCTATCGAGAGATATATAAGAAAAGAATACTTGGCGGGGTATATGGAGGCCAAACTGATAGCTTAGGTGCTAAAAGAAGCTCATATAAGAAACGATAATAAATTGAAAACATTTTATAATTTAATTTATTACTCCAATTGTTTTTAACTGCCGCCTTAAGATGTTGCTTTGTTCGAGATAATATGTCGCTTTTTGATTATCCTTAATATTAAATTTATATAAATCTATCATTAATAAATTCCACTGTAAGGCTCTTTTTATTCCTGAAATATTATTTTTTGAAAGAATTTTTCCAATTGATTCAAGATAGTAAATAGACTTTTTAGTATCTTTTCGAAAATGAATAAAAAACTCTGACAGTTCTAACATTAAGTCAATAGTTATACTCCTATGAAATTTAATCCCCTTTTTGATTTCAGGAAGACCAATTCTAAATATTTTTTGAGCTTGAGATATTTTGTCCTTATTTTTAAAATATCTTCCACGCAATAAATGATATTTTAATTTAACTTTAAGAGATTTATTTCCATTTTCAAAAGCTATTTTAAAATTTGTTTTTGCTTCAGTTAAATTATTTTGCTCTTGATAAATTAAGCCCACATATAGAGAGGATAAACCAATATATTCAGTCTTATTATATGAATCTTTTTCATCTTTTAAAAAATTTAAAATTACAGTAAAATGTTTTAAAGAATTATTGTAGTCCTTTAGTTTGTAGAATTTTTTACCTAACTCATAATGAATTCTTATGATAAAATATAATGGAATTTCTCCTGATTTCGCAATTTCAAGGGCACTTTTTAAATAGTTTATTTCTATTTCACTTTGGTTTAAAATAGAAGCAATCTTTCTTAATTTTAATAATATTGAAACAACAATTTTTTTTTGATGATATTTATTAAATATCTTAAGAGAATCTTCCAAAATCTTAGTTGCTTCTTTAAATTTATAATTATTTATTAATTCTTCTGCGCTAGTTAGATAATTAATAAATTCCATAACCTCAAAATTCGTAGGAGGAGTATTAAAAAGATTATTGTGAAGAGGATATAATTCTTTTGTAATAATACTTTCATAATGCAAAGCTGAAAGAGGAAAATTTATTTGTTCATCTTCATAATCTCTAACATCCAAACCTTTTATTGGTCGAAAAGTAACCATCTCATTTTCATTGAAATTTATTGAGTCAATTACTTCTATTACAGAATTTAATAACAGACGAGCAAACTTAATCCAGGTTTCAAGGAATATTTCTAGTTTGAAATCAGGGTTATCGCTAAAGATTTCATTCAAAATGTAGGGTGAATAACTTTCAAAGAACGCTCTCAAGTAAAATTTTTTATATTCTAAATCTTTAAAGTAGGTAAAATATCCTTTTTCGAGTATAAAGAATTCTGGTTCATCATTAGAAAATAATAAAGTTTCAGAAGTTCTTAATTTTGGAATTCCTTTATTAAATTCCCAAGGAATTTTAAAAGTTGGATTTAATTCTAAATTTTTTAGGGAATTAGAAATTTCACTAATTTTAGTTGAATCAAATTCTTTAAACCGATCTACTTTGTTCATTAGAGATATTCTAACACGATTTAACCATACCCTTTCATTTTCTTCTTTAATTAACTCAGGAATTATTAAGTTTAAAAGATCAACAAGTTGGTTTTCTCTCCCTTTTATTGGAAAATGGTGTTCAATTGATATTTGGAGTGCTAGACTTTTTAACATTTTCATAAGAGCAATTATAACTTTATATATATCTTGGTTTAAATGGAAAATTCTAAATGCGAGTGAAACTTGAAAGCTAACCACTTCAAATGGAATATTCAATCGTATTGGGAGATGGACAGGGAATTTAAGAGTAAAAATAAGAACTTTATTTTTAGAAATACTACATCTAAAATAATTTAAAATAAAACCATTCATAAGAAAACCATTTTTTTCTATAATTTCCCTTAGATTATCAATTTCATTGGAAGAGAATGGTCTTATCGACATTTTTTAACTCGTTTAAATGTTCTTATTTTACTAATATAAATCTTTAATTATATTTTTTTATAGGATTTAAAAATGGACTCCTATAAAAATTTAAATTGTTTTTATTATAAGAAAGTTAAAAATTAATATATAGTTGAAATGATTTGTTAATCTTAGTTATTGATAAAAAATTGTAGATTTTCATTATGAATGTTGCGAGATTTAACAAAGAATTAAGTACGATAATTGCTAAGGCAAAAAGTTTTGAAAAATATGAAAACTTTGAATCTGCTATAAAATTATGGATTGAAGTTTCTGAAATGACCTTAAATGCTTCAAAAAATCCATCATTAGATGCTTCTTTTAGGCGTATGCTTATAACTAGAACTGAACAAATTATAGAACATATTAGAGATTTAAAATCACCTAAGAAAGTTCCAATTGTTGAACAAGCAATTGAACCTTTAGAAAAATCTACAGAAACAAATACTGATCCGGTTAAAAGTGAAGACTCAACAATAAATGAGCTTGGCATTACTGAATCCTCTGGAGTAAAAGATGATAATTGGTTTAATAAAGTGGAAACAGCGAAATCTCCCGAGGAATTTGAAGAAATAACACCCTCAAGCGATTTTAAAATTTTAACTCCTCATGATCCGAATCATGTTGAAAAAATGAAGAAATTGAGTGAAGAGATGGACATGAGTGTTCTTAAGAAACAAGATAATAAACAAACCGATCATAATGTAGGAGATAAAGTAGTCTGTTTTGCTTGTGGAGCGTTATTACCAGCTAAAACAAGTGTTTGCAATGAATGTGGAACAAAATTAAATTAAAAAATTAAAAATTATAGTATTTATCCATATCACTAAATTTAAATACTCCAAATCCTTCTGCTCTCTTCCGTTTTAATGTGTCCCATCCTCCTCTTGTACTCTTTATACATAATTGTGTCTTGTAAATTGCCATTATTTCATATAATTTTTCTCTATATTCCGCCATTCTAATTTTCACTCGTTTTTCTTTTGGTACTTTCATTGTATTGATATAATAAACATAAAATTCTGAGTTTTTTAAATCCAGTTCTTTAGCAACTCTTTTAGCAATTAAATGTGTAGCTTGATGATCGGGATGATTACTTTTATTGCCAGTCATAACAATTCTTTCAGCATCTTTTAAAACTTCCTTAGACAATGATGCTCCTAATTCAATTTGGTTCATGGCGTCTTGATCATGAATTTTAAGAAGATGAACATTATTTTTTGAAAAGCCAAAGGCTTTTGCTACCTCGACAGCTTCTTTCAAAGCAATTTCAGCAATTTTTTCTTCAGTTATATTTAAATAATTCTTAGCATCTTCCACAATAAGATCATTCACTTTCAATCCCCATGAAACTAAAGCACGATTATCTGTAACATAAATAATATGAACATCATGTCCTTCATCCATCCACTTTAAAATGCTTCCTCCACAGCCAAAAACCTCATCATCAGGATGAGGCGCAAATATAACAATCTTCATTTTTATCGAAATTTTTATTTAGGAGTAAAAATAATTTATTTTTTTTTCATATATTTAATATTCTTTTAATCGTATTATTGCTGCTGTTTTAGATTTTCGAATTTTTCTATCGCGCGATCTCTCCAAACAGTATTCCATTTTTTGAAGCCTGATTTTACATATTTTTCTCGATTATAAAAATCTTTACAAATCCAATTAAATAATACAAAATATCTTCTTGCTCCACTTTTTCTGGTTAATTGTTTTGATTTTACACCTAGCTTCCTTAGATGGAATATTAATCTCCCTTCGACAGCATCTTGTAGCTCCCCTTCAATCTTCGCTGGAGTATATTCAATTCCCTCCTCTTCAAAATAATATCTTACAAGGTCAAAGCAATTTCCATTACATAGTAGTATTTTATCTCCATTTTGATAATTAAGAACTCTTAATCCATCCTTAACAATTTCAAGAACTTTTTTATTTGGTGAATTATCTTTTAGGTTTTCTTGGTTATAAAGACCAACCGGTACAGATCTGAAGATAATCTGCCCTGTTTCAACAACGTGAAATCCAATGAAAGCGTCACCAACTAAATCTCCAGTACCAGCATCATCAATTTCAATTGTTTTTTTTTTCATTAAAGTACCCGATGTAGTGGAACTCAAAAATTATAGCAAATAAATGATTTATTATTAATAAGCTCTAAAATTTTTAAAATTATTAGAATTTTTTGAGTAATAAAAAATGAATGTCGAACTTTTAATCATTGGAAATGAAATATTAATTGGAAAAACTCGAGATACAAATTCTAATTGGATGGCTAAGAGAGTTACGAAATATGGTCATAAAGTTAAAAGGATCACTTCTATTGGAGATAATTTGGACGAGATATCTAATGCCTTACAGGAAATTCTAAAACGTGAATCAGATATAATTATTACATCAGGAGGTCTTGGTCCTACATTCGATGACATGACATTAAAAGGTGTAAGTTTAGGATTAAAAATGGAACTGGAATTAAATCAACATGCATATAATTCGATAAAAAAAGCTTATAATCAAGCATACAAACATGGGATTTTAAAGCTAGAAGGAATGACAAAGGAACGTGAAAAAATGGCATACCTCCCTAAGGGCTCAATTCCTTTACCTAATCTTAGAGGTACTGCACCTGGTGTTAAAATTAAAATATATAATACTATTAAAACGACTATATTTTGTCTGCCGGGTGTACCTACTGAACTGAAGAGTATGTTTAAGATATCTATTCTCCCAATTCTTAAAAAAAAGAGAGGAAAATTTATAGAAAAGAATTTAATTTTTAGCGGTATAGGAGAAAGTCAAATTGCACCCTTTATCACCAAAATTGAAAAAGATAATCCTCAGTTATGGATAAAAACCCACCCAAGAATTGGCCTTTCGATTGAGGTTGAGGTCTCAATAACAGCATTTAATGTTGAAAATGGAGAAGATTTGATTGAAGATGTTCTTAAAGAGATTAAAGAAATAATTCTAAAACTTAATGGAAAAATTAAAAATAATTAATATTAACATAAATGATGCCACCTTTGCGGGTGGTAATCTCTATAAGCTTCCACTATGAAAGTGTTTTTGCTTATGTCACCGACATCATTAAAATTTAGTAATTTCAATGTTTTCAACATTATCTGCAACTCTCACAATTCCTGGATTTAATTGATCAATATCATCAATAGTACCGACAATCCAATTTTTTACTCCATTACTTTCTAGAGAATTTGAAAAATCTTCTATTTTTAAAGGATCTACAGACATTAACATACCCCCAGCAGTCTCAGCACATAAACATTCATCAAATGGATAACCAAAATCTTGAGATAGTTCTTTAGAAAATTTTATTGATGGTATTTTTTCGATAATTGCCGACAAGTTAGAATTTTGAAGCATTTCTTTCAAATGACCAGCAAGACCAAATCCAGTGACATCGGTCATAGCATGTACAAATGAGAAATCATTGTAGGAGTGAATAGTTTTTACTACATCTTGATTTGAACATGTCATAAGTTTTATTGCAAGATTAATGGAATTTTTAAGGTCATTAAGAGGATAATCCGCTAACATTTCAGGCGTATCCTTTAAAATTCTATACGCTGCCGAGATCGCTTGCAATCCAATGGGTTTAGTTAGAATTAATTTATCTCCTCGTTTAACACCAATTTTTTTAATAATTTTTTCTTTATTAAGGAAACCACTCGCTTCACCTCCAATTAATGGCCATTCAGAGTATATTGTATGTCCTCCAACAACTTTAGAGTCTATTTTTTGCATAAAGTTTTTTATTCCTTTTAGTATTCCTTCGGCAACTTCAAGGGGTGTATCTGTTTTAATTGCTAGGAACGCAAGCATTCCTGAAATATCAAGAACATTCATTGCAAAAATATCATTTGTGACATTACAAGCAGCAATTTCTCCCATTATTTGGGGTTCATCAACTATAGGTGTGAGGATATCTATACTATTTACAAGGACCATATCACTATTTGGTATCGGTATAATGGCGGCATCTTCAATGTCTCCGCGAATTCCTGCTCCTTTTAGTAACTTGTCTAATTTATCACTACCGACTTTACAAGATCACCCAAAGATTTTTACCTGTTTTGTTAATCTATAAGTTTCATTCATTCTAATCATTTTTAAATTAATTTTTTTAAATTAATCAAAAGCTATTATCTAGAAAGTTTATTATTTAAAATATAAAAATATTCTTCAAAATATAGGAGAATTAGTGAAATATTTGATATTTAAGGTAGTAGAAGATTAATTTTTTTAGAGGTTTTTCTTGGTATGTCAAAAAGATCTTTGTAATAAAGATTAAGTTTTATTTCATCAGCTGATGGATCAGATAAATTTTTTTTTATAGTTTTATTGATCCTTAGGAGATAATTAAACTTAAAGAATTTTCCCGATTTGATCTCATCTAAATGAAAATTTTTAGGGAAACTTTCCTTTTTCAAGAATTTAATATAATCCGGGATTTTTAAAGAAACAATTAGATCTTTAAAATCATGATTTGACGGATTATTTAACTTAAAATTTAAATAAATTTTGTTCCCAATTGTTTTTATATTTTTAAAAAAGAGTAGATTATTAGATTCAGTTAGATCTGACTTAATTTTTTGTGAATAGAGTGAGTCTCTTTTTATTTGAGCATTTAATTTGTATTTCCTTGTAAAATTTAATATAACTTCTTTTAATCGCTCAACATTAAGTCCTATGTATGAAGATAGTAATTCAAGCTTAATTGGATTCATCATTTTCAAATAATATTTGATTTGGCTTAGGAGAACTTTATCATCAAATTTTTGATTAAAACTTTTTAATTTATTAATAAGAAGTTCTTTTGAGGCATTCCATTTTTCAATATAAGGTCGAACAAACAGGTTAAATACATTATTATCTTGGAATAAAGTTTCTCTCTTGATTATGTTATCAATTTGAAATTCCGTTTCACTAATAAATGTCTGAATCTGAGTAGTTTTCATCTCAATTAATTTTTTTACCTCATCAAATTCTTTATTCTTAATTAATAATGTCAGCTTATAGTTAAAATCATGAAAATTATCATTAAATTTTTTAAACACATCAATTCCATGGGAAATTACTGCTTGAATATGCCCTTGAATAATTTGAAAAGCTAATTCATTTTTTAATCCCTCAAAATCTTCGGGGATCTCAGAAGTAAAATCTATCTGGAGATAATCATCGACAATCTTTTCTTTCATTAATTTGATTTGTAGGTCTAATTCGCTTAAATATTCTTGAATTTGTATTTTGATAGTTATCCACTTTTTTATAAGTGCCTTGAATATATCATTGAATTCCAAATTGTGGATTAATAATTCCCTTACATCGATATCTAATTTAAATAAATTTTCTCTGATTCTAGTAATTTGTGTGAATTTTTCTCTTAAATTTTCATTATTATTTAAGAGGAAATTAGATACTGCTTTTTCCAAATTTCCGTTAAAAATGTATCCTTTTATGTAATCAAATTGCACTTTAAGTATGTCTATCCTATCATTAAGTACTTCAATTTTATCTTTTAAAGAATCTTTAAACTCATTCTTTTTCTCTTCACAGATTTCTAAGATGAACCCTTTGATTATCCCTAATTCGTCAATAATCTGAATTTTAGTTTCTTCCCAATCATCTAGTAAGTCAAAGGCTAATCTTTTATATTCAAAATTGTTTAGTTGGTTGTTAAATTTATTAATTTTTTTTAATATTTTGTTATACTCCTTGTTTAGTTGAATCTCGGTATCATTAAATTTTGAATTCTTTATAAGGGAGTTCAGTTTTTTTCTGAATTGAACAGGCAGTTTCCGAAATTCAATTATTTTTTTATTTAAAAGTTCCAGTTCTTCATCTATTTTTCCGATATTTTCATCGATATTTTTAAAGTTTGAATTGATTTTGTTTAAAGTATATATCAATTCCTTTTTTATGTCAAAATCTAATTCACTTTTTAGCGCTTTATTTAGTTCTATACTAATCCAAACTGCTAGTTTGCGATCTTTTAAAATAAAACTAACATTTTGTAATAAAATTATAGTTTTTGCTCTTTCTCTCCAATATTTTGATTCTAAATTATATATTATTTTAGTTATTTCATTTTCAATTTCTAACTGATATTCTTCAAATAATCTTTTAAATACTAATGCAACTCCATTTCTAATATTCTCAGAGGGATTTTCTAATTCTTCAAATAGGTAAGGAAATATTTCTGAGATATTTTTTTGACCTAAGTAATAAAGTGTGTTAATCAAATTATTGCGAAACTCATGGCTTCCTGTATCAAGAGAATTAATTAAATTTGACCATATTTGGTCAAAGTTATTTTCAGAAATACTAACTAATGCATCTATTACTTTTAATTGAATCCGAAAATCAGACTCTTCTAGAAGTTTTATTAATTTGGGAATAATTGGAATAATTTCTGAGGAGCGTTCTTTTCCTATTTCTCCAAATATCCAAATTATTAACTCCCTAACCCTAGTGGGTTTCTCATTATAAAGTAGATTTAATAAAACATAAAGAATCTTTTCTTTGGAGAGAAAATAGGTACCTAAAACTTTCAAAAGTTCTGCTGAGGCTCTGGCTACATCATTATCTTCATCCCTTAGATTTACAATCACAATAGATAATAAGGGCTCTAAATCTTTAATTTTTGAATAATCTTGATTTAAAATCTTTTGAATTATTTTAATCACTTGTAACTTTACCTTCCAGTCATTATCCATTAATTTTTCAATAAACTCTTCGATCAAACCTCGGAGTTCATCAATGTCTATATGTAGAGACAAAATTAAATTACCCATGATTTTTACAGTAAGTCTTCTTACAGATGGATCACTATCAAATAAGCGCCTCCTTATTTTCTTTATTAAATCAATCAATAAATTAGGGCGATACATTGAGATTTGATATAAGATTTCTGATGACACCAAACGTATCCAAGAATCAGAATCAGTTATAAATCCTTCAATTTTTTTTATCGTCTCTAAGGAAATTGAGGGCGTTTTATCGCAAATTAAACTTAACAAACTTAGATATTTATATATTAGTTCTTTTTTAAATTGATTCTCCTCTATAATTAAAAAGATATCTCTTGCGGCTTTTTCATGATTGCCCTCAGATATCAATTTTTCAAGTTCTTCTAGATCTACTGTTAGGGTTTTCACTGCGTTAGGCACTATAGTTATGTTACAAAAAATATGATTCCAAAGATATCTTCGATAATATCATATAAATAAGTATTTAAATTTCAATCTAGATAGAAAAAAAAGTTTAAAAAAATAAGATTTAATAACTATTTTCGCCCCTATTCTGATAATTCGATAATTGCCGTCCCCGGTGTGGCCACTCTCTCTCGATATGTTAAAATACCTTCATCGACTTCTTTAGTTTTAACTAATCCCAGTTTAATATCTTTTTCCGATATATAACCGCGTTCTCCAGCTTCAAACTGTTTCACTATATTTCCATCATTGTCTTTAATGTCAACATTTGTGACCGATGTTTGTACAACATCAAAATCTACTCTTTTTCCTTCAATCTTAGTAATTTTTGCTTCTGTAATTAAATTGTCTCCCACTCGGACCATTCCACGCATCTCCACATCGGTTTGAATAATCTTTCCATATTTACCATGTTCTAAGAAATCCTCAAAAAGCTTAGTTATAAAGCCAAATGAGAATAATCCATGAGCGATTACTCCTTTAAGTCCTGCTCTCTCAGCTACAACGTCGTTCGTGTGAATAGGATTAGTGTCTCCACTAGATTTAGCGTACTTTTTTAAAAGATCTCTAGTAATTTGATCAAATTCATTCTTAATAACTTGTCCTACTTTTAAATCTGTTATTTTTACCATTTTAATAACCTCCTGATCTTATTGCCGCTGAAACTGTGGCGTTACAAACCAACTCATCATTTTGGTTTTTTATTGTTACAATAACTTCAGTATATAATATCATATTTTTTTCAACTAACCAAACCTTGCCCCATTTCCCTGTTGCTGTAAGTCTATCTCCAGGTTTAACATCTACACAACCTTCCCAATTATATTTCTGACCTGCATGTAACAATCGACCTACATTGAGTATAATATTGCGTTCTTTGCCGTCTTGTACCAATTTCATTCCAAGGAGTAATGTATAAAGGGATTTTATAAGGTAATGATTCGCAAAGGCGTGACACGCAATTACTCCATCTTCTTCTGGTCCGACATATTTAGGATTTGTAATCCCATAAACTTTCGCAAAATTAACTATATTTTTATATCTCATCGAAATCTTATGAGATCCGGGAATTTCTTTTCCGGCTAGATTTTTAATTAGGAATTCAGCATTCCTTTTCATTTCTTCAGGTTCCATATTGATTTCACTCCAAAATTTATTTTGTGAATTTAATATTTTTTAAGGCTATATTTTAATTCAAAGTTAAATATTTTAGTTGTTTTTTATAATTTTCGTGTAAATTTTTTCTTTTTCAATTTTAGAATCATCAAAAAAATCAGCAATTCTTTTTGTATTAAAGCTGCCGTTTAAGATTATGCTTTTAATACCATACTTTTCAATAAGCTTTATTAGATATTTATCAATAGGTCTTGAGCGTTTCAACTTGGCTTCATCATTTTCCATCATCGCTAATTTATTTGAATTTCTTAGAATTTTGTATTCTGATATGGACAATTGCTTAACGATATCACTGTGATTAGTAAAAATCCCATCCTTATCTTTAATTAAATAGCAACATTTCAATCCTAGATGACTAGCTAAAAAGTATGTGATTGAATCAGATGTAACCTCCCAACTATGTGGTAATTCATCAATATCTCGTAAATAGTTAAAAGGCAAAAAAATTTTGATTGCTTTTTCATTGATATTCTCGAGAAACTTTTGTAATTTAGCAATATCTACAATGCATTTTAATCTGCAATCCTTAGAGAGAGAGATCCCATTTAGGTTCATCGCATATATTGCCATCCAATGGGCAAGATCATCACCAATTTTTAACTTGTTGCATAAAATTCTTACAAAATTGGCATAAGATCCTCCTCCTGGAATTATAATAATCTTTTGAAGGCGATTTGAATCAATTAAATAATTAAATTGTTTTATTGTTGTGTCTATGCTTCTCTTGTTTTCCAGAATTTTGCCTCCAATTTTTACGATTATTGTTTTTTCTTTCATATTTAAAATAGGTAAATTATTCATTTAATTGAAAATAAAATGCTCCTGCAACAGCAAAAGCGGAGGAACCAACTTTATCTGGAATATTCGTTATTCGTTCGTAGTATTCAATATTATTTAATCCTAAATTTTCTAATGATTTCTGGATTAAAAAGTCAGCTGACAAGCCAGTAATAACAAACAAAGGATTTATTTTAAATTCAGGTAATCTTTTAATCAATTTTTTAATAAAATCTTGAATCTCTTTTGAAATAATTTTTATTTGTTTATCATAAATATATTTTGCGATGTTATCTAATTCTTTTTTAGATATTGATTCGTTATCCATACACATTATTCTTGCTAATCGCGAATAGCAATCCTCAAGCGAGGTTGAACGATTATCCGCAGTTTCATTTATATACTCATCCTGAGAAATATTTTCCAGTATTCTATGAACATCTGAAACCAACGCAAACTTTTCAAATGAGATGCGTACCATATGTTCTTTATAAGGAACAAAATGTGTAATAGAGGGAATAGTGGCCCTTAATCCACCTGTATAAATCAATTCATGATTTATTAATCTTGTTATATCATCTTTACCAATGGGAACAGGGATTGAAAATTGAATAGGAATTATATCAATTGTTGTTGACCCAGCATCAATTAAAATGCATTGAGAAACATATTCACCTAAAAATAATGATGTTGAAGCCCAATTTGCCGCAGCTATAGAATTTGGAAATCTTTTTGCAGCTGCGTAATCAATAAATTCACAGAGATTATTAATGAAATATAGTTTATTTACTAAGAAAACTTCATTTAATGCTTCCAATATTGTTAATATCCCTTCTCGCTTAGTTTGAAAAGCATCGGAAAGCTCTGCTGTAATTGTAACCGAAATATAATCTATTTGATTTAAATTATAGTTATTCTCTTTTATAATATTTGCCACAATTCTTTTTAACATCTTTGGGATATCGTTTAATGTCTTTTCCCAGAAAGGAAAATATTCTATATATGAAAAGGATTCTAAGATTTGTTTATTTTGGAACTTGATTAAGGCGGCTTTTGTATTAGCCCCACCAATGTCTAACCCTAAAATAATACCATTATTCATTATTTCTAGAAAAGATTAATATAATGAGTTGTTTAGTTTTCCAAATTTTATTATTGTTCTTTATGTTTTAAAGTTTTTATAAATAATTATAAGGTTAAAATATCTTTAAATCTTAAATTTAGTGTATGGAAGAAAGCAATAATTTCACTAAAAAATCACAGGGATTACAATATATAATCCTTTCTTTTATCTTTTGGGTAATTGTTGAATATATTACTGTATGGCATGCTAGATTAGCTGAATGGATCTCTTATATGCCATTTATTCTATTTTTATATTTGGGTATAATTCTAATATTTTACTTTTTTATTAAAAAAGATTGGAGCGAAAAAAGACTTTTTATTGTTATGTTGATTGTAATGTATGTTTTTGAGATTTTCATCTGGTCTAATCCTCTTCTTTTTAATATTTTTCTTTTTATACCAGGCTCGCTTCTTTTAATTAGTATTTGGGGGTGTTTAACTTTCATTCCACTATGGATTGTTAATAGAACTTTGAAAGAACATAAGTGGCAGGTCATATGCTATTTACTTTGGATTCTTGTAGCTCTCCTAATGTTAATATTGGTATTGAGTTCTTAACAATTTATCGACAATGACAAATTTATACCTAAGTAATATGATAATAATAGCGAAATAGGAATTCCTATGTAGGTAATAGTGAATACCGTTTGTTCTTTATAGGGAGCAAAACGTTAATAGATGGAATTATGGCCTATATTAGAAAAAAAAAAAGGAATTTGAAAATAATAACTTGTTATTTATCATTTTATATTTTATATAAATTATTTTCACGATCGTTCAGGAAATATTTTTCGACCCAATTCACCTAATTTCACGGTATCTGCTTCACCTAATACCGGATAGGTCTTCATTGTACATGTATCTATTACATAAATTGCAGCCAAAGTTGCCTCAACATAGTCTTTTTCATCTACATCATATATGGTAGCAATAAAAAAGTTGTTTGGGCTATAGGCTTGAGTAACAATTTTCATCTTTGCAACGGCGTCTAATATTTCCTGTGGTGCTGTTCGCTCTGTAATAGCTCTAAATCTTCTACCTAACTCTAGGGCTTGCTCAGGTTTCCACTTAATAATAGTCATAAATCTTCCCATAAGATATCAACCTCATTTTAATTTATTTTATTTTTTAATATAGGAATTATTCCTATAGATTACAAAAAAATTAAGTTAACATTTAACATTTACGTCATTTTTGAAATTTTCTATTAATGAAGTGTATCATTAAAACTGTAAGAAAAGCGTTAAACATTAATAATGTACTTTAAAGATCATTAATTTTGATTTGTCTATTTTGAAGTGTTACAGAAATCCTCTATGTATCTTTTTAAAAAAGCAAAATAAAATTTTTTGAAAGAAGTTCTTTTAATTAAGAGAGAGCGTTTTTTTATTTAAAAATTCTAAGCATTCTGAAAGTTTTGGTCTTTGATATTCAGGAGTTATAACCTTTAATCCGTATAATTTTTTTAAAAATTCTTGTAAAATGTGCGCCGTCGCACCCCAAATTTTAAAAATTTGATTGGTATTAGGATCTTTATAATCAAAACTTAGCATTTTCCAATTTTCTGGATCTTTGGGGAAAGGAATTTCATAAAAAATATTATCAAGCATAATATATTCAATAGGAATTTCAATTAATTCAGTAACTTCATCATAATTTATTTTATATATAATTTCCTTTTTACTTATTAGCATACCAACATAGGGTCGAATTATAAATCCTGTAAGGGTTGGTAAATCATCGAGTTGACCAACAATTTTTATATTTTCTGGTGAGATGCCGATTTCTTCATAGGTTTCTCTTAGAGCTGTATCTTGGAGCGAACTATCGCGTTTCGAATCAAATCGCCCTCCAGGGAAACTCATCTCCCCTCTATGATGCCTTAATTTGGCAGATCGTTCAGTTATAATTATATTATAGCTTGATAACTTAGGTTTAATCGGAATTAATACAGCTGATTTTTTTAATTTAGGAGACTCCAGTTGTAAAGGAGAAAATCGAGCTAATTTCTCTTCGATATCCGAATAAAACTTATTTTTCTTATCTTTAATGAAAAATCACGATATCCTATTCTAAATTTTATTAATTATTTAGAGTATAGCTGCTTTTAAAAAAAGAAATTATTTTATCTATATTATCACCAGTTAAAGCATTAGTTAAATAAAATTGGTCATTCGATAAATTCAATTTTTCTTTTAAATAATCAATTTCAGAATCTTTTGCTAAATCACTTTTGTTAAAGACTACTAAAGTGACAATTTTACCTCCTTTCGAGAAATTATCTTTAATTTCATTAAATAATTCGATTTGAGATTCTACAGTATAACCCGAAGCAGG
>SDBS01003840.1_pt1 | contig 14737 bp, 16 predicted proteins | sample 2277091 | NCBI WGS metagenome assembly SDBS01 (sample SAMN10404972, study PRJNA504765) | marine sediment metagenome | isolation source: marine sediment core GS10_PC15, 163 cmbsf | place: Arctic Ocean: Southern Knipovich Ridge | collected 2010
CCGATAAGGATTTGGCCTGCCTGGCAGGATAAGGCAGGTTTCGGGATGGGCAGATTCGGTGTTGGTGATTTCGGTTATGAGTCGGCAGCAGCGGTTGGATTTGGGAAGGGCAGTTTCGGGCAAGGTCAGTTTGGCCTTGACGCCGATATGATTGAGTGGATAAGCCCGCTGCTACAAACGGGCGTTTACAAATTCGGCATTAAGATTACCGATGGTGCAGGCAACCAAAGCAGTGCCAGCGAAACGGAGCCAATCACGGTAATACCGGCGGCAAGACCCGCTGAGCGAGTAAGCATTTCTTCATTTGATAAACAGACGAATCAATTGGTGCTCAAAATAGAAAGAAACCCCCAGTAAAACTGGGGGCTAAATACTAACGACTAAGGGAGAATGTTATGGCTGAAGTATATCCATCTGATAATGAATTACTGAACATACAGTCCGACGGCGAGACCGGTGTTGAGTATATAGCTACGGGTAAGGCGCCTTACTATCTGGAGTTTCGAAAATTGTTGTATCGGCTATTGTTAGCAGCACAGCGCGCTAATGACTTGAGAGTCTATGACGAGGGCGGGCTGGACGTTGGTGTAAAAGCGGGTAAGTTCTGGTTGGATACGGCGCTGATAAGCTACGCCGGCTCGTCGGGCAATACTTTAGCGGATGATAAAGCCAATATTTACATTTATCTGGATTCGTCGGCCTCTCTTGTAATCAACGAATACAACAGTTTCCCTGATATGACAACGACACCGCATATTCGGCTGGCAATAGTAAGCACCTCAGGCGGTGACATCGAGTCGATAACTGATTGTCGAGCGGGCCATAATGTTGTGGTGCCATACGGAGCCGGTGGTGTGAAAAAAACCATCGAGGCACATACCAGCGATGATACACTTACGGCATTGGAATCCGGAAGTGTTCACAGTAACCTTGGTGTCAGTGGGACCGTTACGATTACGCTACCTGCCTCGGCGCCAGCGGGGACGGTATTTAGCTTTGCAGTCCAGGCCGCTTATGAGCTACGTATTGATCCGGGTACAGCGACAATCCGAGACGACAGCGGCCAGACGGCAGACAAATATAAATCAGCTAATGCGATCGGAGAATGCCTTAGCCTCGTAGCTGATTCGATTGGCGATTGGGCAACGATTGCCAAGAATGGAACCTGGACCGAGGAGGCGTAAATATGCTTATTTCCACAACCAAACCACCAGCCGGCTCCGTTGGATTAAAAGAAGTCAATAAAGACTTTTGTGCTGTTTCAATTGGAGCACAAGGAGTATATCCGAGAAGGCATTTTATTCCAAAACTCATCGAACCTTTCGATGATACTTCTTTGTGGGATGCCGGCTACTATACAACCAAGTCAGCGGATACCGACAATTATTTATGTTCAGCGGCGGCAACTCCACAAGCGATGAAGTGTACAAAGCAGTCCGGGGCTGCGTCATCCTTTACGACCAAAACTATTACCGAGATTGATTTAACTAATACCCTGGTATATGTACGTTTCTATGTGCACGAGGGCAGTGGCAGTTCGTCCTATGAGAAAATCGACAAGCTCGATATTATCGTTGGTGACAGTACCTTTTCAAATTACCAGATGATGTTGCTTGCCGAGAGTGGTTATATAACAGGCCCCGGCTGGTATGAGAGAATTATTGCGCCGAAGATGAGCAGCATGGACGCCGGGACGTACCCGTTATGCTGGGAGCATGTTACGAAGCTTCGCGTTCGGATTGATTCTGCAGGAAACGATGATACGCCGGCTGTGACCTGGGATAAAATAATGTTCATTCCTCATTTGGCTCAATCCCAATATGCTGTCGCTCTGGATGATGGTTTCGATGATGATTATAAATTTGCAGCTTATTTGAGCGCAAAGGGGATCAGGGGCACATTCTTTATTATTCCTTCGAAAATTGGAACGAGCGGTTACTTGACATTAGAACAGCTTCATCAGATACATAATGCTGGTCATCTGATAGCAAATCATGGCTGGAGTCATAAATCTTTGAAGATAGATAATCTCACCACTGCCGAATTTATCGAAGATATTACAAGAGCAACGGACTGGATGTGTGCTAATGGTTTTGTGGATGGGGCGAGGATATTTGCTCTGCCGGGAGGAACTGCTAACTGGGAGGATGGGTTTAACAGCATCTACCGACAAAGATGGTTTGACCAGTTGCGGCTTTCCGCAACTTCCCACGATGTTGGCTTCTTTGACCCTACGATACAATGGACTAACTCATTTGACGAGACAACAACCGCGGAATCTCAAGTCGATAAAGTAATAAATGCGGGGACGATTGTGATTACAGGATGGCATTCTGCAAACGAAGGGACATCATATACGTGGGCCGACTGGAAAACGCATATTGACAATGTGGTGGCAAAACGGGACGCAGGAAGTCTCGATATAGTAACTATGGCAGACTTGTTGGGTATAGGAGTCTAAGATGACAAACGAAATACATGTAGATTACACGTCCGGTAATACACTTTATGCCGTTGTTCGTAACAGTGTGGGAGAAGTCTGGTATGCTGGAGGGCAAGTCTTTGAGACCTGGGGGACAGACAGCCGTGCTGCGGACGATTACGACATATCCCTTACAGACAAGAGCGGCAACAGGTATGTGGGTGATTTTGATAGTAATATCCCTGCAGGCAGATATTCCATTCAGATATTCTCACAGGCCAGTGCTAATCCTGCTGATAGCGACAACCTTGTGGGAGGTGGCGAAATTGTATGGTCTGGTGTAGGCGAAGTGACCAGTGATAAATTGCTTGCCAACAAAGCTGTGCAAAACAAATCGACCGGAGAAATCAAATACTATGACAACGACGGGCAAACAGTCCTTTTGACTCATACTCCTACCGATGCTGCAGCGACTATCACAAGGATGCCGAACTGATAACAATAGTGAATATTGAGGAGATATAAAATGGGTAGTTTTGCGGATTATTGGGAGAACGAAATTTTAGACCATCTATTTGGCAAAGGCAGCTATACACCACCTACCATCTACGTCGGATTATCAACAGCAGAGCCTACCGATGATGCATCCGGACTGGCTGAGCCAAGTGGTAATTCCTACGCACGAGTTGCCACTGCCGGTGCTGATTGGAATGTTGCATCCGGTGGAGCAATTGCCAATGCCAATGATATTACTTTCTCAGAGGCAACCGGTAGCTGGGGCACGATGACGCACTTTGCCTTATTTGATGCCGCGAGCGCCGGCAATATGTTAGCTCACGGCGCCTTAAGTGTATCCAAGTCAATAAGTAGCGGAGATACCGCTAAATTTGCGTCGGGAGACTTGGATGTAACCTTAGATTAAGTCTGAGCCTTTTAGCTTCGAAAAGCGAAGCTGTGGGGAAAGGAGATTTGCAATGGCCACTATAAAGAAACAATGGGCTTCACAAAGTCAGATAATTGGGACAGGTGATGGTTACGTAACCTTGTCTGGAACCACAGAATCATATTCTTCGGATGTTGACCTCGAAACAAACGGCTATGAAGGAGCTCACGTTATCGTAGAAATCAACTACGATACAAGCCCCACCAATGAGGTTAAAATTAAGTTGTATGGTTCTCTCGATGGTACTAACTACGATGATACGCCCATCTGGGAAATGCAGGGAGATAAAGGTGTTGACCCGCAGCAGTTGAGCTTCATTATCAAAGACCTCGCACACTTCAGGATCGGTGTGCAGCAAACTGGTTCAACGGACAGTCACGATGTGAGGGTATACGTCCAGTGCTGGAACTATCAATCGACATAAGCGTTTAATTATGATTAGAATTGGAGTCGGATAAGTGCTGCTTAAACCTACAAGAGGATTACGATTAAACAAGAGCCATACGCTTACTCGTGGTTTGGTCGGTTACTGGCTGATGAATGAAGGAACCGGCATAAAAGTCTTTGATTTGAGTGGCAACAGGAATACAGGTAGTATTGCCTACGATTTTTCCTGGAGCGTAGGTAAGTTTGGCTCGGCTTTGAAAGGTGGTGGAGTTAATGCTTATGTATCTTGTGGCAATAGCGATATTTTGGATATTACAGACAAATTGAGTATATCGTCCTGGGTAAACATAACGGACAATACTACAAGACAAAATATCGTCGAGAGAGAGGTTTATGTTTCTGATGGCGACCAGGGTGGTTACTTACTCCGGTATCGAGGTGACACAAGTCCCAAAAAATTTAGATTCGTAACCCGCAATAATGCACAAAGTACAGTACAATATAATTATAGCGGGACCGACGAATGGATACATATTGTTGTCGTATATGATGGAACTGATAGTGTAATCTATGCAAATGGTGTTGAAGAAGGCCGTGCAGCGTCGGTAGGGATAAGAAGTGCGCCATCGCGTGTTTTGTATATTAGTAATTACACTTTCACCTTAAACGGTTTAGTTGACAACGTAATGATATGGAATCGTGCATTGTCTGCTTCTGAAGTTGCCTTGCTCTATCGAAAGCCATTCTGTGTGTTTGAAAATCCAATTAGACTGGAGTTGATAAGCAGCCAAATCGTCAATCTTGTGGGCACTACTACGGCCCTGTCGTCCTTAAGCGCAACAGCAAAAACAATGCGAAAAGTCGTTGGAAATGTAACAAGCATCTCTGATGTCGAGGCGCTACTAAATTCAATTCATGACCGACTGGAAACAGAAAGGAATTGGTTAAGGGAGGCACTCTTTAACGGCATGACTGCCAATGCTTTTAAGCTGGGTACGACATTGAGTTTGGGTTGGTTCTGGGTTCGCATTGGCGGTTGCTCTGCGCTCTACCGCGGGTCCGGTATGGGAGAAATAGATTTTGTGAACGTATTGGCTGTGGCCGAGAGCGAAGCTTGTGAGATCTCAGGACCCAGTTACATTCCGCACAACAGCGGTTCGACATACTTTTATGTTATTCGTCGATTCAACAATTGCGGCTATCAGGAACACACCCTGGCTGCTGCGGTGAAGGTTTCAATAGATTCAAACGGTAATCTGGCGGTGCCGCAGCCGAACAATATTTTCAGTTCAAAAGTCGAACAAGTGAACGTCAACAAGATACAGCTTGTCTGGTTCTATTGTCCCCTCGAACAACAGTCGCAGCCGGTATGTTTCAATGTCTATTATGATGACCGGACTGGGCAAATCAACTATCAAGACCCCCTGGCCACAATCGGTTATAAGGGGCGAAAGTTCTACTGCCACCAAACTAACGCATTGGAAGCAGGCAAATACTTGTTCGCTCTAAGAGCTGAAGATGCTAACGATATAGAGAATAGTTCTTTATCGCGTCTGAGAATCCACCTCGACACCACAAGTCTCGACGCAATCAACATTTTAAGTGCTGAAGCTTTTTGATACTTGATTCTCGACGAGTATCGAGTAACAAGAAACAAGGTGTGAGATAAACCATGTCTAACAGAATCGACTTTTTCCAATCTGCACAAACAGAACTGGCAATTCCAGCCGCTTCTGTCTCAATTCTGATCGATGGGATGTTGTGTCCGGAACTGGAGCCGTTAGAAATTATTCGCAGCGGCTGGCCGGAATTTAGCTGGGCCAGATTGGCTTATAATCCCGCTGCGTCCCTGAGCACCGGCTTAACGGTTGTCGAAGAGATCGAGACCTTATTTGCTATGGGAAAGACTGTTTGTATCCGGCAATATTTTAATGGTGTCCCGCCAGGTGCAGCAGCTTTTAGTGTCCCAATCTTTTGTGGTCAGATAGAAAGCATCGATACAAAGTTGACGTCCGAAGGTGAAAAGACCGAAATAGTAGCGAGAGATTGCAGCGCAAATTTAAAGCGGATCTCAGTTTATGGCCAGCGTCTGACAGAAGCAAGTAATTCCAGTGTGTTTTTGGCTGGTCTTGATACAACATTTAATCCGGATGGTAAGGCCAATGCCAATCCGGAACCAATAAAAGTTAATGGCAAGAGCTACACAAGCTTTTGTGCTGAACCATCGCAAGGCAAACTCTGGAGCTATGCAGAAGCAATTGATTATCTGCTTTATGAATATCTGACGGCCAGTCAATTACAAACGCCGGATGTAGGTCAACTAAGGGTGTTGACCGAGAACCAGGTAGTTCGCGACCTCGATGTCACGGGATTAAATCTGATAGAGGCTCTGTACCGATGCTGTGAGAGGATCGGTTTGAGGTTCAAGTTCGTCCCTCGGCTTGCGCCGACGGGGCCTGGCCAGGCGATTGTGTTCTATAAAAGTGGCACAGGCAGAGCAGTTGAGTTGAATTGCCAGCAAACCGGCGAGCAGCTCAGCATATCAAAGACAAATATTGCAGCGTTGCACAGCAAGAAAAATTTTTGGCCAATAACACACAAGTATATCGGCCAAGGCGACTTCAAAATTATAGAAGCGACCTTTGAGTTGGTGAAGTCCTGGGACAGCAGCCTTGAGGACATCAACTATGATAAATTCTCGCCTTCGACCAATCCTGATTTCTATCAGGTAAAAGATGTATATCGCAAATGGTGCCTTAACGAGACGGGGAACTACAGTGGCGCTCCATACAATCAAGGTGATGCGTTTGACTTTTCCGAAATTTTCGGCAGCAGTGATTTCGCTCGTCGTCGCAGGCGCTTTTGGCCAACTTTGACTACCGACAAACAGGGAAAGTCATTAGGTTATTTCCTGCAGGTATCGTACGATGATGGGCTGCATTGGTGGCAGTACCTTCATGCTTTTAATATCCTGCTCGATGAGTGCGGAGTGTGGCTCAGCAGCGATAGGCTCGATGTTGATACCTGGGTGGCAGCGCTTAAAGGAGTATTGAAATTCAGAATAACCGCCTCAGTAATCAGCGATGAGAGATTAACTTGTATAGTTTCCGATGGGCCTGTCAATTCAACAGCTCCTGTGGTTGAGCATATTATTATGCGGCCCCGTCAGTTCAAGTATCGCAGAGTTTCGGATAAGAGCATCTTCGCAAACTCATCTTATGACGGGCTCGGCAGTCCCGACGAGGTTGACGATACAGATGCTTTGTACGAGTTTATTCGGCACAGGGCGGCGGTTTCGTCCGAGACCATCGAGACCGTCGATATACAAACTCCAAGTCTTGTGTTTGATTACAGAGTTGGCGATAGAATTTGCACGAGTCCTGAAAGCAGAGACATGTTGGCTTGCAGGAGCGATAACCGAAGCAGAAGCTGGATAAAGCGCGTGCGGATGGATTTTGAAAAGCAGTGTACGAATTTGAAAATCGTTCGACAAAGGGGCTGAGAGTTATGGGCAGTGGAGCAAATATTTTAGATGGTCAACAGATACTGGAAAGACTTGTCCGGAAAGGCTCCGAGCAGATACAGGAAGTATCCGTTGTTATTTCACCCGGCGCTAGGACGGCTGGGTGGGCTGTTAAGGTCAAAAGTAATTCGTCATACAATTTCTATAATGTCATCGCAGTAGTAATAGGCGATGCCGGCTCGATACCTGTTGAAATAGGTCAGCAAATGCTGGCAGTCAATTTGGCTGAATCGTTTCAGCAGCAGGGAGCGCTATCAGCCGGGACGCATGCAGTAATGTTCAGAGTAGGCGACAAGAATGTATTCTATGTTAAACCGTGACTCGATGCTGGATACTTGATACTGGATGCTCGTCGATAAACGAGGCAAATGATGTCTGAGGAAAATTCAAAATCGTGGCAGTTTAATCGGCAGATAAACGTTTCTGTACTGATTCAGCTGGTGTTTTTGGCATCTTTGATCGTGGGCAGCTGGGTCAATTTGCAAAGACAGCTTGATTTGCTCCGGCGTGATGTGAGCATGCTGCTGCAATGCCAGCAAAATTTTGAACAGAAGCTCGAATCTCTCTGGAGCAAAAGCATTTCATACGAGTATCGCCTGCGAGCGATCGAAAAACAAATATCAAAAACTGAGACGACTAGTGAGACTTTTTGAGCATCGAGAAAAACATGGATATATAGTTTATTCTTTTATAACAGAACAAAATATGTGTCTTTAAGGATATTATCAAATGAATATAACTTTAAAGGATCAGCTATTACAAGAGTTCCGTCCTAATGGAATATGGCAATTGAGCGATATTACGAAATCAATACTGAGACGACAGATATCTCACCTTCCTCAAAGTAGAGTTACAGAAGATGAAACACGTTATCCTGAAAGTCCTGAGGCTATGAAAGCATTCCTAATCAAATTTTTTGCCAGGCATTATCTTCAAACTCAAAACAGTCTTATAGAATATTTTACCTCTCAAGATTTTCATAATATTATTAGATTGGGACATTTGAGGATTCTCGATATAGGATCAGGGCCAGCAGTTGCTTCTTTAGCAATTACAGACATGCTTGCTTCACTTGTCAAACATCTTAAAAGATAAACAAATTTGGCCAAGAAGCAAAAGAGTAAAGATAGACTATATACTTAACGATACCTCCAGCATTTGTACTGGGACAGGTGTACGTATGTTGAATGACTATTATAATTCTATTCGAAAAAATAATAGAGACATCATCCTTGGCCAAAAAATATGTATCCAGAAAGGTTTTCCAGACAATTTAAAGCAGCTTCAGCGTATAAGATTTAATCTCTGGAGGTACGATATAGTAGTATTTTCATATGTTTTATCACCTCTAAATGAAGAAATAGAATTCAATAAACTTATCCTCGGATTGTTCAATGTAGAAAAACTATGTAATTACAGTGGAAGGATTCTGATTTTACAGGATAAATACAGAGCAGGACTTGTCCACCGAATCAGCAAGGTGTTACGCATATCTATCAATTTTGAAAAATCCATTCAGGAAATTTATCCAAAGAGAGAAATGAGTGACACTTATCCTTATTGGTATTACTGCTTTTTGTATATCCCAACAAAGAAAATGATGATAAGGCAAAATGTTGTTGCTTAGTTGTTACCAATTAACGCAGTTGCATTTTCGCCGTTCGCAGCGGCCTTTCAATGCATTCCAAATTTCGGGCGTTTCTCTGCAAAGACTGATAGAAACGTCCTTATCAAAGCTGCGAATGGTATCGATTAAGAAAGCATAGAATTCGATACGTTGTTTGGGCTGATAACGGAGCTTGTGATCTGAAGCCCCTCTGACAAAGTGATAATTGAAGAGTTCGCGAGCACGATTGCCATACGCATCTGTAGCCAGGCGAAGATGACCGGGCAGAAGCCTTAACATGCCAAGAGTAATGTTCTCAGGTCTGATGGCAGTTAATGTTTTTTGGATTAAATCGGCATATCCACCCTGCCAATCCGGGTAGAGAATACCGGGATCAATTCTAATTCGTATTCGGTAGCCATGGTCCTGGCACTGTTTAGCTGCCTTGATGCGCTCGTCAAGGTCGGCTGTGCCTAATTCATATCGCCGGATTATCTGCTGAGCGTTGAGGCTCCAGGAGACAACCGTGTGACTATTGGATTCAACAGCTAACAGATTATCGACATTACTGCTTTTAGTAAGCAACATTAGAAAGCCATTGGAAAACGAAGAGAAAAATGGAACTAAGATTTTTGTCAGGTTTGTGACATGGTCAAGCGCGAGACTATCGAGCATTTCGCCCATGTTAAAACTAATTTTGCCGTGAGATTGAGAGAGGCTTTTTCGTATTTGTCTAAACATCGTGTCGTAATTGATATTAATTTTTATAAATGGTGAGTATTTTCGATAGACAAACGCCAGATAGCAATATGTGCAGTAGTATGGGCAGCCGTTTGAGACAGGAACCAATTTGTAATAAGGACAACAGCGAACATTCGAGCCGAGCTGACCGTCAAAATTGCCCACAAAGGCCGAGGTTGCGCCTATCATCAAAGTCCTTTTCCCGGCTGTCAGCGCCTGAGCCGGTGACATATATGGCAAAGGGAATTTTCTCTGTTGTTTTATTACCTGGACGTTAGCTGATGGAAACAATTCCAAAATACGTTGGGCCTCAGGATTATGGACCACTTTTTGCCATAATAATATCGTCTTAGGTCTGAATGTTTTCGCTGTGTCCATAGCTAAATTCTGTACGCCGAGCTTAGAATATTTTCCGTCTCATGGAGCGGTATTATACCGGAAAAATGTAAAGTTCATTCAAAAATTAAGGAGAGAAATAATGAAAAAGGCAGGAAAGTGTAAAAAAGCAGAAGTGCAAAGAAGCACAAAAGTTTTTGGTTGCGTACTTTTATGCTTTTTATTTGCCGGCTGTGATAGCCTGCGTTTTGCACCGACTGAGGCACAAAAGCAGAACGCCTGGCTGCATAACCGCACCGCCACGATTTCCGCCGATACTGCAAGGGCCGAGAATACTTCAGAGAAGCTGCAATTGTTGACACAGCTAAACGAAGTGCAGAGCCGGGCGTTTAGTTCTCATTATGGTTTGCCAAAAGAATTTCCGCTGGCCGATACCGCAGAAGATATCCTTACCGAATCGAATTGGCAGCTTGCCCGCACGGCTTTGCAGCAGGGAGCCGAACGGCCTGATGCCTGGGAAGTGGCTGACTCTATGCTGGAGCTGGGTATTGGTATTTGCGCGTTATTGGGCGGAGTTTATGGAACAAGAGTTGTTGGATTCTTACGACAAGCTAAGACAAAATCCAAAGCCCTGCAGGAGATTATCGCTGGCAACGAACATTTCAAAAAGGAGAATGAGTCTTTTGCTTCTGCCTTCAAACAAGCCCACCAGAACCAATCACCCCAAACCCGTCAAATCGTAGTGGAAATGAAAACCAATGCTTGATAACAATCAGCCTAATGTCCTTAAGTGATAATAGATTTAAAACCAAAAATTGTATCCGCCGGACCTGTTCTTTAATCCTGGCGTGGAACGTACTGCGGTATTTTTAGCGTCCGGCCGTTCTTGAGCGCCGAGTTATGAGCAACAATGCCCGGCACAGTCATCGCGAGTGCCTCATATATGTTAACCATCGGTTCCCGATTCTGGAGAATTGAGGTTATAAACTCATCGGCCAAAAGTCCGTGTGAACCCCCATGCCCGCCGGCGGGCACTCCGGGCGGAAGCGGTGGACGGGTCATATCGGGAAGCTCCTTAGCTGCTCCGTGATATTCGGTGCCGTCCATCCATCCTCGCTCACCAAATACGCGTCCCCTTTCAACAATGAGTTTGTGAATACCCTTGCACATAAGCATTCGAGACGAGCCGCCTTCGCTGGTCTTGAACAGGGCAACCTCGTCCGTGAAGGGATTATTGTATTTGTTGGCACCGGGCCGATAGGCCTCGAATCCCGCATTGAAACCGACGCACGATACTGAGGTGAATCGCCTGCCGGTTACTCCAACGTAGTATGCAGTGGAATGTGTAGGATACCACAGGGGCGGCATGCCAATGCGCCAGCCTTTGAACGAGCCGATCGGCTTGGCATGGTAGTGATAATACTCTCCCTCCGAGTAGATGAGCCGACCGAATCCCCCCGCCCGGTAGATCTGCCGCATGCCGTAGCAGTCAGCGCGATAGCAGCTCGTCTCGGCCATCATATATTTCAAGCCGGTAGCCTGCACTGTCTCCAGAAGCTTCTCGGCATCTTCAATCGATCCCAAAACCGCCGGCACAGCGGTCATCACATGTTTACCATGCCTGAGAACCTCCATGCAGTGTCGCGCATGACTCGGTGCGTCCGTCGCAACAAACACCGCCTCGATCTTGCTGTCTTTAATCAAAACCTCTAAAGATTCATATGACTTATCACATCGGCAGGCTTTCATCAGCGCCCGGCGACGCTCGGGAATCAAATCGCTGACCGCAACGACCTCAACATTCGGATGATCCTGGAATCCAAAGGCAGCCCCAAAGCGGCATACACCATAACCGACGATTCCAACACGCACCTTTCGCTGTGAGACAGGCTGCCATGTTTTTCGCACTTGTTCGGTCCGGGTGTTCCCCGCCCATACAGGCAGACCACCAGCCACAACCGTCCCCAATGAGACCTTACCCAGCCTCTCAAGGAAATCACGACGATAGATAGGATTGTTTAACATAGACTAACCTCCTTCATTCTGACCAACATTTCTCGACGACTGCGGTATTGCATACATTGCCTGTCGTCTTATTTAGCCATTATATAAGAGACAAATCCCATGCGCCAAGCACTCGACTATTAAAAAAACTCCCTGGCCCCATACTACTTTTCTTTGCGAGAGAAATAGATTTGCTGAGTTTTATTAAAATTTTCTGCTGTCAAGTTCAGTCTGCCAAGAAGTTCATCCGGCAGCATGGAAGACAGCCAGCGTTTCATCGTCCTGATTCTGTATGTTGGCGGCAGTTAAAAGATCATCGACATTGCCGGGCATTGGAGGAAGCCTGTGGATGAACTCAGTTACTTTACTCTCAAAATCCTTCTGCGATTCCATTTTTTTCGCTTTCCTGATTTTCAAACTATAATAATGATAAATCAAAGCAGCGGCGATTTCAATATTTTTCCACCTTGAAGAAAAACAGGCCGAATGTTTGAAGTTGATAGCGACGATGGATTTTGATATTCTGCCCTCGGCTAGGCTGGTTCGTGATTGTTTATGGTCATTAAGAAAAATGGAGACGATATGAAAACACACTTAAAACTCCTGTTAACAATAGTATTTTTAGTGTTGATCTGCGGTTGTTCTACAAGCAGCCCGGCTGTTCCTTCTTATCTTAAAGGTTATGAGGAACTTTACGCAGAGGGTCCTCGGGCGGCAGCGGTTCAGTGGTTCAAGAATGCGAAGTTCGGATTGTTTGTGCATTATGCTCTTGCCAGCCTCTGCACCGATGGCAAGGCCGAATACCTCAGAATGGTCGAAGAAAAGGGATACGACAAGGCAAACAAGGAACTATTTGACAGATTCGATGCCCGAAAATTCAATGCTGATGCGATCTGTGATTTAGCAATAGCTGCCAAAATGAAATACGTGACATTTACAACGCAGCATCTTGGCCGAATGTACATGTACGATACGAAAGTTTCGAATTTTACCAGTATCAACTCCGCTGCCCAACGGGACCTGGTGGCAGAGATGGCAAGGGCCTGTCAAAAGAATGGACTCGGCCTTTTTCTTTATGTACCTCCTGAGATAGCCAGGACAGATGATGAGCATATCGAGCATAATCACACTGTACTTACTGAGTTGCTTACGAAATATGGCCCGATCGCGGGAATCTGGTTTGACGGGATAGGTAACTATCACAAGGAAACCGAATATTATAAGAGACTTTCCGAAACATACGCCCTGGTGCGTTCATTGCAGCCTCAATGCCTGGTTTCCTTCAAAGAAGGTGCTACGGGAGAGGAGGATTTTATAACCCCTGAGCATTTTCTGTTTCCAACGCCGATCAAGTGGGACACAAAAGAACGGCAGAAGCGATGGGAAATCCGGCGCCAAAGATGGGAAAGAAAAAACCGAACAAGATGGGAGAAATATTTCAAAAACAAGCCCGTTGAAATCAATACCGTAATACAGGAGTGCTTAAACAGGGATGGAGTCGGCAAACCCAGCGGTTGGATAAACGATGAATCGGCACGTCATTTAACCGCCGATGAAGTTATGTTCCTTTACGAAAAGGCTCGTTCACTTGGTGCGAACATACTTTTGAATATCGGGCCTCGGGGTGATGGCTCCATTCATCCTGATGATAAAAAAACGCTTACAGAAGTTGGCAGACGTTTACGGTCGAACATTTGAAGTTGACGTTGGTGATTGATTCTGTTATTCTTCGCTCGTATTGAGAATTGAATTTTTGTTTAAGAGAGGACATTATGAAACGAAGGGCATTTCTTGGATTAAGTGCCGGCACAGCGGGAGGTCTCTGTCTGTCTGGCTGCGCCGGTCTCGATGCGATGTTGGGAGGTCCAAAGGTCCCGTTTAAAATTTCCCTTGCCCAGTGGTCGTGGCACAGAAGGCTTCGCGGCCAACAACAGCCGAAAATGGACAATCTTGATTTCGCTGCCGAAGCCCGGCAATTCGGTGTCGAGGCAGTCGAGTACGTCAACCAGTTCTTTAAAGACAAGGCCAGGGACACTAATTACCTGGCTGAGATGAAAAAACGAGCAAAAGATAACGGCGTTAAGTCCTTATTGATTATGTGTGACGGCGAGGGTGCTCTCGGCGACCAGGACCCGCAGCGACGTACCCAGGCGGTCGAGAACCACTACAAGTGGCTTGAGGCTGCTAAATACTTAGGCTGTCATTCGATACGTGTCAACGCCAGCTCCAGGGGCTCATACGATGAACAGCTTGAGCTGGCCGCCGATGGTTTGCAGCGTCTAAGCGAAAAGGCCACCGAATACAATCTCAACGTAATTGTTGAAAACCATGGCGGTCTATCGTCTAACAGCCAGTGGCTTACCAGCGTCATCAAAAAGGTAAACCTGCACAATTGCGGGACACTGCCCGACTTCGGCAATTTTCCGCTGGAAGCCGATAAATATAAATCCGTCGAAATGCTGATGCCCTACGCCAAAGGAGTCAGCGCCAAGAGCTACGACTTCGACGAAAATGGCGATGAGACTACGATCGATTTCTACCGTATGATGAAGATTGTAGTTGACTCCGGCTACAAAGGCTACGTCGATATTGAGTACGAAGGCAACAGACTCAGCGAAAACGATGGTATCTTAGCTACAAAAAAACTACTGGAAAAGATTCAACTACAAATGATGAATGTTTGAAACGAAAATCAGGTATGATTGTCGGAGTACTAACAGCTCATTTATCCATGCAGGGCGTAACCTCGCTCAAGGGAAAAAGAAGTATCGTCAA
>SDBS01003842.1_pt1 | contig 14734 bp, 11 predicted proteins | sample 2277091 | NCBI WGS metagenome assembly SDBS01 (sample SAMN10404972, study PRJNA504765) | marine sediment metagenome | isolation source: marine sediment core GS10_PC15, 163 cmbsf | place: Arctic Ocean: Southern Knipovich Ridge | collected 2010
CTGATTAAGATTACATTTGATTGCAATCTTCTCGCCCGGTTGATAACCAATGCCTCCCTTGTCATGACGTTGATTGTAATATCTAAAGATGCTTTCCCATGCCCCGCTGTCTGTTGTTTGCCCGGTAAGCCACTGGATTGAGTTGCTGAACATCTCTCTTACTCGGCCGGGATCCGTATAAGTGTCATTCCACCAATAACCTGTCTTCTCCCATGTAGCAGAACGCGGATCGTGCACCCAAACAACGCGACCAGGATGTACGCCCTTGCCAACTCCCATTGGGCTGTTAGGTGGGTCAACAGGCGTGAAAGTACCGCCATATTCAGCCCTTGCATACCGGCCTGTCATGCCGGCCGACCACCATATTGCGAAAACAGCGGCTACGAAGCACGCAGCAGCCATTGCATAGTGGGCCTTTCGCCGGTGCCTTCTTGCCTTGCGTACAAACATAATAGAGCCGGCCAGACCCAACAACCACACTACAAAGCCGGACGCAAGTGGCGCAGCCGCACGTTGGCATGGATACGTGGCGCGCGAAGGCTTCGGAATGACCCTTATCAAGAACCATACCAGCGCAGCTAATCCTGTAATAGGAAACAGCCATTTGACTAACATATATCGCTTAGGCTGCAGCTTTGCCTTGCTCTTGGGACATACAGCACCATGCTCATTACCGCTTCTGGGGTGATTTTGAGTGCTCATTTTGATCCTCCTGCGTACTATCCAGAGCTTGCATTCACCTTTAAGTACAGAATATACCAAAAGAAGGGCAAAGTCAAAAGAAAAAGGACAGCTTTTGGCCTTCAGCCTTCAGAAGTGCCTTTATAAATCACGTTTCACGAGATACGAGATATGTTTACGCTTCACCGTCCTACAAGCATCCGGTATCGAAATTCGAGTATCCAGCATCGAGAATCGAGATACGCATTCTACCGGCATTTGCCCCCAAGTCATTCCCAAAAGCGATTTGCAGTTTTCAACTTCACAGAGGCCCGACCGTAAGAAAGGGCTAAATATTCTTTATCACGAGTATTCGTTGAGTGGAATTTACCCCACCATTTCACTAATTCACCAATTAACTACTCAACTAATCAATAATCAATAATCATTTCTACCTGCCAGCCAGTTATCAACTAAGATTTCAAGGTCATTGGCATCGACTGTACCGGAGAAGTCAAGGTCTGTGCCATCACAATAATCATTGCCCGGATCGCAGTTATCATCCCGCCAGTGCTCTATAAAAAACAAAAAATCGTCTATCGTAACACCCTCCGGACAGACAAAATTCCCCGCCGGGATTTGCCAGGCCAGCCTCGGATAATTCGTCCCCTCACAGATGCTCCAGATATCTTCGGTGCCATTAGCTGTTTCGTCCACGAAGTCCCAGCCGGCATCGAGGAACGTGCCGGCCGTCTGCATCTGGGCCGTTGTCTTGCCCGTCCCGCCTGCACTACTGGTTTGGCCTGAGGTCTCGATGTCCCAGAAAGAATTATGAACCTCTGCTCTGGACATACTATCTCCCACGAGGCCGCCAACTTCCCAACTAGTAGCACTGACCTCGCCTGTGCTGTAGCACGTGGTGATGCTGCTGCCGATGAAGTTGAAGCCAACCAGGCCGCCGACATAGTCATCTCCTGTGACCATTCCTGTGCTGTAGCTTGAGGTAATGCTGCCCCAGTTACTGCCCACGAGGCCGCCGACACTCGAATTTCCACTGACCGTGCCGGCGCTGTAGCTTGTCGTGATACTGCCGCTGTTGACGCCCACGAGGCCGCCGACAGCTATATCTCCACTGACCGTACCGGTGCTGTAGCTTGAGGTGATGCTGCCGCCGGATTTGAAGCCAACCAGGCCGCCACAATAGTATGAACCGGTTACATTGACATCCACTACGCCCAGGTTTTTGACTTCGGCACCAGATTCCAAATAGCCAAACAGGCCCAGAGAATCATTACCTACAATCGTCATATGCGAGATTGTATGGCCATTGCCGTTGAAGGAACCGGTGAATGGATAGAATTCACTGCCTATGATGTAGAAATCAATGCCTGCCAAATCAATATCGTTGACCAGTTCGAAATACGCGTCCATGAGCCTCGGATTATGCCCAATACCGTTCAGTTCGCTGGGCGTCGATATTCGGTAAGGGTCATCCGCTTCTCCCGTGCCGCCGGAGAAGGTAGGCAGGCCAAATCCCTGTGGCAGTTGCCAGCATAGAATTGGGTATCCACCGCCCTCAGACTCAGCCCATATATCATGAGGGCCATCTGGTCGACCGACGAAATCCCAACCCTCAGCCATAAACGTTATTGGATCCTGCATCTCGGCTGTAGTTAGACCCGTTCCGCCGGCACTTGTGGCTTGGCCCGAGCTCTCGATGTCCCAAAAACTCGTGATGATGATGCCATAATCGCTATAGCCCACCAGCCCGCCGACATCCGAGTTGCCACTTACCGAGCCGGTGCTGTAGCTCGTGGAGATGCTGCCGAACCAGTTGAGGCCCACGAGGCCGCCGACACTCGAATTTCCAGTGACCGTTCCGGTGCTGTAGCTTGTCGTGATGCTGGCATCCCCATAGTTGCTCCCCACTAGCCCGCCGACATCTTCATCTCCTGTGACCATTCCTGTGCTGTAGCTGGACGTGATGCTGCCCCGTCTGTTGAAGCCTACGAGGCCGCCGACATATGTATTTCCTGTGACCGTCCCGGTGCTGTAGCTCGTGGTGATGCTTCCGAACCAGTTGTAGCCCACGAGGCCGCCGACATCTTCATTCCCTGTGACCGTGCCAGTGCTGTAGCTTGTCGTGATGCTGGCTTCCCAGTTGAAGCCCACGAGGCCGCCGGCAGAATTGCCCGAACCGGTTACATTGACATCCACTACGCCCAGGTTTTTGACTTCGGCACCGAACTCCAATTGTCCAAACAGTCCCAGATAGTCCTTACCTACAATCGTCAGATGCGAGATTGTGTGGCCGTTGCCGTCAAAGACACCGGTGAAAGCAGTCCCCTCCACCCAGGGGAATACATCTAAGGCAGAGGCCGACGCGATGACGGCCTTGTCGAAGACCTTACGTCCCGGTAAATTGGGGTTCAGGTCGATGTCGGCTGTCATGATGAAGTGCTTGTCATAATCCTCGGGACTATCGCCAAGCAGCATCAGATCCTCTGCAGTAGCGATTTTGTAGGGATCGTTAGGCTCACCCGTACCCCCGCCGTATTTCTTTGAGGCAAAAGCGTCCAATTCGAAGATGAAAAAGTCGGCGCTGTTAGGTGGCGGAACCGTTCTGCCGGTCAAATGAGCCGAATCGTCCCCAAAGGTCAGTTTGAGGAGTATGTCGGTGTTTGTACCATCCGCGGTCTTACCAACAAAGTCGATTGTCGTTTCATCGACAACGTTTCCGATCAGTGCGGCCATATTAAAAAGCTCTCCCAGACTTTGGGTAGGCAAAAAAGGGCTTTCGTCAACTAAGTTTGCATCGACTTGGTCGAACCAGGCCATACCTGTATCGAAATCGATAATTAACCGGAACTGTCCTTCTATGGAATAGGTTTCATGGACACCGGCAATCCCGCCGGTCTGGACTACAGCACTTTGGTCGGGAACGAATACGTAGGTGCTCGTCTCAGCAGAAGCCATTGTGTTACTACCACCACCGTATTTAGCCTCGGTCCCTCGGCCGGATAAGCAGATGGCAACCAATACAAGTAACGCAATTGTTAATTGTCCGTCTTGTTTGCAAGGCCCCGCCAAGCCGAGAGTTTTGCTTAGGTTGGCCATTTTAGCCCTCCTTCAAAAAATGAACCGAATCAATGCCCCTGTTGCAACCCATAATTTTATCACTTATAGGACTGAAAGTCAAACCAAAAATCCCCATTCACAGGGTCCATGTGACAACATATACAATACGTTATCCGCTCTCCACTGTGCGATATGAAATCGACAATCGTAAACTTATACTCGCGCAGACAGGTATCGCAAATCGCTGTCCTCTGTCGTCTGTAATCCGTCTTCTGTCTTCCGTCGTCGGCTCTCCGTCTTGTGTCTTTGGTCTTGAATCTTTGCCCAGGACGCATCACGAAAAAACGAGACACGAGAGAAGAGTCACGATTCACGAGATACGATTTATAGCCTGTAAGGCTAAAAAGCTCTCGCACCGGCCGACAACGCCTGTAGTTACAGTAAAAATGCTAAACCCGAAGGCCAAAAAGGCCGATTTTCTTCCAAACGCTGTGTTTCATCAAAGAAACAGCAAATTTTCTTTGACAATGCTTCTTGTAAGTCGATAATTAGCGCAGATTGCTTTGTTATCGGATGTGTAATCCAAAGCCAAAGGATTGGCTCCTCGGCGTGCGCTTCTCGGCTTAATTAGGTTAAATGAATGACGAGCGAAACTAATTACGATACAGTGTTCGGAAAAATGGTGGTAGAGCAGGGTCTCTGCACTGATGATGAGTTGCGTAAATCGCTTGAGGAGCTGGAATCTCGCCACGTAATCAATCCTACGATATTGCAAGACCTTATGATCGAACTGGGCTACATCACGGCATCCCAGGCTGAGAGGTTAAAGACAGGCATAAAAGAAAGCAAAGTTGCGGCACATAAGATTCCCGGCTATAAAGTAATCGGCAAGCTCGGCGCCGGCGCGATGGCTGTTGTTTACAAGGCCAGGCAATTGAGTCTTAATCGGATAGTTGCGATAAAGATTTTACCGAAGCGTTTCAGTGAAAATCCGGAGTACGTCGAACGATTTTACAAAGAAGGCCAGGCCGCCGGCAGGCTCAATCATCCAAATATCGTCCAGGCCATTGACGTCGGTGAGGCAGGGGGATACCATTATTTCGTAATGGAGTATGTTGAAGGCAAGACTATAGCCGATGATTTAGTGGGAGGAAATGTTTTTGAAGAAACCGAAGCGCTGGACATAATCATTCAGGTTGCTAATGCGCTTGCTCACGCTCACGCCTGTAGTCTCATCCACCGTGACGTCAAGCCCAAAAATATAATGATAAGCACTAACGGTACGGTTAAACTTGCCGATATGGGTTTGGCACGTGAAACAACAGACATCGAGGCGGCACAAAACGAGGCAGGCAAGGCTTACGGGACGCCTTACTACATTGCACCAGAACAGATTCGAGGCAAGATAGACATCGACGGCAGGGCCGACATTTACGGCCTCGGGGCTACGTTATACCACATGCTCACGGGCCGGGTGCCGTTTATGGCAGAGGATTCCGCCGATGTTATGCGAAAGCACCTCAGGGAAAAACTGATTCCACCAGATCATATAAATACGTCACTGTCAGCAGGAGTCTCTGAAGTCGTTGAAATAATGATGGCCAAGCGTAAAGAAAAGCGATATAACGACATTGAAGAACTGCTGACGGATTTAGAGGCGCTTCGCGAGGGTCGCCCTCCACTTCATGCGCACAAAAGATTTGATGTCTCTATGTTCGAGCAGTTGGAGAAGGGAGATACCGTTGAGAAAGAAGAAAGTTACAAAGAAGAGACCGTCGCCCAGTACCGGATGGCGATTTTGATTTTAAGTGTGGTGGTGGCATTTTTCTTTGTGATTATTCTTCTTATGTGGCTTACCTAATAAATTATCAATATCGTAGGTTCGCCTACGGCGGAATCAATTAGCTTATGCCGCGAGGCGGTGCACATTTTTCTACCGAGGAACTTGTTCGGGTCCTCAGCCATTACGACATTGGCATAATCCTTCAGGTAAAGCCCTTGTCCGGCGGCAATAAACGTGCGCCGAAAATGGCGATTGTGTCCGAGCAGGGCAAATTCCTTCTTAAACGTCGGCCGAAAGGCAAAGACGACCTCTACCGCGTGGCTTTTGCACATGCGGTGCAAAATCATCTGGCAACGAAGGCCTTTCCGGTTACCTCTCTGCTGGCGACTCGTGATAAGAATAATACAGTGCTGCAAATGGATAATCACATTTACGAGCTTTTTAAGTTCGTCACGGGTACTCGGTACGATGGCTCAGAACAAGCGACTATTGATGCGGGTCGAAAGTTAGCTGAATTTCACCAGAATTTAGCTGATTTTGCATTTGAGTCAGCCTTAGGTGGATTAAAGACCTGCTTCCACGATTCTTCCACCGTTCGCAGGCATCTCAAAACGCTCGGTTCCGACAGGTCTAATCCGAATAAGAAATTGCGAACCATCGCCGAGGCATTGATGATGCTCTATAACGAATCGTCTGTTCGTATAAACGAATTGGGCTTCGACTCGTGGGCCCATCAGGTTGTCCACGGCGATTGGCATCCGGGTAATATGCTCTTTTCCAAACATAAACTTGCCACCGTCCTCGACTTCGACTCTATCAGGATTGCCCCGCCGATTACCGACCTTGCCAACGGGATGCTTCAATTTTCCATTATCGGCGGCAGGCCGAACCCCCCCGATTGGCCCGATTATTTCGACCAGGATAAACTTGTCCAGTTCTTAAATGGTTACCGCAATGTTATCAAGTTAGATAAGAATAAGCTGGATTCGCTGATTGATTTGATGATTGAAACGATGATAGCCGAGGCGGTTCTGCCTATAGTGGCAACCGGCTTCTTCGGCCATCTCAGCGGCACCGATTTCCTGCAAATGATTCTGAGAAAATCTAATTGGCTGAATAAGAACCATAATAAATTGACACAGGCAATTTGTTCGTAACTCGTTACCCGTCGCTCGTGACTAGTATCTCGATGCTTGATGCTGGTTTATCGATGTTCGTAAGATGGTAAGAGATTATCGGGTTATCGGAAAATAAGGCTACAGCACCGTAAGGCGTTCTGTGGAGTGAACAGGGGATCAGGGTAGAGTCGAGTCAAGAGGATTTTAGTTTATTGGCCAGCCATCGAAATAAAGGATTGTTTACAGATTGGCATTTTCCACCGATATCGGCGTTAGGCTTACTTCTTTATTTAAGACTTTCAAGATTCCTCCGCACCATCTGGGTATTCGGATGATCCGGCCCCAGGCTCTTCTCAAAGATTTCAAACGCTCGACGCATCAAAGGCTCGGCTTCGGCCAAGCGGTTCGTGTCCTGAAGCAACGTCGCCAGGTTGTTCAGATCACGGGCAACGTTGGGATGGTCTTTGCCCAAAGACTGCTCATCAATCGCCAGTGCTCGACGATGCAGTATGAGAATGTTTCACTAGCACCCGCTATTTTTTGTCAAGGTAACCTTCCGGAACAACGAGGAACTTGTAACCTCCGACATCGGTAAAGTAGATTCGGTCTTTGTTCTGTTTAAACCATGATCGCCATTGCTCCGGAGTCTGGAATGACTGGTTCGTATATCGCGCCAGCAAGCTCCGGGCGGTCTCGGCCTGTGTCTCATCTTTCAGCAGAGAGATCAGCCGCTCGAGCGTATCTACCTTGCGATTGGAAGTAATTCCAAGTGACTTTAGCTCGACGTCGACGCGGAATGTGTTGTATCGATAGATAAGTTCGAAGTCGTCCCTGTAGTACTTCACCAGTCCCTCGGGATTGCCATCATATTTCTTCTTGAGGTCGGGTCCGAACGTGCCCAGGAAGAACCATTCGTCCTTTATCCTGGTGATAAGAGCGGCAAGCCTGATCGCCTTCATGCGGTGGCTGGTGCTTCTACGAATTAAGGGGCGCTTGCCGGCAAAGCGGCTTATGTAGTGAACACAGTTGACGAAGAGCTTCCTGCCGGCGTCGGTCATCTGCGAAGGCGCGGCCCAATAGCCCCACTGCAAGATGTTGCCGTGCCTGCCTATGCCCACAGCACCGTACTCCTTGCCGGTATTGACACCGAGCGCGATGATCTCCGCGTCGGGCGAATCGGTAAAACCGTACGACCGGGCTACAACGCTGCCGACTCTCTTGCCAGTGTTCTGGACGCGCCACACTTTCATTTTGTCGGGGAGTTTGTCCCCATCCGGAAACCTGCGATAGTTGCTGGGAGTCTGCATGGACTCGAACTGGGGCTCGACTTTGAAGGGTTTGAAATAAACCTCGTGATCAAGCGACTCACCATGAGCCGCATCTCCCATGCAGTTTCACAAGTACCCGGTCTTCAGGCTCAGACTGTCGCATATTCTTGCACCCGGGACTCCTACGGTGATCGTAGCGCCGCTATAAAACGGGGAGAGCCGCAGCCGGGGCGCCTTGGTATCGGCGCCGTCATGATCTATAATGGTAACATCGAATCCGGTGGCTTCCCTTCCCGTAAAGGAAAAGGAGTTGTAGTCCGTGGTCTCGACTTTCACAAAATGCTCGCCGAGAAAGACCACGAAGTCCTTTGCGCGATCAGTTTCCAGCAAACCGGCATATAGAATCCGCAGCCCGGCGCGATCCTGGTTTCCTGCATCTGCGGCGCTCGCAACTGGCAGACAGAGACAGAGTGCCAGCGCCACCACAATAATTGTCTTCCTGAGAGTGCATTGTAGCATTACTATATCTCCTTAAATGCGGGTGGTGAGATCTCGTGTTCATTGTAATGCGGCTGCTCGTTCGAAGTCACAAAATTTGTATGATTGCCCATGACACACCTTCCTTTCTCTGGTTAATGTCTTCAAAACAAATAAAAAGTGATTTCTTGGCCTGCAACTTAGTTGCCGGTGCTGACAGATCGGATACGCGCTAAAACCGGTCTTCCTTATCACCGGTATACCAGCTCAACGGCACATCATCTCCTGTTGTTTCTTCAATAGGATCAACGTGTCCATCCAGCCACAGAACATTGGTTCTTCCGCCCGTCCTATCTGGATCGGGGTATCTGACATTGTGCCTGAAAATCTGCCGATAGAACTTCTTAGAAAATCCCTGTCGATATCTGGTTAGATTCATAGAACCGGGAGTGTTGTTGTTGTGAAGGCTATCGATGGTGAAGCCACTCTGTCTTTGTGTGGTGTGGTCGAGACAGTAAATGAATTCTGACAGGCGGTATATAGTTTCTGTATTCCGGCCCATGGCCCTCTCATGATGATTCAGGCCAAACGCTGCATGCTGAAGTGGAAAACGATGGTCGAACTGCTTAGGACCTCCGTCAGAGTATACGAATCTGGTACTCGAATCGTTTCGAAAGCTCGGACAGCCAAATATCTTCGTCTGACCTCTAATGTAGTCCTTGTAAAAAGTGCCCCAATAAGTCCCGTCGCCGGAACCCGGTGTTCGATAAGTATGGCCGTCCGACTCGAACCACAGATATCCGTTGGAACGCTGCGTATGAGGAATCTTGCGCTCGAAGTCGTCCAGGTACATCAGCACGGCCAATCCCACGTTCTTCAGATTCGATCTGCAGACCGTTTCGCGCGCTACCTCCTTGATCTTTCGCATGGCAGGCATCAATACCGCCAGCAATAATGCAATAATGGCGATCACCACCAATAGCTCTATCAACGTGAAACCCTTGCCTCTACGCATAATTCTCTTTCTTGTCGTGTGTTGTAATCAGTAGTCCTTAAATCCTCTCATCCAATGAGGCCAGTCTTCCGGCAGGACGCCGCCGGCTTTCGTCCAGGGGCCGGCTGTGTCAGCATCCTCCTGCCATTTCAGAGTCCACAACTCTTTGAGTCCAATTCTCCTGACGGACAAGTCCATGAACAGGCCATTGATGTGCCCGTTGTGCCTGTTTATGCAGAAGGCCTGCGCTGCACGCTCGGATCGCGGCGGGTCGTCAGTGTTGAGAAACATCCCGCTGAATTTTATGGAGTCGAGAATCACTGGCATGTTGGCCAGGCCTTTGACGGAGTACGTCTCCACGTCCCTTGCCTTTATGAAGAATGCTGAGTTGTTGTAGCCGTAGCTGCCGCGGAACCGCGGGGGCGGACTCACAATTTCCCATGCTTCAAAAGTTGAGCCAGACGAGTACCGTAATCGCCACCGCTTGGAACTTACACGGTTTCCTGCTCTTCCCGGCCTTGGTCTGACGGCCATGGGACAACAGGCTATGCCCCTGGTGTTGAGATTGTGATAGACCGGAGGTCTGTTGGGGTCGCCGTCCGGTAGCCACGAACCCCGGAAAAGCCACACCGCGGCCATCGAGCCTCTGGGAATCCGCCCCTCGTTTTCCTCGGCGTACAACGCCAACACGGTCCCCCACTGCTTGAGGTGGGCCCGGCACACGATCGCTCTGGCTTGTTCCCTGGCTCTCTGGAGAGCCGGTAGCAACAGAGCGATCAACAATGCGATGACTGCGATGACCACCAAAAGCTCTATTAACGTGAAACCCGTTCGCTTACGCATAATGTGTCCTCCGCCGGACAGCCCGGACAGGCCTTGTTCTGGTTGTTTATCCGGGTCCGCAAAGCCGAATGTCGTCGAAGTACATCGTCCCTGTGCCGCCGGGTGCCGGGGCGTTCCTGGTCCCGACGCCAATCGTGATCGAATTGATATTGGCAAGGTTTACGCCGAACGTAGCCAGGTCGATGACCCAGTTCCTCCATCCGGAAAGCTGCGTTGCAGCAGGATCATTGCGGTAGACAACGGCCGTACCATTGAGAGCGACATATATCCGATCGGGAGCGTTCGCTGATTCGCCCCTGTGCCACAGTGACAGCTTCGTGACGCCTTCGTCGGTCCAGTCTTTCGGCCCGACCAGCGTCAAAGTCGCCTCGGAGGTTTTGCCCGCATTGTCGTAGCGATAGATCATCGACTGGTCCCCGCCGCGGACGATCTCCTGCTCAGCATAGGGCGGCTGGTCGTTGCCGACCAGTGCGCCGTTAGTCGTGGTCCCGAAACCATCGATCCACTTGTCGAATATCCTGTTGCTCGCGGGGTCGGGTGGACCAATGTCGTTGTATGCCTCGAAATCGTCCACGGCAAGGAACGCCGCCGTCTCAAAGCTCCAGACCAGACCCTTGACCGTCCCGGTCGGGTAGACCGCATCAACTCGCCAGTAGTACTCGGTATGCCAGGCGAGTTTGCCGGGATCATAGCTCTCCGAGCCCCGTGCCCTGGCGCCCATGTACTCAAGTGAGGCTGTTGTGGCATTTTTCACGGCGTCGGCGTCGGTGCCGAAGTATAGCTCGTGTGAAGTGGCACTGTCGGCCGCTGTCCAGTTCAGCGTTACGGTCATCGGTACATCCGCCTCGCCGTTGGCTGGCTGCGAATTGCCCACGGCGCCGGGCGTAGTGAAGGCCAAGACATCGCCCTTATATGTCTCGAATCCGTCGAACTGATCGACGCGCCAGTAAAGGACCTTCTCCCTCTCCAGAGGCCCGGGACTATGGCTGGGTGTTCTCAACGTAGTTCCTGCGGTGGCATTGTTCACCTCGTCAAAACTCTCGCCGAGATAGAAGATGTGCTGCTTGGCGCCATACCCGCTCCTCCAGATGAAAGTCGCGTTCAGGTTCACGAATTCATCGCCGTCGTCCGGCTCGTGATCCCAGGCAGTAAGGGGCAGCAGTACAGAGAAGCTCCAGATGTCGCCCTTCCAGGGACTTGCCGGGTTGGCGTCGTTGACCGCATCGACTCGCCAGTAGTAGGTCGTTTCAGAATCCATACCGCGTGGAAAAGGAAATCCGGGAAAGCCGACAATGAGCAAGTCCTTGGTTCGGTTGCCTGCGAATGTGCCGGCGGTGCCGTTGTTCACATCGTCGAAATTGTCGCCTATATAGACGTCGTGAGAGTCCGCGTAAAGTCCCGATTTCCAGGTAAGCACCCCAAAAAACGAGTCATGAATGGCGCCGTCTTTCGGATCCGGTTGCCGAGCGATCGGGTTGCTGCTGCTGACCGCGACGTCGGAGAGAATTAGCTGCCCGAATCCCAGACTCTGGTCATGAGCTGCACGACCGGTCCAGGTCATCTGAAGCTCTCTGTCACCATTGTCGGTGTCGTCTAATACAGGGTGGAATCCGATGGTGCTGCCTACTGAAAAGTCTAATGGCCGCATCTGTCCGTATTCGATGGAGGCTTCGCAGATGTATCCCTCGGGAGTTAAGGAGGAGGCTATCCGCAGGTAATCGGGCTCGCTCTGACCACCAATGTCCATGTTGCACCAGTTCCATCTCTGATCATTGGCATTGAAACCATACTGGTAATGTTCATCGTGTCCTGAAACGGCGTTCAGCGTAGAGAAGAAGACTTCTACAGCGTCGGCATTCCAGATACTGGTGCCAGTTTTGTTCATGGACAACTGGTTGTCCTTCACCACCGCAGCGATGTAGATGTTCTCGTCATCCCATAGCAGATAGAACTCTCCGCTAATGTCCTCAGGGTTGTCCCAAGCAGCCTTGTCAGGACTGTCATCACTCAATTGCTCTTGTGCATCAAGAACTACCGGGGTCATAGCCGAAAGATTCCAGTCGCTCAGATCCCCGTCAATGGCATCAGGAGTACCCCTGAAAACATCTATCAACAGTTCTTCCCCAGTCTTTGGGTGTACCGCAGGTGGATCCGCAATCGCCAAACTCACGCTGAGCAAAGTGAACATTCCCACAAAGAGACATTTCTTAGCTAACATTTGATTCCTCCTTCCAATAAGCCGGAATTTCCCATATACACTTCAGTCACCATATTTAAGAACAGATTGCCCGCACGCAAAAGCTCGCGACGGAAATTCAATGTTTCACCGCCTATCCACTTCCAGTACTCGGCGTGTCCATCTGCCATCGAGAGCGTCATGCCGCCTTTTCTATACCTTTTGCAAGTTTCGTCCTTGACGAGCACGCCATCGTATTCGGCTGCGTAGGCCGTCCACGCCAGCGTGAGTTGCCGCAGATTGCTCAGACAAGCCACCCGCTGACCTTGCTCTCGGGCGCTTCTCAGCGCCGGAATGAGCAGCGCTCAAGAGCGAGATCACAGCAATCACAACCAACAGCTCAATCAGCGTGAAGCCTCTCTTGACATGCTTCGTGTCCTCTCGTCTGTAGTCGACCATCGCCTTACCCTTCAAAATCCCACCCGAGTTTCTACAACAGCAATTTCACTCCAGATTCACCGTTTCTTCGTCTCAGTCTCGATCAATTTGCTCGATCTTCGCGTCGAGCTCGCTTAATCTGAAACCTTCGGCGGCTACCACGTGCCGGCTGTCGGTCAGAATTAGCCAGGGAAGCGAGCGCCCCCCCCACGTCAAGCGTGCTCTATCCTCATCGCCTTGAACCGTTCCGAATGGGAAGGAGATATTATGCTTTCTGCGCCATTCGTCGAGGCTGTTCTCGTCAATCTTCGATGCTTGCACTGCCGCAATCGCCATGCCTTTTGCCTTGAGTTCCTGTGCCCTTGCGTTCAACTGTTGCAGGCAGTTTCTCGACGACCTCTGCTCGATATCCAGAAAGCATACAAGTATCATCTTGCCGGCCGTGTTTGCCGGTAAAAGGTCAATTTTCAAATCATTCAACTTGGGCAGGGGTTTTCCGACGAGCAAAGGCGGCCGCCGCGTCGATACATGCAATAAGCCAGTAGCACTATCCGTAACGTACGTTCCCTCGGCAAAATCTACATGATATAAACCGTCATAAAAATTTGGATCATTAATCTTTATTTCTTTAATTGTCATAGTGGTTCTAAGGCCGGTTCCTGAAGTGATACCGTAAGAAAATTCACCGCTAACGGGAAACCAAATCCCTGGCTTCACTTGCTCAAACCGGGCCTTTTTTGTTCCATCAAGCTTTCCTTTAAGATATGTTTCCTGTAAAATCATAGAGTAACCCTGATTGGGAGCAATCACGCCAATAATCTTCGTGTCTTGCGAGCGTAAGAACTCAATCCGGTAGTTTCCATCCTTTTGTTTTTCAATAATTATCTTTTTGTTTTGCTCTAATGCTCTTGTAAGATCGTTACAGAAATTACCTCCAAAAACTGACCAAGGTTGCGGGTATCTTCTTGTTACTTGAATAGGTTGTTTGGTTCCACCTATTGTTGCAAAAGTACGTCCAGGACTTTCGCTGTACCTAACTGAGTTTTCCCCATCCCATGTGTTTGTGGTTTTCTCTATTCCGTAGCCAGTCCGATTACCTTTTGCATCTGCTTCTTCGCGTCTCGTCGTTACTCTTCCGGTACCCTTATTATCCAACACCAACTGGTCTATGTCGTAACGATAGATTCGTTTCCGGGCTTCTTCCTGTGGACGATCTATTTTTAAATTTAGTCCACGAATATTTTTCAAAATGTCTGCTGAAAAGGATATGAACCTCTCATTGATGCATTTGAAGTTCTCAACCTTATTGCGGTTTTCAATCATTTTGTCCAGAATAAATTTAGAGTCAGAAGATGCAGCGGCCGGCTGGGGCTCAGATGCGGCTGACGGGCTTGCGGGTCTTGTTTGTGCGAAGGCGATCCCTACGGACAGGCATATCGCCGCAACGCTCACGCCAAGGGCCCAGGCCGCTCCGGTTCGTGGATTGCCGCAGTTATCTTTGAGGATGCGACGAATCCTGCCGGCCAGGCCTCTCTTGCTGCTGAGCACCGCGGGCACAAACGCCATCTGCCCACCGGGTATCAAATCAAGCAGCGATTTGGCATAGTCCGTGCAGGGCTGGCCGGTGGCGACGACCCAGTCATCGCAAGCCTGCTCGCTGAGTCTTATCAGCCGGGATTTGGCCCACCACAAAAGCAAGTGCCAAGGTAGAATGCACACTGCAAGTTCACCCGACAGTCCGCTGATATGGTCCCGTCGTTTCCAATGCGCCAACTCGTGGCAAAGCACGCCGGCCCAGTCAACTCCATTATCGGATAGCCCGGCAGCGCTCGGAACCAACAGAACGGGTCTGCGCCTCCAGCACCATATCACCGGACTGCGAACGCCCCGGCTGCTGTG
>SDBS01003843.1_pt1 | contig 14733 bp, 11 predicted proteins | sample 2277091 | NCBI WGS metagenome assembly SDBS01 (sample SAMN10404972, study PRJNA504765) | marine sediment metagenome | isolation source: marine sediment core GS10_PC15, 163 cmbsf | place: Arctic Ocean: Southern Knipovich Ridge | collected 2010
ATCAACGCCCAGCCGGCGATAGTAACCATCAGCTTCGCCCTGCTAGCGGCTATGCGCGACAAAAAAGGCGGCAATAGCCTGCCGGCCCCGGCTTTCGTTGCCGGCCATAGCCTGGGTGAATACACGGCGCTAGCCGCCGCCGGAGTCGTTGACTTTGCCACTGCCATCCGCCTGACCCGTGACCGGGGGCGTTTAATGCACCAGGCCGGGCTGAAACAGCCGGGTGGCATGGTAGCCATAATCGGGCTTGACGCGTCACTACTGGCTGAGATATGCGCCCAGAGCGGTACTAAAATCGCCAATATCAACTGCCCCGGCCAGCTGGTAATCAGCGGCGATAAGGATAACCTGGCTAAAGCAACACAACTGGCTGAAGCCAGGGGAGCTCACCTTACCATTCCCCTACAGGTAAGCGGTGCCTTTCACACGGCGTCTATGCAGCCGGCGGCCGAGGGCCTGGTTGATATCATAGCCACCATTCCCTTTGCCGCACCGCTTATCCCCATTGTAGCCAACACCACCGCCCGGGAGATTACAACTGCCGAAGCGGTTAAAGGGGAGCTGCTGAATCAACTATGCAACAGTGTGCAGTGGCAGCGCAGCATAGAGTATATGATTGATAACGGTGTCTCTACCTTTGTTGAGATAGGACCAGGTAGAGTTCTCAGCGGCCTTGTCAAGCGCATAAATAGAGGTGTCAAGACATTAAACATCGGCGATGTCGAGGCTGTTAAGAATATTAAGTTTGATTAAAAGGGGTAGAAGGTAGACAGATAACAACCAACCAATCAGGAGCAATACATGGACCTTTCCAATAGAGTGGCTATCATTACCGGCAGCGGGCGCGGTATCGGGCGAGCCATCGCCCTCAAACTGGCCGAGGCTGGAGCCAGCGTGGTCGTCAACGACATAGATAATGTGGTGGAGGCAGTAGCCCGGGAAATACAGTCTATGGGCCAACACAGCCAGGCGGTTATCGCCGATATCAGCTCAGCGCCCGATGTAGCCAGACTGGTAGAGGTGGCTACAACCACCTATGGCAGGATTGATATTCTGGTCAACAACGCCGGTATTAACCGCGACCAGCTTCTGGTGAGAATGTCAGAGGAAGACTGGGACAGGGTAATAAATGTTGACCTCAAGAGTGTTTTCCTGTGCACCAAAGCGGTATTGAGACCGATGATAAAACAACGCCGGGGTAGAATTATCAGCATCTCCAGTATAGTCGGTATAATGGGCAATCCAGGGCAGGCTAATTATGCCTCAGCCAAAGCCGGCATTATCGGTTTTACCCGTTCTGTTGCCAAAGAGGTAGCCTCCAGAGGCATTACGGTTAATGCCATCGCCCCCGGCTTCATTGATACCGAGATGACACAAAGGCTGTCACCAGCTCAGCGGCAGGAGCTTATGGCACGTATCCCGCTTGGCTGCCTGGGCTCCCCTGACGATGTGGCGTCAGCTGTCTGTTTTCTGTCTTCGGAAGAAGCCAGCTATATTACCGGGCAGGTGCTGGCAGTTGACGGCGGTATGACCTAATGGCTTGATTGCCAAATCAAAACGCTATAGAAATAGAGAGGGAGCCCCCGAAGGAACTCCCTCTCTATTTACACTACTTTTTAAGTATTTGGTTACTGGATTATGTATTCAAAGTAGCTTGCCCAGTTGCCCTTACCGTCTAGATTGAAGAAGTGTACGAAACCATCGTCATTTATCCCTGGAATGTAGTAATTCTCTTCATCACAAGCTCCACCCCAGGCGGTTTCATCACCGTCATATAGGAAACAGGCATCGACAGCGTCAATATCATAGCCATCAGAGGCAAATGAGAAATTGTTGATATCAGACGTGTCCACAATCTTTATCTTTTCAACGTACATATACTCGTCAGGAATAGAAACGGTGCCAATACCATCTGCATCTCCATTGTCATCGTAATCATCTAAAGATGACGCCGTTCCAATTGATACCCAGTCGCCATCTACCCAGATGAAAACCTCTGCCGTTTCTTCTGGATAACCCTCTCTGCCAGCCACATCCCGACCGGTTATTTCATGAACTGAGATATCATACTCACCCGGTCCGTTGAATATAGGTTTATCAAAAGTTATCTCTACACTTCCACCGAATCCTAAGCTTTGAAAGCCATCCCATTGCGGCATAGGTGGTCCAAGATAGACTACATCAGGTGGACCGATCATTTTGCTATCAGTACTGTAGTAAGTTACTCCATAAGGAATATCACCACCATATCTTTCTGGACCCGGCAAATAATTCTGTTGCCCCGTTGCCCAAAATGGATTTTCACAACCTTCGCCTAAAACATGTATTACTACAGCGTGGGCAGCTATGCATACCAGGTCACCTGCCGTAACTCCGTCACCTATATCAGCAAGTGGTACAACCTGGGTATATGTGTCAACTGGAGGATTGTGGTCTTCGGACCAGGTGAAATGTCCGGGTTTTGGATTGTTATGCTTCTTGGAGTTAGCTACCGGGAAGTCATCTGGATCAGTAACTACTTCTAGATGCGTTTCTGTAATCAACCAACCAGGTACGTCTATCTCGTAGGTTACAGTTAGGTTAGTACCATCGTCGTCAACTGTTACCCAACCAACTTCCATATCCTGTGCGGCGCAAAGGTTAGTTACTAATTCACTAACGGGGCAAGTCATCGTCACGGTGACATCCACCGAGCCTCGGTTGGTGTTCCATTCGCTTCCGTCAAAAAACCCGAAAAACAGCCTCGTAGCACCTGCCGGAATCTGGATATCCGCTAGGCTTGACCCAATGATGAACGTTTGCTGAAGAAGCGGGGTTTTCATAACGCCTTCTCCGTCCGACTGCTTCAAGATTGCCGGAGCCGTAGTCGAAGGTGGGTCGTCCCCCAAGAACACTCCCACGAGGTTACCAGGATACCCCTCTACAAGGCTTATTCCCAAGTCGTCGTACTCTTCGTGGCTCGAGAAGGTGATTGGATAGCCGCAGGTGCTGCAACCGTCCGGTCCGAGGAATCGCGAAGGACCCCAGCCCCAATCTCCGGTAGCAGTGATGTCGAGCGTACCGCCGCCGCAAACGTCGATGGATGGCGGCATCATCGCCGCATCAGACGTGTCGTTGTGGAAGTTGGCGCAGCTCCCAGGTGGCGTGGTTGGGGGATAGTTGGTTTGGAGCCAGCTTAGGGTTTGCCCCGCGAAAAACGGGCACGCCGTCCCTTGCACATTGATCACAACAGGACCGTTCGCAGAGACCGGCGCCGCCATCACCAGCCCTAGACTCAACAGTAACACAGTGGCCAACATTACAGCCAAAACTTTCTTTTTCATTTCTCTATTTTCTCCTTTCCTTTAATATTGCCTTATCGCCCCTCGACCTGGGGCATCACGGCCTGTACATTCATTTGCTTTTGTTTTCAGAAGCTACCACCCCCCCCTTCATCACTAGGGGAAATAGGGGGGTTGGGGCAAAGAGCACTAGCCCCCTTGCGCTTATTGATCACAAGGTAATCCTAATCAAGCGTTCCTACTCTGGTAACTCAATTATTACGTTCTCGCCCTTGACCATCCTAACTTCCTCTATGGTCACGGAGCCGAGACCAATCACAGCCACGGCTTTAGCAGAGCCTGCCTGGCTAGCAGCAAAGGTAACCAATAGGGCCGACACCTCTACCGTATGCATCCCGGAATCAAGGTCAGCGACGATGAAGTTAAACGAGTTGGCACTCAGGGTTCCGATGATGAGCCCGATTTCCTCATATCCTACCACCACGCCATCCTCCAGTATACCCTGAAGAGTAGCCGACAGTACCTGAACCCTGCCATTGTAGACTATCCATCCCGGAAATGCCGCAACACCATCTACCTCGACTTTCAACAACACTGCAGCAGCGGCTGCGGACGTATCTTTGTTACCGCCCTTGCTCTTAACATTGGTCTCAGTGTACAGCCCGCTCAGTAGTGAGGCATCAATGAACAGGTCCTTGTCGTTTGCTGTCTTGATGGTTTGCGTAAGAATATTTGTCGCAAGGTTCCAGTCTAAGTCGGCATCCCAGTCGGCGTCCTCATCACTGATGACCTGTGATTCACAGAGCACTTTGAGTTCAGCTATCTGTGCCGTAGCCTTGGCTGATGCGTTGGGGTTCTGGTCGCCCTGTGCAAAGACACCTGTCGCGCTGACCATAGCCACTACAAGCACTGCCAGCAATACCGAAATCATTTTTTTCATCTTTCAATCAACTCCTTTCTTTTAAGATTGCCTTATCGCCCGTCGACCTCGGGCATCACGGCTTGTCTTTCCATTTGAATTTTCTTCCAAAAAAGATACCACCTCCTTAAAAATATAAACCGACCCTCTTCAGGTCGGTTTCACTATTGGCTCCCCACTCCCCAAGTGCCCAGCTACAGACAGTGGCTCACTGCCCCCTGATAATCCGTCTATTTTAATAAAAGTGCTATACTTGGCTTATATCTCCCCTTATATTACTACAATACATTTCTGTACTAACTCAAATATAATGCGCCTTATGGCGAATGTCAAGATGTTTAAACCTGACTTTACCTATCAGTAGTTATACTGAAGCAATGGGAGTGGTTGAGAGGTTATGCCAAGATTGCTATAATAGTAGCTTAAACGGGGTGGCTTATGGCAGGTTCAAGACGAAAGGCAAGGGCACTTATCCTTCAGGCGTTATATGAGATTGATTCTACCAAACATAGTGTAGAAGAGGTTTTAAACCGCCTTCTGGCTGACAAGGGATTACCCGAGGACAACGACATATTTGTTCGCCAACTGGTGAGCGGTGTTATCCAGAGCCAGCAGCAGCTTGATGAACACATAAAGCGCTTTGCCCCGGCCTGGCCTATAAACCAGCTATCAGCCGTTGACCGTAATATTTTAAGGCTTGCAATATTTGAGCTTTTAATAGATAATAGGATGCCGGTTAGTATAACCATAAACGAAGCCGTAGAACTGGCAAAAAAATTCGGCAGTGATAATTCAGCAAGATTTGTTAACGGGGTTTTAAGCTCGGTTAGCACACTTGTTACTGGCTAGATTAAATGGAGGTAGAACATGGCAACCGTTTCTGAACGACTGAAAAAGATTGTTGCTGAGCAACTGGGAGTTGATGAAAATGAGGTCGTACCATCAGCCAGATTTGCTAAAGATTTAGGTGCCGATTCTCTGGACCTGGTAGAACTGATAATGTCTATAGAAGAGGGATTCAGCACCCCATCACAGAAAATTACTATCCCTGATGAGGATGCCGAAAAAATAGTAACCGTTCAGGATACTCTTGATTACCTGAAAGACCTCGGCATCTCCGACAAGGATACACCAAAGGATACCCCCCAAGCAGAAGGTAAATAGCTAAAGATAAATCGGAACTCAGCCAGCCGGGCAGTAAAAAACTGTTGGTTAGCTAGTTGCCGGTTTCGTTAGCTTTGCTAGTTGCAACCACGCTGGCAATCGGCAAACGAATACACTGTTCGGCAACTTTTCGGAAGTGAAAACCATAGACAGACAGGCTTATCGCCAGCGGTAATAAGCTGGGACGCCGGAAAAGGGTAGAGAATATAAGTTTCCAGAAGTACCTCTTGCCCTTTCCCCAGATACCCAGAAACCAGGTTGATTTAATAACCGCTGTGATGTGATACAGCCGGGGGCGGAATGAGCCCTGCCTCTTTTGAGGCCGGTACTCCTTGAGACAGGTCTTTATTCGTTCATAGTACTGCTTGGGGGAATATATCGTCTTAAGGATGTATTTATAGCCGTTGATAAGCGTTTCATATTTCATCTTGGGAATAAAGTTGATAGAACAATCAGTATTATCCCCGGACATATTCCCCAGCAAGCGGTGTTCCTTTTTCAGCCGCTGGTACAGTCTGGTGCCACGGGGGGCGTTGAGCAGCCCGACCATGGCGGTAACAATGCCGCTCTTCTGAATAAAGTTAATCTGGCTCTTAAAAATGGAAAGCGGGTCGCTATCAAAGCCGACGATAAATCCTCCCTGCACCTGTAAGCCATAGTTCTGAATCTTCTTGACCGAAGCTATCAGGTCACGCTTTTCGTTCATGTGTTTATAACACTCCGCCAGACTCTCTTCATTTGGGCTTTCCACACCAATGAATACCGTATCAAAACCAGCAGCCACCATCAATTGCATCAGCTTTTCATCGTCAGCCAGGTTTATGGACGCCTCTGCCTGTAGCGGAAAGGGGTATTTTCTCGCCTGCATCCAGCTGACTATCGCCGGCAGTATTTCCGTTTTCAGTTTTTTCTTGTTGCCGATGAAGTTATCGTCAACCACGAAGACACCAGACCGCCACCCCTGGTGGTAAAGCGCTTCAAGCTCAACCAGCATCTGGGCCTTGCCCTTGGTTCGGGGCTTATGCCCGTTAAGGACAACAATATCGCAAAACTCACAGTTATAGGGGCAGCCACGGGAATACTGAATGCTCATTGAAGAGTAATGCTTCATGTTAATCAGGGACCAGGCGGGGACGGGGGTTTGTGTTATATCCGGCCTTTCGGTTGATGTATAGATGCGCCGGGCATTACCCTCTTCAATATCCTGGAGGAAAAGCGGCAGTGTAACCTCGGCTTCACCCAGTACAAAGTGGTCTACGCCACCAAAATCTTCGTATTCGGTGGTGAACAGGGGGCCGCCGGCAACAACTCTGGTAGCCAGCCTATTACAACGGCCAATGACCTCTCTGGTTGAAATGCGCTGGGTAACCATAGCACTGATGAAGACATAGTCTGCCCAGCTGATATCACTATTTTTCAACCCCTTAACGTTCATATCCACCAGCTTCAGCTGCCAACTTCTGGGTAACATGGCGGCTATGGTCAGCAAGCCCAGCGGCGGGAAGGACGCCTTCTTGTTAATAAACTTCAGGGCGTGTCTGAAGCTCCAGAAGGTGTCCGGGTAGCGTGGATAAACCATGAGTATTTTCAAAATAGACTCCTCAGATTCAGCAAGATAGTTTATATATTATAGCACTCCCCAATTACAGTGTCACAGAACAGGGGTTGACAAGCGGAGCCAATAAATATAACTTTAATCCCAAAAAGGGGTTGTTTTGAGCAGACGTCTGCGAGTTATTCTATTACTGGTTTTCATAGCCATCGCAACAGGTGTGCCGGTATCGTTGTTGGCTATTGAACGGGTTGATGGCGTTTTTTCGCTGGAGATAATGGCAAACGGCGAAGACTTTTCGACGCTGGACACAATTGCTGTTAACCCCGATGAGGAGCTGGCTATTGAAATGCATGTATTTGATGTTACCCGGGAGGTGATACTGGACAGCATATCGGTAACCATAACATTCTGCGGGCTACCCGTCGGCTCCATCACCAAAGGGCTGGGCAACCGCCGCATAGAAGCCGGCGGAGAATATTCTGAAATCATAACCATAAGCCCGAAAGACGCCTTCAGTATCGGCAGTATGACCGCAGCCACCGGTTTGTATCGCGGCGTGGTTGAGTTGAACTATTCCGTCGGCGACCAGATGGAAACATTTTCACAGCCAAAAAATATACACATTCTGGGGAACCCGGTAACCTCGCTGGTGGGGACGGTAGCTATAGCAACAACTGCCGTCGCCGCCGCTTCGGCGACGATTCTGGGGATATCGCTGGCAAGTCTTAAGCGACTTGCCCTGGGGCGACTGGAGCCCACCGCCAGGGGCAGCGTCGTCGGCGCCATCACCCGAGCCGCCAGGAAGAGGGTTAAGAAGCGGTACTGCCCTATCTGCTCCAGCCGTATCAAGCACGACTACTGCTATACATGCCACAAAACATTTAAGGAAGCCGAGAAGGAGTATACGGAGAAGGTCAAGGCGCTGGCAATGCAGGGTATCCAGCTACTTGCCAGTGGCGAGGTCAAGACGATAGATGCTCTGTGTTCCCGGCTGGGTATAAGCGATAAGCTGGGCATGGATGTCATCGCCACCCTCAAGGATGCCCGGCTGGTTAAGGTGAAGGGCATCGCCAGCAACCTGATGACCAAGGCGGTCATCGCCGGCATCAGCAGCGCCATCTCCCTGATACTGTGGGTTACCATCGGCGGTTTTGCCATCCTGGGCACCTATCTGCTGATTACGATACTGGTACTAGCCCTCCTCATCCCCATCTGTATAACAAAGTTCTTCCAGTGGCGGGCGAGGCGTGGGGTGGGGTGAGGGGTAAAAAGAGAGGATTAGCCCCTCTTGGACTTTTTGTTTTAATTCACTCTAATTAAGCTAAAGCGTTATTTTATATTGTATTTTTCTTTGATGGCTTCCTGAACCAAGTCTTGAAATTTCAGTAGGTTTTCACGTAGCTCTCTCAACGGGAATGCCTTTGGTAATGCTCCCGATTTCGGCTCTCCTGGATTTGGGTGAATATGGTCTCGTAAGTGAGTATATATAGTAATCTCATATTTTCGAACAGGACACATATAATTGTGTACTGAAGTTTCTTTACTCCTTATCCAAGCTGTTAATTCTCTGGTATTCTCTTTAAACAGTGATTCCATCAATCTATAAAGGAAAAAATATTTCTCTGTGGGTGCTTCTTTACTAATTGCGGCTCTCCATAAAAGAATCACTTCTTCAAATTCTAGAGAATACTCCTGTTCCATGTCACAGACTAGTTTTTTAAGATCCTTTTCACTAAAATCCTTTACATCAGAGAGTATTACGTCAAGCTCAACTGTAGCTTCTCCTGTTCTTATATGTTTACCCTCTGAAGTGACTCTTTCAAATATCATTCCTGTTATTCGGCTTTTTGATATTGAAATATTGTGGAAGAAGCTTAAAAGACCACATATTCGACTTAATTCAATCTGTGCTAGATCTTTTACGGCAGTTTTATCCCCAGCTTCCAGTGTAATTGATACGGACAACCCTTCATAGCTCTTGGAGTCCAACGTGATATTTGCTCCTGAGGGTGACGTAAATTCGACTGGGGAATCAAATCCAAGTTGCGTTATAGGTGAGAATTTAATTTCGCCATCAATCCTATATTCCATGGTCTAATCCACCCCCCAACTAAATTTTAATCCATTATATCACCCCACCACCCCCAAAACCTCCTCCAGAACATCTCGCCATTTGTTGCCCAGTTTCTTATATTCCAGTCTTAGCTGGGTTACGCCAAACTTTATACCATCTCTTAAAATCGGCTCAAGTTTTTGCTTATCAAAGCGCATTCCGTCAAACAGCCGCAGCACAATCTGGCTGTCCTCGGTGGCGATGGACTCCACCCCCGCCTTAGCTGCCAGCAGCTTTATCCTGACGGCATAGAGCAGGTTTTCAACCTGGCGGGGTAGAGCGCCGAACCTGTCCTTGAAGTCATACGCTAAAACCTCAATCTGCTCGGTGTTCTTAATCTCCGCCAGCCGCTGGTAGAGGCTCAGCCGGCTATTGACATCAGTAACATAATCCTCAGGAATATAGGCTGTCAGGGGCAGGGCAATGGTGGGTGAGGGGAGGCGTCTGGTTTTATCAAGCGGTTGTCCCGCCTGCTCTGCCTTGAGCTCTTCCACAGCCTCGCCCAGCAGGCGGGTATACAAATTGAAGCCGACGGCGGTAATATGCCCGCTCTGTTTGGTTCCCAGTAAACTACCAGCGCCCCGGATTTCCAGGTCTTTCATGGCGATGCCGAAACCGGCACCCAGCTCGGTAGCCTCAAAGATGGTCCGCAGGCGCTTGCCGGCATCCTCGGTCAACCGCTTGCCCTTATCATAGGGGAAATAGGCATAGGCGAGGTTGGCGCCGCGGCCGACGCGACCCCGCAGCTGATATAGCTGGGTCAGCCCGAACCTGTCCGCCTGGTTGACAATCAGGGTGTTGGCGTTGGGTATATCCAGCCCCGATTCAATGATGGTGGTGCATACCAGGACATCAATATCGCCCCGGGTAAATTCAGCCATAACCCTCTCCAGCTCCCCCTCAGCCATCTGGCCGTGTGCGACGGCTATGCTGGCTTCGGGCACCAACCGGCGGAGCTTATCGGCTATATAGGCTATACTGCGTACCCGATTGTGGACAAAGAATACCTGGCCGTTGCGCTCCAGCTCGCGGAGTATAGCCTCCCTCACCAGCCGGTCGTCATATTCGCTAACATAGGTCTTGATGGGCAGCCGCTCCCCGGGCGGGGTCTCCATAACACTCATATCGCGTACTCCCACCAGCGACATATGCAATGTGCGCGGTATCGGGGTGGCGCTCAGGGTGAGGACATCTACCTCCCGCCTCATCTTCTTGAAGTGTTCCTTATGGCTGACGCCAAATCGCTGCTCTTCGTCAATTATCAACAGCCCCAGGTCCTTGAAGACAACATCCTTTTGCAGCAGGCGGTGGGTGCCGATGCAGATATCCACCGTGCCGTCAGCCAGTCCATCAAGGATTGTCTGCTGCTCTTTAGCGCTCTTGAAACGACTGAGCATCTCAACCCGCAGCGGGAAGGCAGCCAACCGCTGGCTGAAGGTAAAGAAGTGCTGTTGAGCCAGCACCGTGGTCGGCACCAGCACCGCTACCTGCCGGTAGTCCATCACCGCCTTGAAGGCTGCACGCAGGGCGATCTCTGTCTTGCCATAGCCGACATCGCCGCAGACCAGCCGGTCCATCGGCCTGGCTCTCTCCATATCTGCCTTTACCTGCTCCTGGACTATTATCTGGTCCGGGGTTTCAACATAGGGGAAGGAAGCCTCAAGCTCCTGCTGCCATACTGTATCCGGAGAAAAGGCTAAGCCATCCACCACCTGGCGGGCAGCGTAAAGAGCCAGCAGTTCCCGGGCGACACCCTCCGCCGATTCCCTGGCTTTCTGCTTGCTTCGCGTCCATTCCTGGGTGCCCAGTCGGCTCAGAAGCGGCGCCCGCTCACCGGCGCCTACATAGCGGTTGACACGGTCTATCTGGTCAACGGGAACATACAGCCTGTCACCGGCGGCATACTGCAGCAGCATATACTCCCTTTCAATTCCATTGCTGCTGATGGTGGTAACACCGGCAAAGCGGGCGATGCCATGCTCAACATGCACTACATAGTCTCCTGGGGTTATGTCAACAAGTGTCGTCTGATGGAATGCCGGACGCTTTTTAACCAGCCGCCGCTGCTTTATAAAACCGAATATCTCATTATCAGTAAACAGGTGGCTGTTACCATTCATAACCCACCCCTGAGCCAGCAGACCCGGCACCAGCGTCAGTGACCCGGGTGGCGGTACTCTTTCCACCCCGGTAACAGGTATAGCTATAATGTCCTCCTCAGCCAGCAGTTCGGCTAACCGGCCTGCCTGGTGGCTGACCAGAATAAGGCGATGCTGCTGCTTTAATAGCTGTCTGGCTTTGCTGATAAATAGTGGCAGCCGCCCTGCATAGCTGGCAACCGGGGTGAAGTTAAGCCGCTGCCCGACTTTATCCCTCTCGGTCTGCCAGCTGGTGAGCGCTAGGTGCCGCTGTCCATTCAGTTTAGGCTCAAGCTCCCCCCAGCTGAAATATGGCTGCGGCAGGTTACGGGGCAGCTCCCCTTTCTCCAGCTTGTCACTGAGCAACTGGCTGGCTTCAGCATCAACAGATTCCACCACCCCCCGGATGGCTGCAGGTTCGTCGAGTATTATTAGAGATGGTTGAGGCAGGTAGTCCAGAATACTGCCCTGGTTAAATAACGAGGCGTAAAACTCGGCATTGTCTGCTGCCCGGTTTTCAATCAGCACAGCCAGCTCCTGCTGAAACCGCTGTCTTACTTCATCCTTACAGTCAGTATAGTCAATACCTCTGATAACCCCTTCCAGTTCTGCTTTGTCATCAGGCGACACCACCAGCAGTTCGGTCGCCGTCCCAATATCAATCTCCGGGATTGCTTTGAGTGAGCGCTGGCTTAGCGGGTCAAAGAGACGTATGCTATCTATGGTATTGCCGAAGAACTCCAGCCTGGCGGGCAACTCGCTGGTGGGCGGGTAGATATCGACAATACCGCCGCGATGACTTACACTACCCGGCAGCTCGACGGCGCTCTCCATTCTATAGCCAATAGCCTGCCAGCGGCTCAAAAGGCTGAGTGGTTCAATATCCATACCTGTCTCTAGCCTGTGCCAGGCGGATTTAAAACGGCTTAAGGTAATTAGCCTCTGCATTAGAGCTGGAGCGGAAGCAATAATCAGCGGTGGCTCTTTATTCAGCTCTGGATTAGCTAATATTAATAGAACCTTTATCCTGTCCAGCATAGTTGCGATATCCGATGCAATGCGCTGATATGGCAGGGCACCGGCTTCAGGTAAAAGCCTGGCCTGGATGTTTGACCAGGTGGAAATCTGCTCCTGTAGCTTTTTGCTGTGCTCCGGCTGAGCGGTAATTACCAGCACCGGTAACCCGAGCTCCCGATAAAGAGCGGCTATAATATAGGGCCTGGCAGCATCAAGCAGTGATATGGTAGTGCTACTACCCGGCTGCTTCAGGGTCTCTATTAACCGGCGGTAAGCCGGCATCTCCATCGCCAGATTTAGAAGCCCGGCTAGCTCCAAATACCTTCCTCCAAACACCTCTAGGGCTAGCCGAAACGGCCTAGCCCTTATGTAACAGTTTATCACAGCCATTCTCCTTGTCCAACTTGGCTGTGCTTGCTATAATGGAGCAGATAATTAATTTTCTTAAAATGAGCAACAAATCTTTGCCTTACCGTCGTATTGTAGCCAAGTTTGGCACCAACCTGCTTACCGGGGGCAGCAACTGCCTCAACCCGGACATTATGTCAGGTCTCGTCTCTCAGATAGCCAGCCTTCACCGGCAGGGGCTGGAAGTGGTGGTCGTATCTTCAGGCGCTATTGCCGCCGGCAGACACAAACTGGGGTTGACCGTAAAATTGAGAGGTATCCCCTACAGGCAAATACTGGCTTCGGTGGGGCAGGGCCGTCTGATGAATGTCTATGAGCAACTATTCGGGCAGTATAATATCACTGTAGCCCAGGCTTTACTTACCAAGGCTGACCTCTCCGACCGGGCTGGTTACCTGAACGCCCGCAATACCCTGCTGGCTCTGATGGAGCTGCGAGTGCTGTGTATTGTTAATGAAAATGATGTGGTAGCCGTTGACGAGATTCAGGAGGAGAAGTTTGGTGACAATGATAATCTATCAGCCATGGTGGCTAACCTGATTGACGCCGACCTGCTGATGATGCTCACCGATACCGCCGGGCTGTATAACGCCGACCCGCAGCGCCATCCCGGCGCCAGCCTCATTCCCCGGGTAGAAAAAATAGACGCCGAGATTGAACGCCTGGCAAGCAACATACCCGGCAAGATGGGCACCGGTGGCATAGCCACCAAGATAGAAGCCGCCAAACTGGCTATAGCTTCTGGAGTAACGGTAGCCATCGCCGATGGCAGGCTGCCAGACGTTATTTTGAAGCTGGCTGCCGGCGAAACCGTCGGCACACGCTTCCTGCCATCCTCATTAAAGCTTGGCAGCCGTAAGCGCTGGATGCTGAGCGGCCTGTGTGTTAGAGGCAAACTGGTGGTTGATTCTGGAGCCGCTACCGCCCTCAAGCAACAGGAACGCAGCCTGCTGGCTGCCGGCATCAACAGGGTTGAAGGCAAGTGTCAGCGTGGTGATATAGTGAATATCTATGACCTGCAGGGGACGCGTATCGGCTGTGGCATCAGCAACTACAGCTCCGCCGACATTGAGATTATAAAAGGGGCTCACTCCGGGCAGATTGCCACACTGCTCGGCTATGACTACGATACCGAGGTGGTACACCGAAATAATCTGGTAATTTTTTAAGGAGAGTATATCTATGGCTATTGGCAGGCTGACCAGTTACGATGGAGAGCTCATGGCTGAAGTCGACTATAAATTACATGACAACTCAGAGTATAGCTGGTGGGGGGAGCTTACCCTTACCGAGTACCGGCGCCTGAGGGATGGTGATGGCTATATGATTGAACTGGAGGACGGTCGCCAGGGTAGATGCTTTCTGAAGAAGAAGGTTAACCGGGCTGTCTACGGGCTACTACCACTCTATTGTTATCACTTCAAGGGGAATGGACTGCTTGAATAGGGAGCCAAATAATCAGGTAGCATCGGAGGGGTAAAAATGGGAACAGCAACCGAAGAACTGGAGCTAAAAGCCAAGGCAGCCAAGGCGGCTTCACACCGTATGGCGTATCTCACCACCGAAATCAAGAATAAGGCGCTGAGCAACATCGCTGATGACCTGCTGGCTAAAAAGGATGAAATACTGGCCGCCAACAGGCTCGACTACAAAGCCGCTGAGGCAGCCGGCATGAGCGCTGCCATGCTTGACCGCCTGCTACTGACAGCCGATCGGCTGGAGTCCATTGCCCATGATGTGCTGTCGGTAGCCGCCCTGCCCGACCCGGTAGGTGAGGTATTTGAAATGCGTACCCTGCCCAACGGCCTGATTATAGGCAAGAGACGGGTGCCGCTGGGCGTCATCGGGGCTATCTATGAAAGCCGCCCCAACGTTACCATAGATATCTCCAGTCTATGCCTGAAGTCGGGCAATGCCATTATACTGAGGGGCGGCAAGGAGTCAATCCACTCCAACACTGCCCTGGCTAAACTGGTACAGCAGGCGGCAACCGGAGCCGGCGTGCCCGATGGAGCCATCCAGTTTATTGAAAATACCGACCGTGCCCTGGTGAACCAGATGCTTAAAATGGGGAATTTTATTGACCTCGTTGTACCCCGGGGCGGCGCCGGTTTAATACAATTCGTCAAAGACCACCC
>SDBS01003844.1_pt1 | contig 14732 bp, 15 predicted proteins | sample 2277091 | NCBI WGS metagenome assembly SDBS01 (sample SAMN10404972, study PRJNA504765) | marine sediment metagenome | isolation source: marine sediment core GS10_PC15, 163 cmbsf | place: Arctic Ocean: Southern Knipovich Ridge | collected 2010
AAGGTTTAGAAAAATGCTTGACTTCACTTGATTCTAAATGGACGAGTATAATGGAGGTCCTAATGGAAGAAAAAAAGATTATTAAAGGAGGTAAAACTAGCTCATCCTAATAATATTGTTTTTGTTGTATTCTTAGATAAAAAAAAAGTTAAAATGAAAATAAAAATGAAAAGAATTTTAATAAGTAAATTCTAAAAATTAATATTTTTTGAATTATTAACTAATCTATTGTTAATGCTGTAAATCAAATAATGGTGATTAAAAAGTGTCTGAAAACGAGAAAAAAGAGATGAAGTGGGCAATTGTTCACATTTTCTCAAGTTATAATAACACTATCGTAACCGCAACCGACCTTTCTGGAGCAGAAACGTTTGCAAAATGTACAGCTGGAATGGTTGTAAGAGCTTCTCGGGATGAATCTTCTCCGTATGCCGCAATGCAGTGCGGGTTCCGAGTGGCAAACGATCTTAAAGATAAAGGTATTAGAGGAATTCATATTAAGGTAAGGGCTCCAGGCGGTAATAAATCACAAACACCTGGACCAGGGGCTCAAGCTTGTATTCGCGCTCTAGCCCGCTCTGGCTTACGAGTAGGTAGGATTGAAGAGGTTACCCCTAAATCTCATGATCACTGTAGGAGAAAAGGTGGGCATCGCGGGAGACGTGTGTAAAAATCTCTTAGGAGATTACTCTGTTCAAAGAATTAGCGAATTTATTTATTTGATTTTTCTTTATTAAGAAACCATTTAGCAAATTTTTCTTTCTGTTCAAGATAATAATTTATATAATCTTGTTGTCTTCTTTTTGAACAGGAAATGATTGACTAATAAAATTAGATTCAGAGCCAAATATATCTCTTGCGGGATCATATACTTTTATTTGTCACAGAATAATTATAAGCGGCACTAATTAACCAAATACTAATTAATTTTAATTGTTTCATCATTTTCCCATTTGGTTTGATGATACCACAGTCATCGAGGATGGTAAATTTAAGGAAAAAGAGTTTTTTACATTTAATTGATGTTTTATATTTTTGTCCATAAATATTTTAATGAATTTGGTCTTCATATAATTGGAATAGTATTATGCATAATTAAGTGATTTTAATGGGTATTGAAGAGAAGGTTAATCCTAATTTCACAAATTCTGGAAAAACTCTCACATGGAAGCCATTTTTGTTATTTATATGATAATAAAAGTGATTTATTAGATGTCTTAGTGCCTTTCTTTAAATTAGGATTAGAAAATAATGAATATTGTATATGGGTAATTTCAGAAGACTTAAGTAAGAAGGAAGTCATGGAATCTCTCAGAAAGGAAGTAAAAAATCTTGATTCTTATTTAAGCAAAAGCCAGCTTAAACTCTTTGAATATAACGAGTGGTACAAGAATTCTGGCGTTTTTATTGCCAAAGACGTAATAAATGGATGGTTAAAGCACTTAGATAATGCTTTGAAAAAAGGGTTTAAAGGACTAAGGTTAACTGGGGATGTAAAATTATTAGATATAAAAGAGTTGGAATCTTTTGTGGAATATGAGATCCAAGTGAATTCCGTCTTTGAAACTGAAAAAATTATCTCCATCTGTACATACCCAGTTGGCATTTATAATAAATTTCAGTTGTTAGACATAGCTAGTTCTCACCAATTTGTATTAACCAAAACCTTAGGTGATTTAAAGATAATTAATAATGCTAGTCGTACCCTAGCTATTAGAGAAAATAAAATAATTAAAGGTAGGTTGCAGAAGCTGCAAAATATTGAGAATTTTGGACTACTCTCACAAGGATTAATTCATGACTTTAATAAATTTCTTACGATTATAAAGGGAAACGCCGAATTAGCTCAAATGAATCTTGAATCTGGAGAGAATTTATCTCAATTTTTACAGGAGATTCGTGATTCAGTGACTAATGCTTCAGAGATTGTTCGGGAGATTTCTAAATTTGGGGTAAGTAATGGCACTAAAAAGAAAACGACAGATGTAAATAAAGTTATCACAAGATTACTGGAACTTCTGCGTCATACACTAAGCTCAAACATTAAGATTCAACAGGATTTAAGCAGTAATTTAAGTAAAATTGAAATTGATTCAAGAAAATTAGAACAAATTCTCATAAACCTTGTTTTAAACGCAAGAGATGCTATGCCAGAGGGAGGTACAATTACAATCAAAACAAAAAATCACTTAATGGCAAAGAACTTAGAATTGGAAAAATTTTCTTTAAAAGCAGGGAAATATATCACTATTTCGATCAAGGATACAGGGATTGGAATGGATAAACATATCCAAAAAAGGTTATTTGACCCATTTTTTACTACAAAAGGTTCTGAGAATGGCACAGGACTCGGTTTGCCAATGGTAGAGCATTACATAATAGAAAGTAATGGAACAATTACAGTTAAAAGCCAACCTCATGAGGGTTCTCGTTTTACAATATATCTGCCAGCAAGTGAAAAATAAAAAACAATATCTTTGTAATTGAAGCTATCTAAATTAGTAAGAATATTCTAACAAAATCTATAACTTATTATCACTCTAATTAAAACGAATTTTAAAGATTCGTTTACATTTTATATCGGAAAAAAATATATTAGTGAAAAGTTTTTATACACTTAAGAATAAAGTATATGAGATAGCCCAATCACATTTTCAATTAATCCTCAATGAGCCCAGAAGAAAAGTTTGAAGGAATACTTCAAGATATTAACGAAATTTATTTATTCTTGACACAGGAAGAACCGACCCCCGATTATGAAATTGAGGCTCGAGAGAAATTAATTAAGAAGATAAGAAATTTAAAAACATTGAAGTCCGTTCAAGTAGGAGCTAATAAGAACCTTCTTGAAAGGACCATATCTGAATTGGAAAATTGGGATACACTTGATTTATGGTTTATAGAATCTGAATTACCTGAACTTATCAAAAATATAATTAATATATCTGAAAATTTGTTTGCGGGACCTATACAGGAAGAATTCAAGGAAACAGTAACCTCTCAGCCTGATTCTGATTCAGAAGCAGAGCAAATTAATATAGGTATGATTGTAAATAAGGTTTCTGAACAATTTAAAGGAGAAATTGATGGACTTAAGCATAAAATTGATAAGTTAGAGCACGAAATAGAAAAGAAAGATGTATCTCTTAGAGAAGCCTCTACAAAAAAGGTTATAAGAAAAATTAAACCTAGAAAAAATGTAAAATTACCTCCGCCAAAAATAAAAATTCCTAAGATTAAAGCTCCTGATAAACCTCCTAAACTTAAGGGTACCATTAAATCTGAAATAAAAAACCCCAAAGACAAAATTGGGTTAAAATCTATTGGGGAAGTTCAAGCAAAAATCGAGAAAAAATTAGAAAAGTTAAGAATTGCTCCAGAATTTAAAGAAGAATCTATTATAAACAACGAGATTATTGAAGAGCCTGGCTCAATTTTAGAAACCATTGAAGACTCAGGATTTCTACCATTATCATCTCCTCCAGCATCAAAATTTATATCAGAAGCACCTAAAGAATCTGAATCAATTCTCGATATCCTTGAAGACTCAGGATTTCTACCATTATCATCTCCTCCAGCATCAGAATTTATATCAGAAGCACCTAAAGAATCTGAATCAATTCTCGGTATCCTTGAAGACTCAGGGTTTCTATCACCATCTCCTCCAGCATCAGAATTTATATCAGAAACACCTAAAGAACAAGACTCAGTTTCTGATATCCACACAAAATTAGGACCTCCACCCCCTCCTCCTCCAGCATCAAAAATTATATCTGATACACTTAAAGAACAAGACTTAGTTTCTGATATCCACACAAAATTAGGACCTCCACCCCCTCCTCCTCCAGCATCAAAAACTATATCTGATACACCTAAAGAACAAGACTTAGTTTCTGATAACTATAAAAAAATAGGACCTCCACCCCCTCCTCCTCCAGCATCAAAAATTATATCTGATTCACCTAAAGAACAAGACTCAGTTTCTGATAACTATAAAAAAATAGGACCACCACCCCCTCCTCCAGCATCAAAAATTATATCTGATACACCTAAAGAACAAGACTCAGTTTCTGTTATCTACAAAAAAATAGGACCCCCACCCCCTCCTCCACCAATTCTTCCTATAACAAAATTTGTTTCAGACACAATAAAAGAATCTGAATCAATTTTAGCTAAAGATTTAGAGTATTTATCAGCTTTTATAGAATCAGAAGCAGTATCTGAATTACCTGATGATATGCCAAAACTAGGTATAGCTGAAGAACGACAATCAATTTCCGAAACATTTGAAGATTCAAGAGAACCACTAAAATTTCCTGAACCGAACGTTATCACTGAAATGCCTGAAGAATTAAACGAAAGCAAATTAAGTACAGAAATATCACTTACAGATACAGATACATCTGAAAAGAAAAATTTTATTCCTTTTATTACTAAGAAGCCTAAAATTGTCTCGGTGAGCGTTGAAGAAACCGAAACTGAATCTATAAAATCAAGTGGGACGGATTTATTTAATGTGTTTTCTTCCGTTGGAGGTACAAAAAATGAAAAAATAGTAAATACTATTAAGCCTTTTAGTAAATTTAGTTCAATTTCTGTTAAAGAAAAGAAAAAGAAAAAAGAGGAGAAAGGAGAAGGAAAAAAAAAGGAAATACAGGCGTTTGATGATATTACTTCTTCCAAATCCGAACTAACTGGTTACGACGACTCCAAACCTTTACCAGTTGAAGAATTACCCGCAGATAAAGATTCTCTATATCAAGAATTAATAGCTCTTGAAGGCAGAAGGTATTCCTTAGAAAAAAACTTTAAAGAAATAGAGAAAAGTTTTAATACAGGGTCCATTAGTGATTTTGAATTTAAGAAACAGACTGATGAACTTAAATACAAACGTGAAGAAATAACGTCAAGAATCAACAAAATAAGAAGAGTAATTTCAAGTTTATGATATTTGTTTAAACTTAAGATTTATTAATTTTAAGAATTGTTGACTGTGCCTTATTGTGGTGTGCTATTTTCACCGTTCTTTTAACTTTTCTAATATATTCTTTATTTAGATAATCGAGTTTTAATTGTTATCTATTCTGAATAATATTTCATCAAAAAAATAAATAAAATTAGAAATAGAATGATAAAAAAAGTAAATGTTTTTAAAACTATGAAAGAAAAACAAAGTCCAAATAAAGAAAAAGAACATTTAATTTACAAATCAGTTTTCCTCTATTGTATTTCTTTGATTTTAACATCCTTTGCCGCATTATATTTTTATTTAAAAGGATATCCTCCAGTAAACACTATCTATGGAAGTTTAAATATTATAGCGCCCCCCATATATATGATACCAATTTTTATTCCTTTAGGAATTTTAATTGGTGACTTTTTTTGGATTTTTTTAAAAGAAAAAGACTATAAATCTGCCACTATTTTGTTCTTAGAATGTTTATCGCTTGGAATCTTTTCATTTTTAAGAATTATAACAACTATTCCTTACAGTGGTCATACATTGATTCTTTCTTTCTATCTATTCTATTATTTAATTTCAAATAAAAAAAGAGATTTTATAGTAATACTCCTTGGCATCTTAATTCTTATAATTACATTATATTATAAATTTTTTCTATGGAATGATCCTATTACATTTTTTTTGGGTATTTTGTTTGGAATTATATTATGGATTCCTGGCTTTTTTTATAGGAAAAGGAATATTAAGGAAGAATGAATATTTTATAAAACTTATAGTGATCTTCATGTTTATTTCAGATTTATAGTTAATCTACTTTAAATTTAGGAGGCATCCTGTTCTTATGTTCCGACGATGTCATCATTTTCTTTACCTTTTCAACTAAATTTTTATCTAATGCATCTAATGCTAAATTATTGTCAATTCTATAAAGGATTTCATCTAATGCATCGTAAGACATTCCTATTTCATCCTCATCTGTTTGTCCTTCCCATAAACCGGCTGAAGGAGTTCGTGTAACAATCTTCTCTGGAATTCCTAATACTCTTGCTACTTCTCTTACCTCACATTTATATAAACCGCCTATTGGTTCGAAATCGACAGCACCATCACCATACTTAGTAAAGTAACCTATAGCGAGCTCTGACCGATTTCCAGTTCCACAAACTAAATGCCTGCCTAAAGATTGGGCAAAAAAATAAATCATCGTCATTCTTAGCCGCGGTTTAACATTAGCCATAACAAGTTGATTTGAGTCGATTCCAGAAGGTAAAACTTTTAAAAAATCTTTATAAGCTGAGGTTAAATCACAAATCAATAGTTTTATACCCAAATAATCTGCTACAAATTTTCCATCCTCAAGATCTTGAGGTAATGATTCTATGGGTAAACCCAAACTTATAACATTTTCTTTCCCTAAGGCTTTTACACTTAAAGTAGCAGTAGTAGCACTGTCAATGCCCCCACTTAATCCTAAAATCACTCCATTTGCTCCTGCAGAAATAACGTAATCTCTAATCCAATCAGTAATTTTTGAGGCCAATTTCTCATAATCTAATTCCCTCATATATCATTCAAATTTTCTTTTTATTTAAAATTCATTTATAACTTATATAGTAGGTATATTTTACAACTAAAGTATTTTGAAAATTTTTTAAATAAATAACCTTATATTATTATAATTAATAATATGAAAAGTTTATAACAATCCATTTAAATGATTAATTATGAGTGAAGAATTTAAAGCTATTGTAGATTCCTCATACGATAATGGCACTCCTTTATGGATGTATACAAAAGATTATATTTATGGGATGATTTCTGCAGGTGGTGACCGTTGGAATGAGGTATCTTATACTTTTGAAGATCCTGATGAACCTCTCTATACTACAGAAAGAGGAGCTGATTTATCATTTCAATTTCTGATGGAAGAACTTTCCAAAGGCGTTTCCTTTGAAGTAGATGATTTAAAAGTTCCAGCATTAAAGGAATTTGCGAATGGCCTCGGTGAAGGCTCTGATAAAATCAATGGGTTAATTGCTGAATTAATTAATAATACGAGTAATTATACAGCAAATACAGACTTTATAATTAAAAGCAAAGATGAATTGGGAAAGTTAAAAGAAAAAGTCTAACTTTTTTCATAAAATCTTCCATTTATTGATAAAAGTTCTTGTCTCTAAAAAGAACTTAGAAAGTTAGATAAATAAATTCTTTCTTTGAGGGTATTTTTTCGTAAATTCATCGTCGATTCTACGACGAAGCTGATAACTCAGATTCGCATCTTTTTCTTTTATTATTTTCTTCAGATGATCTCCGTGTTGTTGTGAAAATTTTTCTATGCCCGAAGCTATTATATTTTTATTATTCTTCAAAGGAACAACCATTCCAAAAAATCGAATCATATCATCAGGTGATAACTGTTTTCCTATTTTTTCATCAATATCTCTATCTAAATTTCTAACAACAGAACCCATGCTTAAAGAAGAATAAGGACTTATTTGTTTTGACTTTAGCCAATAAGAATTTGGACTTTTAGTTATGAAAGTATCTAAGTTGCCGTCTCTATCTTTTGATCCTATTACTCTCCAATCTTTAGGATCCCTATCGTATTCTTTCTTCATTTTTTTTACAATATAACTAACTGGAGCTACTCCGTCCTTTTCTCGCTTATCACTTTTTGTCATCGTTCTCACCAAATCCGTTATAGAGATATTATTATCTCTATTATATTTAAGTTAAAATAACTATAAAAATATAGAGAATTAGCAGTAAAATATATTATATTGAAAATTTTTGATGATATGTAATAGAAATTTGGAAAGAATAGAAAGTGGAACACCAAAATATTTTTGAAAAATTCAAGGAATTCATTGGATTATTTGATAAATCTATAGAGGCAAAAAATTTCGAGCAATTAAACTCAATCATTGCTTCCTTAGACACTTTTGAGGAGGCTTTTTTAGAAACTTATAAAAAACGGAAGATGGAAGGTACATTCTTCACTGGAAAAAAAATTTCAGAGTTTATGATTACTGAAGTATTAGTTTTACTACTTAACAAAAAATTAAAGAATAAACAGGTTCATATTCATAAAATTGATGATATTTTTAAATTTGATTTAGAACTTCAGAAACATATAAGTAAAATATTACTCACTACTAGCATATGTGATCCTGCCTGTGGTTCAGGAGAATTTCTTTTAAATGCTGCTGAAATAATCTATCAAATTGTAAGTAAATTAAATCTCAATTTAAAATACAATAATTTTAAGAATCAAATATTAAAAAATCTCTATGGGTATGATATTAATGAATATGCTTTAACGCTATGCCATTTAAAATTATTTCGATGGTTTAGAGAGAATATAAATATCGATTCTTTACAGACGTTATCCCTTATAAATAAGAATTTAAAATTTAAAAATAGTATTATAAATTCTAACTTACCTAAATACGATATTATTATTGGCAATCCACCTTACGGAAATATTTTAAAAAAAAATGAGAAGAAAATTTTAAAGAGCGAAGAAGTTTTTTATAATGATATTTATTGTGCTTTTTTGTTAAAAGCCTTAAAATGGAGTAATGAAATAATAAGTTTCCTAGTTCCAAAAAGCTTTCTTCTTAGACAAAGTTATTTTAAATTTCGGAATAAATTTCTTTCCAAAGCAAATATCATAAAAATTTTTGATATTGGTTCTAAAATGTTTAAAAAAGCTACAAATGAAGTTCAAATAGTGCTATATGAGAAAAAAAGTGGAATTAAAGCCAGAAATTTAAATATATACGATTATCCAAATACTAAAATGATAACTTATCTCAATCAAAAAGTTGATTCATTAAGAATTTGTACTAATTTGAAATGTTCTTTATGTGTAAATTCCAAAAAACTATTTGTTTATACATTTAATAAAAGCTGTACATATTGTAACTCAGAAACGATTGAATTAAACCGAATTAGAATCAAGGCAAACAAAGTTATATTTCAATTAATCGAGAAAATAGAAAAAAATGGAGATCTAAATTATTTAAATCCTTTAGATTATCCAAAAATGATCCGAGGCGAAGAAGACCAAGGTTTAATTCAAGTAAAACCAAAAATCCGAAAAAATAGGCATGGTTCATGCTTTTTTATAAGCGCTAGAAATGATTTCTCTTATTATAAATTCAAGAAAATCAAATCATTCAATATTGAAGAAATTGATGAAAAAGTCTTAAAAGGGCGTAATTTTGAATATTATATCGGACAAAAATTGTTGATCAAGCATAATAATATAGTTCCCGAAGCAATTTACACTGAAGAAAATGTTTGCTTTACATCCTCCATTTATTCATTGCTTCATAATGATATTACAGAATTGAAATATTTATGTGCTATAATGAATTCAAGTTTAATTCAGTTTTATTGTACTTATGCAATAAACAACCAAAAAGATACAACTATTAATTTAAATCAATATATGATAAGGCATTTACCCATAATAAAACCTAATAATGAGAAAAAACATGAAATTAGTGAGAAAGTAGATACAATAAATAACTTTCTCGAACAAAGTAATAGTATAACTAATAGAAATATATTTCCTCTATTGAGAGAAATTGATGACTCTATTTTTGAACTATATTCAATTACCGAAAACGAGAAGGATTTAATTATCTCAGATGTAAAGAAAAATATTAAATATTTTGAGGATATTTATGGTAAATAACTTACTTTATTTAATCAAGCATTAATTTAAAACAAAAATCGCAGAGTTTATCTCCCAAACCCATGAACTTATTTCTTTCAAATTTAATCTTGGGATTAAAGTCTTCAAAAGCAGCTTTATAAAACTGATGACACATATCCTTACATATTAGAGGTCTCTTATCATGTCGCTTTTCGTTTCGATCCATTATAGCTTTATATGGGCATCCATTTATTTCAATAATTACCTCTGATTCCGAAATTCGGTTAATTGAATATTTCCAACCTTCCACAGACCATCTAAAAGAAATAATATCAACAAGATCATTTACTGTATTTGTTTCAATGTTCAAATATCTTTTAATTCTTCTGAAAAATATCTTCATAAGTCTTTTCCACACGGCAATATCAATTTTTAAAGCAATATCCCATCCTACTTCGTTCTCTGCTTCCAACATCCACACACCATCCATTGTGAAAAAATTTTTTTCAAAATAAAAAAGCTTGTCAGCTTTACTTACTTTTCTCATAATTTAATATTAGTAAACTATTTATAATAACTTTATTTAAACTTACCAGCTTTCAATTTGAGCTTTTTAGATTAGAGATTTAATAATCTTTAAATATGAAGATACATAGACAAAATCAGCGATGTAAGGTTTAACTAAATATAATAATTTTTTTCCTAATAAAAATCGCTAAAATCACTTAATCTCAAAAATTTTAAACTAATTCGCGAAAAAGTATTAATTCCTAATAAAAAAATATATCGAACATTAGAGTATTTAGTCAAAATTATCAAAAAAACATGGAACCAATTGTTTTAGCATTATTATTAAGTACTATTGCTGGTTTATCAACAACAATAGGTAGTTTTATTGCATTATTTCTAAAGAAACCTGGTCCAAGAACTATATCATTTATTATGGGCTTTTCTGCTGGTGTAATGATACTATTATCCTTTGTAGAATTACTGCAGCAAGGCATACAAACTAATGGTTTGTTTAATGGGATTTTATTTTTCCTTTTAGGGATGGGAATTATGTTTCTGATTGATATCCTCATCTCTCACCATTATGAATATGAAGAAAAAAAAGGTATCGATGAAAATAAGAAAAAAGCCCTTAAATTAGAAAAAACTTCACTTTTAGTTACCCTTGGCGTGTTTATCCATAATTTCCCGGAGGGGATGGCTACCTTTATTGGAACTCTAAAAGATTTTGAACTTGGACTTTTAATTACGCTGGCAATTGCCCTCCACAATATTCCAGAAGGAATTGCTGTTGCGGCAACAGTATCTCTTCATAGCGATAATAAAAGGAAACCGTTTCTTTGGTCATTCATATCAGGAATAAGCGAACCAATAGGGGCATTAGTTGTTGCATTTATACTATTCCCTTTTATTAACGATTATATCTTAAGTGCATTATTAGCTGTAGTTGCGGGATTTATGGTTTACATTTCGTTTGATGAATTATTGCCAATGTCTCGCTCTTTAGGAAAAGAACACATATCAATTTTTGGAATTATCGCGGGAATGTTTGTAATAGCTATAAGTTTAGCAATATTAACAAATTAGATGATTGAACTCATAAAACTTTAAAAAGACGCTTAGCGTTATAAAAAAAGATCTTTTCATACAAATTTTTTGGTAACTCTAATTCTAATAAACCTTTTGTAGATAGTTTATATTCATATGGAATGTTAGGAAAGTCACTTCCATATAGAATTCTATCTTGGTATGAGATCAAATCTTCTATTTTTGGGCGTTTAGCTTTTCTTTCAGGAAAAATATTATCGGGGATAAATATCATGGTTGTATCTAAATATAGATTTTCATACCTATCAAGCAGACCGAGGAATTTCCTATATTCAAAAGCGCCCATGTGTGCGATAATCACATTCATATTAGGAAACTTTTCATAAAACTTCATAAAATTCTTATATCCTACAAATTTATTTCGATAAGGAGCAGTTCCTGCATGAAAACAGATCCATTTACCTCTATCAACTATTAAATTATATATTTTATACATTCTTTCATCGTCCGGATAAAAATTTTGAACTAGTGGTTGAATTTTTATTCCAAAAAAATTATAGTCATCAATTATCTTCCTTATATATTCAAATCTATCTTTATCATCAGGCCATACGCAACCAAACGGTATCGCATTCTTATAATTGATGCAAAAGTCTTTAATCCACTCGTTAATATAATCTGCAATACCATGTTTATGAGCATAATTATACGTAGTAAAAGCTTTTATATTCTGGCTCTCTAAAAATTGAACTAACTCCTTGGTTTGTAGTTTATAATTGATGGGCCATCCTAAAATGTTTCCACTCTCGTCCGGTTTTTCAAAAAAATTCCAAATTGCCTTAAATATCTGCGGTGGAAAAAAATGTGTATGAGCATCAATATATTTGAAATCTTTATGCGAAAAAACCATTATTAAGTAGAATTAATATATATTAATAAAATTTTAATTTAGATATCATGAAGAAGAATAAAAAGAAAAGATGAAAAAAGTTAGAGAAATTAATCTTTTTTCCTCAAAATTGAACTAAGTTCGGTTTTAAGTAAATCTCGTATTGCTACACGAATTACTTCCGACCGATTGGGATACATATTCATGTTAACTAATTCTTCTATACCGGAAAGATATGCCTCAGGAATGTGACAAGTTATTAATTTCATATTTTTTGTTTAACCCGTTTTTGTATTATACGTGTGTTATTTAATATTTTAGAAGATTATATGGAATAATATATGAGTATAATACTACGATAATATAACTGAAGTCTTAAGATTTAATGTGAAAAGCCGTTTTTTTAAAAATAAAAGAATTGCTTACTAAATTAAAAGTAAATTAAAAAACTCATAATATGATAATACGAGAAATCAATGCAAAGAGTATTCTAACGAAAAGTTACATCCCTAATGTAGATTTAGTAGTAAATCCATATATAGGGTGTGAACATGGATGCATATATTGTTACGCAGAATTTATGAAGAGATTTACAAATCATCATGAACCGTGGGGGTCATTTCTAGATATAAAGATAAACTCACCAAACCTAGTAAAACCACGGGGTCAATATCGAGATAAAAGAGTAATGTTAAGTTCTGTAACAGATCCTTATCTCCCTCATGAAAGGAAATATAAATTAACTCGTAATATCCTAAAAAAATTAGTCAATCATCAACCAACTATCAGTATTTTAACTAAATCTGACTTAGTTAGCAGGGATATTGATATAATGAAGAAATTCAATAACATTGAAGTTGGAATTTCAGTTTCTACGATAAATATTGAATATATGAAGCAACTTGAACCACGAGCTTCAATTCCAATAAAACGATTTGAAGCTTTAAAAAAATGTAAGGAAGCGGGGTTAAAAACCTACATATTTATCTCTCCCATCTTTCCCTACATTACTGATCTTGAAGAAATAATGAAGTTGACAGTAGATCTCACAGATTATTTTATGTTTGAAAATTTAAATGCCAGACCAACAAATCGAAAAAGGATTTTTAACTTTATAAAAAATAATCAACCTGAACTTCAAAAAAAATATGAACGGATTTATAATAGACCACAAGATAATTCATATTGGGATTTGTTATCAATAAAAATTGAAGCTCTCAGTAAAAAATACAAAATTAAGTGTGTGAATGTCTTTCATCACGGAGGTTTTAAAAACAAATCATGAACTTTTTATCTACTTGTTTAAAACTAGCAACTATGCTAAAAAGTATTATAAATAAGTTTAATTAGTTATTGTCAAGACAAACGTTTAAATTTTTTTTATATAAGAATAAAAGCCTAAAGAAATTATTTTTCCCCAAATTAACTTTGAAACCAATGAATATCAACACCTTTCTTTTTTAAATCTTTAAAAATTTCTAGTGGATCATCATACCAAGAACGCCAACAAATTAAATACAGTTCTTTTAAAGACTCGAGATTTCTTAATGATGTTGGCATTGGAAAATCATACTCTGTTAAAAGACTGATTTTTTCTATAGATTTAAGATCACTAATTGATTCGGGAAGATATTTTAGAGGATTCTCATCTAGATAAAGATAACGTAGATTTTTTAATTTCCCTATTGATTCTGGAATATTAACGATTTGATTTTCTTTAAGGTTTAGATGTTTCAACATATCTAAATTGCCAATTGATTCAGGAACAATTTTAAGATCTGAATACATTATTTCAATCTTAATTATATGATTATGTTCAACTTCAATATTGAATAAATTTAATTTTTTTTTATTAAATACTAAGTCTAATTGTTTTAGGAATTTTATTTCTAAACGATGTAGTGTTAATCCTTGATAATAATCGGATTCATCTTTCAATTCATTTAATAAATAATCGTTCACTAAATAGTTTAAATACCCTTCTTTCATAATATAATCTTGATCAGAAGGATTTCCTTCATTATATCTTCTTTGAATTTCCTTCTCAAATTCTTTAATTGAAACTGAATGTTCTGTTTTAGCTAATCCTTTTAAAAGAGGAAGAGCAATCTCAGAACTGAGTTTTATTAATTTATCAAACCTAAACTTTTTTAATAATTCATTAAGTTCTTTTGAGTTTAAATAATCTAAATATCTCTCCTCTATTAAATAATTGATAACAGAGAAATAACCACTTGAAAATCGTTTTATAATCTCTTTTTTAATAGCTTTCTTAGCAAATGGATCTCCCGCAACGACTAATTCTTTTAATAAAGGAAATGCTAGATTTCTATGTAATAAATTTGCATTATACTCATTTTCTGCCCATACTTGCAAATTTGAACAGTGACCCCAAAATTCAGTTTCAAGAGGGATTTTTATTGCTTCTTTTTGAGGATCTTCTTAATTGCTTGTTTAATTTTTCTGTCGCTTCATCAATAGATATTATTTCATTTAAGGACGTTATTTCTTTAATAGGAATATTTATCAACAGAAATTTGCAATGTCGAATTTTTTTTTCCTTTATATAAATATTAGTTAATCCATTCTCTAATTTAAGTGATAAATAATCATTTACAATAAATTCTCTCAATTTATTCTTCCTTCAGATAAAT
>SDBS01003845.1_pt1 | contig 14727 bp, 13 predicted proteins | sample 2277091 | NCBI WGS metagenome assembly SDBS01 (sample SAMN10404972, study PRJNA504765) | marine sediment metagenome | isolation source: marine sediment core GS10_PC15, 163 cmbsf | place: Arctic Ocean: Southern Knipovich Ridge | collected 2010
CTCTGCATCCCCGTTCTCGGGAAGTAGAATAGTAACCTCATCACCCTCCTCCGCCTTATAAAAAGTCACACTAGCCAACAGAACACCATAATCCTTTTCACCCGTCTTAACTATGAAATTCCCCTGTTCATCAACTATTAGTTGCCCTACTTCTCGTCTTCTTTCAACCGGATGAATCTGTTTATATACAAATGATCCATCCACCTCAATTGTCAATTTCATTACATCCCCCTCTACTAACTTAGATTTAGATGCATAATTTGGCGGAACAGGATATTCTTTTCCGTCATTCCCCTGCATATTCTGCCCATCAAACACCCCTTCAATAATTTGTTGTTCTACAGGATTGTCTTCATCTACACTCTCCTCTCTTTCAGGTGCCCCCAACGTATCCTCTTCACCCTCTAATGCCTGTCTAACATATTGAATGTTTCTTTCTGCCTCATCTAACCTTTGTTGAATAAGAGCAAACGTCCTTGGATCTATTTGTGACATAGCTATCTTGTTTGTTTAAATATGACTCACTTTTGTTTGGATGTTACTCTAATATTACAACTTAATAAGTAAATTCCCAAATCAACAATTAATACCTTATAACCACTCATCATGTCACGTCGCACTATAACCTGGATACTGCTGTCAATCATTATTGTCGGCATCGGTATTCGATCATTTGAGTTAACCACTAGAAGCCTTTGGTTTGACGAAGCATTCTCCTGGCGACTAATACAATTCTCTATGCCGGAAATGATTTCCCGTGCTATTCAAGACGTTCACCCTCCTCTTTACTACATTCTGCTTAAAGGTTGGAAAATTATCTTCGCTAGCTCTCTGTTGTCCATTCGCTCATTTTCAGTTACTTTTGCAGCCTTAACTATTGCCGCTGGTTATCTCTTCAGTTCATACGCGTTTAGATCGCGCTTCACTGGTATCGTTGCCGCCATACTACTAACCTTATCCGGCTGGCAAATTCAATATGCTTGGGAAGCGCGCATGTATACATTAGGTACCGCCCTTCTACTACTTTCTTCATGGCTGTTACTTAAAGCCATTCGATTCTCAAAACAAAAGCATACATCTTCCACAGTTGCCATTGCCTTGTGGGCCGCCTATGCCGTTACCGCCGCCGCTTCTATTTACACCCACTATTTCATCCTTTTATCTCTAGCCTCCCAAGCCATATTTATCCTTGGTCACATATTAATTACTACCAAAGGTCGTCCTGGTGAGATGTTGCAACTGCGCACCACCTGGTATGCCGTTATGGCTGCTGTAATAATAATTTTACTTTACTCTCCATGGATCCCAGTCTTTATTCAACAGAACTCACAAGTTCAGGAGTCTTACTGGATACCCCCTATTGGTGGCTGGTCAATTCCAGACACTTTCTATCGTATGTTTGCTCCCACCATCAATATCCCAGGGCATACAGGGATTGGTAATATAGCGGTCGCCGCATTACCCATTATTATAACGATTGGAGGAATCATCCTTCTGATTGTTAGCAGAGGTAAAGCAGTATTAAAAGATCGTATTCCTTCTCAAGCCGCCTCAACCAGTATTCGAGATGCCAATTGGCTTGTTGCCATCTCCAGCCTAATACCTTTCATACTAGCTATTTCCTTATCTTTTATGGGCGCCAGTCTATATCAAGATAGGTTTTTCATTTTTGCTCATACCTTTATCATCATTGCTTTGGCCGCGCTGCTTTCTCGCATTCGTTTTAAATCACTTCGTCTTATCACCATCCTTATCGTTTCAGCCGGCTTCATAGTCGCTTACACGAGTTACTGGAAAGAACTAGACCTAAACAACAAAGGCGGCGCGCACGCCGCCACCAAGGCAGTATACGAGCAAAGATTACCCGACGAACCAATCATAGCCACCTCCCCCTTTATATTTTTCTCTGTACTCCATTACGCACAGGAAGAATTTAACGACAATAACCCTCGTCTGTTTTCAGAGAGCGGAGAACTTGCTCACTTTGCTGGTGGCCCTATTTTAAAACAAGAAGACATAGTCGGACCTGAAATATTTGATACTGAAAACAAAACAATATGGATAGTTGATACTACAGGCTTCGGCTCTACTCCCCTTGAGCTTCCTTCTGAATGGCAAAGCCAATATCAAGAATCATTTCCTGAGGTCTTTTCGTATCAGGGCGATGTGATAATTACGAAATATATTAGGTAAAAGAAAAACGCTGTATTTTTTTCACAGCGTTGAATAGTTTACGAAAGTGCACATACTCTTTACAGGCCTTGTAGCTCACGTTTCAACCGATCAATCCTTGCAAGCAGTCTTGCTTGTTCGTCGCTTCCCATAAGTCCGTGTCCGGGGGAGTTTAAGACTTGGCGCATTGACTCTATCTCAGCTTCTTTAAGGTGTTGTAACTCAAGCGCCGTACCTAGTCTTTGAAGCACCTCGGGGCCAGCACCAAGTCTGTCGAGATCTCGTATTAATCCGAAAACAACCTTCAAAGCCTGTAACTTTGGGTTGTCCGAATCACAGCACCTCGTGTTTACCGACAAGTAAACAGAAGGAAGTCGAAACAGCCAATTTGCCCAAGTCTTCTTTTCTCGAATTTCCATTCCAGTTCTCCCTTTTTTGTGTTTGTTAAAGAACGCCAAGTATCAGGACAAAACATACTAACAAAAGTATGGAAAAACACAATAATACAGCACCCTACTCACCACCACCCACTCGATAATATGCTCTCTGTGGAATACGCAAATCTATATATTCCAATCTTTCTTGATCCTCCTCACTAATAGTTTCTAAAAGCAATTGTTCCAAAGTCCTTATTTGCTGCTCAAAAGCACGAGTGGCGTCAAATAGAATTCGCCAGTTATTATTCAAATAATAATGAACTTCTCTAGCTGCCAGTGATGGTATATGTATCTCTGCCACTTCTGCACCCACTCTATCTGGTAGTTTATCTTGCACTGAACGCATAAACATAACAAAAGAAGGCTCAACGGCTGCTACACCTAACACAACTTGCGTTTCCTGGTCATCATTTTTTACTATTGGCAAAACAATGCCTGGCAAAGTATCCAGTCGTGCTTTCTCATATGGCACCCCATTATCATCAACAAAATAATATTGCCCACTAGATAATAACAATAAAGCAGGCTCCTTTTCCTGAACTATAGCCTTTACGGTTCCAGGTAACTTTCGGACGATGTGAACAGTTCTCACTTGAGGCAATTCTGCTAAAACGGCCGACTCCAACAAGTCGCTCTGCAAAAAGAATATATTACGCTTAATAACAACTTCATCGATTTTATCTTCCAGAATTGTTTTAACTTGTTCGATAGTATGAGGACGTGCATCAACAACAGTAACTGCCTGAACTAGAAATAGATCACTAAAGAAAGCAAACCAGCCTAATAGTATCAATGGCACCACTACTAATAGAATTAATAAAATCATTGACAAGAAAGGCACAGCCAATTTTATAAACTTCCCAAGCCCTAAACGCATACGATGCTTCTTAGAAAGCGCCTTTCCCGGCCTGCGTACTATAACCGGCAGGTCTTTTCTTTTACTTTCCCCCATACGCCTAATTTTTCTTATTATCCGCATTATATATACAAGGATATTGTATCCACTGAAAAGAAACTAGCTCCTAAACATTACTAGCTATTAAGGTATAATTATTGAGCAACTTGTTCTTTATTACAAATACAACCCAACCTTTCAATCTTCAACTAAAAAGGAGGACATTATGTTTACAGATCTAAACCTGCTTCTCGAGTCACTTGAAGGCCAAAGCTACCGGCAGGTACGCGCATTTATGGGAAAAAAGGAGATTGACTATTCCGCCATGATCAATTGGTGGAAGTTAATTCCTCAACGACGCCGTAAAGCCATTAAGCGCAGGCTTTATAAATTTCTCTTCTGGCAAGAAGGAAGATTTGGTAGCTGGAAAAAGTTCATAAAATGTTGGCGAAAACGAAGCCCAGGCAGGAGAAGGAAGATATTATTATACTGGCGCAACAAGCGTAAATATCGCCACAAAGCCCCAGCTCTCATTATCAAGATTATCAGAGATAGAATTATCACTAAAAAAATTCTTCCCTATCTGATAAGGCCGCTGACCAAAGAACAGCTCCAACGTGTTCAGCTATACTGGTGGGCAAAATTGGACACCTGCTGCAGTCACGCCAAAGTCTTGAAAACAGTTGGCAATGATCCCTGTCTTGAAATTAAACTTTCACCACACGGCCCGCTTCTGTACTTTTAACCCCTGACCGCAAACACTTGCGGTCTTTTTTTATCCCCCTATTTTTTCAAACGGTAAATATGACCTTAATGCATCCGGAATAGAAATAGACCCATCTGACTGCTGGTGATTTTCTATTAAAGCAATAAGCATGCGACCAACCGCTACAGCTGTACCATTTAACATATGCGCCTTTCTGGTTCCTTTTTCATCTTTAATTCTAATATTTAACCTGCGTGCCTGATAATCCGTCGTGTTGCTTGTTGAATGAGTCTCACGAAACTTATTTTCACTTGGCATCCAAGTTTCGATATCATATGTTTTGGCCGACGGTGATCCTAAATCGCTCGCTGCCAGCTTTATAACTCGATAAGGCAACAGCAAAGCGTCCATTATAAATTGCTGTTGTTCTAATATAAATTCATGTTCCTCTTCTGACTTTGATGGAGAGCAAAAACTAAACATCTCAACCTTATTAAACTGATGAACTCGTAGCATGCCTTTTACGTCCTTGCCATGACTGCCCGCTTCTCGTCGAAAACATGAAGAATAAGCTGCATAACGGCGCGGTAAAACTCCTTCCAACACTTCATCCATATGCATAGGCCCAATAGCCTGTTCACTTGTTCCTACTAAGTATAGATTGTCTTGTGTCTTATAAATTTCATCACCGTCATGATCTAGATATCCCATACCAGCCATCGCCTTTTCTTTTATTAAAACTGGTGGAATAACTGCTTCAAAACCAACGTCAGTCAAGTGGTCCAGCACAAAAGAAACCAAACCTAGCTCCAGACGCACCAATTGATTTTTTAAATATACGAATCTGCTGCCTGAAACCTTCGCGGCTCTTTCTATGTCGATATTTCCTGGCAATAACTCAAGATAATTTTTCGCTTCGAAATTAAATTCAGTAACGCGTACTTTACTTTCAGTTATAAGCTCTGCATCCTCTTCTCCTCCACTTGGCACATCATCAAAAATAATATTAGGTAGTTTACGCCACAGCTTATCACGCTTAACAACAACTTCATTTAATTTCTCTTCCTCTTTTTTAATTTTAGCTGATATTTTTTTTAGATCAGAAATTAAATTAACTTTTTCATTCTTTTCAGCCGATGCCACAATCTCGTTAGCCTTGTTTTGTTTGGCTTTTAAGTCCTCAACTTTTCTAGACAGTACCAACCACGTTTTATCAGCTTTCCATAATTTCTTAATCGCTTCTTTCTCTACACCGCGCCTTTCAAGGTTCACAGCAACTCCCTTCCAATCATCTCGTATTTTCTTTATATCAATCATTTCTCCGATCTTAATAACGGAAACGCAATTGTGTCCCTTACATTATGTGCATCTCCCAATACAGACACTAGTCGATCTATCCCCAATCCCCAGCCAGCAGCCGGCGGCATACCATGCTCCAGGGCACGAATATAGTCTTCATCAATATCTCCTACTTCATCATCGCCTTTTTTGCGATCTTCTTGTTGTTCCTCAAACTTGCTTCTTTGTTCAACTGGATCATTTTGTTCGGTGTAGGCATTAACCACTTCCATTCCCTTGATTAGCAATTGAAACTTCTCTGCCACTCGCTTGTCTGTAGCATTTTGTTTAGCCAGTGGTGCCAACTCCGTTGGATAATCATAAAGTATTGTTGGCTGGATAAGCTTGGGTCTGACCAGCTCCTTATACAACTCATCAACCATTTTTGCATATGTTTCAACTTTTGGTACTTCTAGCCCTTTTTCCTTCAGTATTTTTACATATTTACTTGTATCCTTTTCTTCTAAAATATCAAAACCTAACTCTTCGTTCATGAGATCAATAAAACGAATGCGTTTCCACGGCATAGCAAACGATATTGTCGTTTCTCCGCACATTACCTCTTCGTTTCCTGTTACCTCACGAACCATTTTAGTCAGCATTTTTTCTGTAAGTTCAATCAAGTCTTCATAATCTGCATAAGCCCAATACAGTTCACACATCGTAAATTCAGGATTATGTTCTCGATCAACACCTTCATTTCTAAAACAACGACCCATATCAAAAACCTTTTCAAAGCCAGCTACCAACAATCGCTTTAAATATAGTTCAGGAGCAATTCTTAAATACAGATCCATATCAAGCGCATTATGATGAGTTTTAAACGGACGAGCAGTCGCTCCTCCTGCTAACTGTTGCAAGATTGGTGTTTCTACTTCCAGATACCCTTCCTTTGTAAGTTCCGCTCTTAACCAGCTCAGTATCTTTCCACGTAGAATAAGAACATCCCTATTCTTTTTATTTATCAACAAATCTAGCTCTCGTTGCCTGTATCTCTTTTCAGAATCCTTCAAACCAAACCATGTATTAGGTAGTGGTCGAATACTTTTGCTTAGCAAATGGAATTCATTAACCAATATTGTTTCAACGTCTCGTTTAGTTAGAATAGTCGCCCCAGTAACTTGAATAAAATCCCCCGAATCAACACTGTCTATTCTCTCAAAGAGGCCTTCTGCCAACTCGTCCTTAGTGAATTGCAATTGAACTTTACCTGTCTCGTCTTCAAGGTCCATGAACACTACACTGCCATGACTTCTAATAGACATTAACCTGCCGACAGCAGTTACCGGAGTTTTATCCTTGCTCAATTCCTTAAAGCTATCCAATACTTCAGTTATGGTATGACTACGCCGCACTTCCGCAGGGTACGGTTCACGCCCGTCATCTATTAATGACTGCCTCTTTTTTAATCTTATTTTACGGATTTCATCCAGCCTTTCTTCTGCCATGTCTTGAAGTTACTCGAAAAAAGCACTTACAGCAACGTCTCCTCTGTCCATTTTTCGTATTCGCTCTAATGTATTTCAACTATTTCGCATTCTTTATCCCCTATTGGCGTAGGAATGTGCACAGTGTCCCCTTTCTTTTTTCCCATTAAAGCCTTGCCAACCGGTGACTCATTACTAATCTTTAATTGCATTGGATCAGTTTCATCAGATCCTACAATGTGATATTCCAACTTTTCTCCATTACACAAAATTATAATTTTATTCCCCACACTAATATGTTCTGTTCCTGCATGAGTTACAATCTGCGCATTTTTTATTATCATTTCAATCTGCGCAATTTTCTTTTCAATTCTTTGCTGTTCTTCTTTGGCACTCACATACTCTGCATTCTCTGACAAGTCACCTTGCTCTTTAGCGGTATGTATCGCTTCAGCAATTTCACGCCGCTTCACGGTTTTTAACAAGTTTAATTCATCCTTAAGATTGTTTAGCCCTTCTTTAGTTAAGTATCTATCACTCATAATTTTGCCTTTAATAATAAAGAAGCTAAGCGCTAGCCCAGCCCTATTTCTAAAAGCCAAGTGTAAATATGTCCTCGTCAATGGTCAAGCTCACTTTTTCACACTTTGTCATATTTCTTTGACATACTTCACACGACAAAAAAATAAACAGCCTTAATACGTGTCATGCTCAGGTTGTTTTTGCTTGTCTTTCACCTATTAAATATGCTTAGAGCTATTAATCAGCAGTGCCTTTACCGACCATGCTCATCCCACCAGTTCCAGATTTCTTGAGCAATAGGAACGGCCACTTTATCTCCTGCCCCTCCGCGTTCAACTAATACTGTTAACACTAAACTGGGATTTTCGTAAGGAGCAAAGCTGGTAAACCAGGCGTGTGTATCTTCAGTCCCTCCAATCTGCGCTGTTCCGGTTTTACCGGCTATCGCAACAGGTAAGTTACTCAATCGTCGGGCTGACCCAGTAAGTACGGCTTCTCTCATTCCTTCACGGACAGTTTCAATGTGACGAGTCTTTATATCTAAAGAAGACTCCTTTGGTTCATGACTATACGTTACGTTTCCCTCTCTTTCCCCGTTACGAACAATATATGGTTCAAAGATCGTCCCCTTGTTAGCCAACGCGGCCGTAGCTACAGCCACCTGGAGAGGGGTAACTAAAACATCTCCTTGACCAATTCCAAGATGATAAGTGTCCCCTATATACCACCTCTCCCCTTTTACTTTCTTTTTCCACTGCGCAGACGGCAACAAACCTTTTGCTTCCATCGGCAAATCTATTCCCGTTGATTGCCCCCATAAAAAACCTTCTAAGTATTCATTTATTTTCTTAACTCCCAAACCACGATGTTCAGTGTCTCCTCCACTAATCAGGTAAAAAAACGTATTAACTGATTCCGCCAAAGCTTTTTTTACATCAGTCAAGCCATGACCACCGGCTTTCCAGTCCGGAAAATGCCACTCTCCAATATCAATCCCTCCGGTAGACAAGTACTGTGTATGCTCAGTAATTATACCTTCTTCTAAAGCAGCCGCAGCCATTAACGGCTTAATAGTCGAACCAGGCGCATACGCTCCGCTAATAGCTCTGTTGAAAAGAGGCTGCATCTCTTCACGTAAGAATTTTTTTGCTTCAACACGCCTTGCTGGCTGAGAAAAAACGTTAGGATCGTAGGAAGGATAATTAACTAAAGCTCGTACAGCCCCCGACCTCGGATCGATTGCAACTACCGTTCCTGCTATAAATGACCCTTCCTCATTTTCTGTTACCTGCTCCGCCAAAACATTAAATATAAAATTTTGTAAATCGGCGTCTATGGTTAAAAATAAATCAGCACCAGAAATAGGAGGCTCTGTTCTAACATCTTTTTGCGGTTGCTGTTTTGCGTTAACTTCCACATAAGAAGCCCCATGCTCACCTCGTAATTGTTCATTATATTGTTTCTCGATCCCAGTTATTCCAACCGTATCAGTCAATAACAATTCTGGGTTTTCCTCTAAGTCTTCTTTTGTTGTGGAGCCGGTATAACCAAGCACGTGTGCTAGTGGATATGGATAGTAATAGTTTCTGACCGACGAAGAAACCAAGCGAACTCCTGGCAACTGCTCTAATTCACTCTCAATTCTAACCACGTCATCATGAGGTAGTGCTTTCACTAATACAGCCGTTTGTTTTTTTATACGCACATCTTCTATTGCCTGACGGATTTCATCATGAGAAAGATCAGTGTGGCGGATGAGGCCGTCAATCAAAGGAGACTCATACTCTGTTTTAGGTAGGATTACGGGATCCAAAACAAGATCTGTGCTAGCAATATTTTCAACCAATTGCTTATTATTCGAGTCATAAATAATTGCCCGGGGTGCCATTAAAGGAATCTTTGTCATTCTGTTATTTTCCGCTTTATCTCTATATTCTTTGCCCTGCATAACTTGCAATTGCCATCCACGAACAGTCAGCAAAACCAAAGAAGCAATCAGTATAATATGCAAAAACCAAAATCGTCGCTTTGATGGATCGGGCTGCCCCCGACTATCCTCGATCACTGTATCAGAAAAATTATCTATTTCTTTTTCTTGACTCATTACCAAGAAGTATTAAATCGGATAAAAATAGACACTGTAGCTGCTACTAAGGCTGAAGCTATCGCCATAAACACTGCTTTTAACCACGGCACCGCAAACACGATCTGCCATAAATGTATCTGTGGTTCAAGGGAGCTTAGCCAAAGAGGCATTACCTGGCTCAAGGTGATCAATATAAGTTGACTAAAAATAATTAAAGCAACCAATACATAAAACGAAACTGAAAAATCTATTTTTATCTCCTTATAAAAACGTTTTGTTACATTCATCATCAGCCATGGCAATAACACCACCACGGCCATAGTACCAGGCATGGATGTTGAAAAAAGCTCCAACAACACAGCCAGCGCCCCTAAAAAAAACAGCGGAGCCGTTAATATCGTTGTTATAATCACAGGAACTATCAAAACAAAAGGCAAAAACCATAAAACCTTATTTGCTAACAGCACCAATAAAAAAATAATAAAAATACTAGCCTTTATCCGGGGCCCATAATAACCAGGTTGTCCGCTTCGTTGCCGAATACCAGCAATAGCGCCTGAGGTAATTTTCATGCTATTTATCATGCTTTTATTTTGGTACCAAGAATATCACCGCCGTAATAGAACTCTCTCGATATGGAAAGACAAGTTGTGCTTGCTGGTATGGCTCATACTCTGTTTCCTTTATGGTTCCAATCTCACCAATCTGTAAACCATATGGCACTACATTATTTTGTGCTATCGTCACAACACTTTGACCACGCTGTAAATCAACATCTCTAGGCACTGTTACTAATTCAGCCCCTGTAAAGAATCTACCCTTTACAAGTCCTCGCCCTGTGGCCTCATGTGTTATTACTTCCGCTTGTAAGCTAGTAGTGGGATGAAACATTAATTGCAGCACTGCTGTCTTCTGATGCAGTTCAACAATGAGTCCTACTAGTGTTGATCCATCAGTTAAAGCAGGCGCTCCCAAAACAAGTCCGTCCTCAGCTCCACGATTCACAATGTATTGTGATTGCCACACGTCATTAGGCGGATGCCCCGTTAATTCACCTGCGATCTGCTTAAAATCATTGAAAGCAGGTGAATTAGTTTGTTGTCTAATACGTTGATAGTCAACGTTCTCTGCTTTTAGTCGCACATTTTCCGCTTGCAAAACACGCAGCTGCTCAGCAACATTATTTGAAACTGTTAATGGACCAATTGAAAACCATCTAGCAAAAGTTGTCACCCACACATTCCAGACCCCACCCCTGGCTACTCTCATTAGAGGTGTTTGTAATAACAAAAAAATCACTATCAGTCCTACTAGTACGCCTAGTGCGTATTTACTTCGTTTTGTCATCACCTATTAGTTATTAGCAACAAAACTTACTTTATATAAGTATTATGCACATTTGGCAGAAGAAGTTCCTGTACCTCCTCAATATTTTCTAACACAAAACCAGTACCTCTAACAACACTTGTTAGAGGATCATCAGTTAGTCTAGTTTTCATTTGAGTTGCCTGGCTAACTACTTGATCCAAGCCACGAATTAAACTGCCGCCGCCAGCCAACATAATACCCTGTTCAATAATATCAGAAATAAGTTCTGGTGGTGTTTCTTCAACAGTATTCTTTATCGCTTCAATAATTGTCGCCACTGATTTTTGCAAAGCCTCTCTTACTTGTGTATCACTAATCACAACCTCCTTAGGTAGGCCTGTCACTAAGTCTCGACCTCGCAAAGGAGTTTCTAATGGTTCCGGAATCTCTATCGCGGAGCCAATCCTTATCTTTATTTCTTCTGCTGTGCGTTCCCCCATCAGAATATTAAAATTATTCCGCGCGTAATTTACTATATTCTCATTCATATCATCTCCAGCTACACGTAAAGTGCGACTCACCACGATTCCGCCTAGTGATATAACTGCCACCTCGGTTGTGCCTCCACCTATATCAACTATCATATTTCCCATTGCTTCATGCACAGGCATTCTAGACCCAATAGCCGCTGCCATAGATTCCTCAATCAAGAACACGCTTCTGGCGCCCGCTCTAAGAGAAGCTTCTTCAACTGCTCGACGTTCTACTTCGGTTACAGACGATGGAATACCAATCACCACGCGCGGACGCGGTAATAGATGAAATCCTTCTTGATGTACTTTTTGAATAAAATAGCGCAACATTTGTTCTGTCACTTCAAAGTCAGATATCACACCATCTTTTAGAGGCCTAATGGCTACAATATGCGAAGGTGTTTTACCCACCATTCTTTGTGCCTCCTTTCCAATGGCCAGCATGTCTCCTGTTTTTTTGTTTATTGCTACAACCGACGGCTCGTTTATCACTATCCCTCGACCTCGCACATATACCAGCGTATTAGCTGTACCTAGATCAATCCCAATATCTTGAGAGAATGTTCCAAAAAAACGATCAATCAACTTCATATCAATAATTTTTTATTAAATCATCCACTTTTTTCATTTCTGATTTTTGAGAACTTCTATCAACCACTTCTATCATGTTTTCTTTTTCCGTCTTCTCGCTAACAATAACCCTTACTGGTATACCAAGTAAATCACTTTCAGCGAACTTTACTCCCGCCGACATGTCTCTGTCATCAAAAAGCACATCAACTTTCTCACTTAACTTGTCAGCTACTTTTTCCGCAGCCTTAATAACTGAAGGCTGTAATGCCAATAAGTGTATTTTGAACGGTGCCATTTCAATAGGCCAAATTAAGCCCCGCTCATCATTATGAGTATCTGCTATAGCAGCCATTAAGCGCCCTACCCCAACACCATAACAACCCATAACTAGTAACTCCTTACCACCGCTTTCGGTCGCATAGTAAGCATTCATGCTCTTTGAATATTTTGTTCCGAGCTGGAAGGTGTGACCACCCTCTATGCAGTTTTTAATTTCAAGCTTAACTCCGCAATCTTTACAATTCTCCTCTTTTCCACTTTCAATCTCTGCATTCAATGCATCTCCACAATCAGGACACACCAGCACTTTATCTTCTCCAATTTCAGCCGGTATTTGCCACTCATGGCTTACAGATCCGCCAATTGTGCCGCTATCTGCCCGCGACTGAATTATATTAAGATCACAACGATTAAATATCCCCTGATAAGCTTTTTCTACCTGTTTGTAATATTCAGCTAAATCATCTTTTGTTTGGTGAAAACTGTACAAGTCTTTCATTACGAACTCCCTTACTCGCAATAATCCGCCGGTGGCGCGCATTTCATTTCGGAATTTTGTTTGTATCTGGAATAAAGCCACTGGTAAATCCTTATAGGATGAAATATAGTTACGAGCTAAATCCGTCATTACTTCTTCGTGAGTAGGAGCAAGTATCAGCTCTTTTTTATGTCGATCAGTAACTCTAAACAGTGGGGGATCCATTATGTCCAATCGACCCGATTCTCGCCACAAAGAACTTGGTTGAAGTGATGGTAAGGTCACTTCTTGCCCGCCAATCTTATTCATTTCATCTCTAATAATGCCTTCAATATTGTGATGAACTCGCCACCCCAACGGAAGCATTGAATAAATTCCACTTGCCAACTGATCAACATACCCGCCTCTCACCATAAACTGATGTCCAACTGAATCAGGATCAGCCGGCGTCTCTTTACGCGTTTTACCGAATAACTTTGTTTGACGTGTTAACATGAAAATTTAGTAATAAGGAAAAACTTCATTTAAAAAAACCGACCCACATCCTTAAAGGTAATAAATACCAACAAAGCTATCAATAAAACAAAACCCGTCATATGGGTTATTTGCTCTATCCGAGCTGGGACGCGTCGTCTGAATATTGCTTCTAACACCACAAAAATAATTCGTCCTCCATCTAATGCTGGAAAGGGCAAAATATTTATTATTGCCAGATTAAGACTAATCAATGCCGCAAAATCCAATACATAACTTAATCCTAAAGATGTTGCTTCATTTGTGTATATTGCTATTCCAACAGGCCCTGTAAGCACTCCTCCTGTTGTACCTTCCAGTACCAGTCGTTTTAAGATAATACCAAATTGGGTAATAATCGCTGTCAGCATGTCCCAGGTTCGGTTGATTCCTGCTATTGGGGCTTTCCACCACACAACACGCTCTAACCCCACTTCTTGCAGGACTACACCCAACGCTCCTTCATTCTCCGGCGGATTAACTCTAGGGACAATACTTAAAGGCACACGTGAACCTTCTCTCTCCACTTCAATTAACAGCTCTTGTCCCGCATTTGCAGATACTACTCTTTGAACAGTTTCAATGTTGGGATTATCCTCTTCTGCGATCATCACAATTCTATCTAATACTTGTAAATTAATAGAACTTGCCGGAGACTCGTCATCAACATCAACAATGTATGTTTTCACATTTCTAACAATATCCACGTTCTCTTTTGTCACAGCAGTCGGCACGCCTACGCCAGCCTGAATACTTAATAACAAAACGGCCAACAATACATTCATCAACACACCAGATGTCAGTATAAGGATGCGCCAGCCAGGAGACTTGCTGCCAAAACTGTTTGCGCCCGGATTTTCTTCATCCATATCTTCCCCTTCGATTTTCACATAACCGCCAATCGGCAAAGCATTAAAGCAAAAACGCGTGCCTTGATACATGAAAGAAAAAATACGTGGTGGAAATCCAAAAGCAAATTCTTCAACTCGACAACCTGCTCGGCGAGCCGCAATAAAATGACCCAACTCATGCGCCAACACAAGCGCCATCAAAAGAGCCACAAATACTAATATTGTTACAAGAAGCATATGGAGTTCAGCTTAACCTCAATAGTTCATTGACGCCAGATCTATTATATAGAAGAAATATCCACTTCTTTCTTTTCAACCATCGCTTCAATGCTTGCGTTCGCCACACCTATCTGTTCATCTAAGCTTTTTTTTCCTGCGAATAAATCATCTTCCGTTAAGTCCCCCTTCTTTTCCTGCTCTTTTTGCATTTTAATTCCCTCATCCCGAGCCTGTCGCAGCTTTACTCTGGCCTCCTCAGCTTTATTATGCAGTTGCTTTTTAGTGCTTTCTCTTACTTCGTCAGTAAGCGAAGGAAAAACTAATCGTATTATTTCTCCTTCCACCACTGGCTGCATCCCTAAGTCTGCTTCCACGATAGCCTTCTCTATA
>SDBS01003846.1_pt1 | contig 14726 bp, 9 predicted proteins | sample 2277091 | NCBI WGS metagenome assembly SDBS01 (sample SAMN10404972, study PRJNA504765) | marine sediment metagenome | isolation source: marine sediment core GS10_PC15, 163 cmbsf | place: Arctic Ocean: Southern Knipovich Ridge | collected 2010
CATGTATTTAGTCGCCAGGCGCACGGCCTCATACGCCATCCGGAAACAATCCGCAGGTGAGGCCGCCGCCAGGATCGCCACTGGACTTTCGCCATGACGGCCATGATATGCCATCATCAAATCGCCTTGCTCCGATTTTGTCGGCATCCCGGTGCTGGGGCCGGCTCGCTGGACGTTGATCACGATCAACGGTAATTCGACCATCACCGCCAGCCCAAGAAATTCTGTTTTCAGCGAAAACCCCGGTCCCGAGGTACCGGTCACCCCGAGGTAACCGCCATAAGACGCGCCGATGGCTGAACCGATCGCGGAAATTTCATCCTCGGCCTGGAAAGTTTTAACCCCGAAATTTTTGTGCCGGGCCAGTTCATGCAGAATATCCGAAGCCGGGGTAATCGGGTAACTACCGTAAAAAATCGGGATCCCGGAAATCTCCGAGGCCGCGATCAAACCAAGGACCGTGGCTTCCGTGCCGGTAATGTTGCGGTAGGTGCCCGGTTTGAGTTTGGCCTTGCGGATGGCATAGTGGGTGGTGAAAATCTCCGTGGTTAACGCATAGTTATACCCGGTCTTTAGCGCCGTCGAATTGGCTTCAATGATTTCCGGTTTCTCGGCAAATTTTTCTTCGATCCACGCCAACGTCGTTTCGAGCGGCCGGGAGTACATCCAGTAAACGACGCCCAGCGCAAAAAAATTCTTACTGCGGGAAATTTCACCTTTGGACAACGGTGAATCAACCAGCGCCTCCCGTGTCATCGAGGCCATTGGAACGGGGATCACCCGGTATGCTTTAAGATCACCGTTATCCAACGGGTTTTTTTCATACCCGGCCTTCTTCAAGTTGGCCTTATCGAAGGCATCGGAGTTGACAATAACAAGCCGGCCGGCCGGCATGTCGCCGATATTAGCTTTCAGCGCCGCCGGATTCATGGCCACCAGCACGTCGGGTTCATCACCGGGAGTAAGGACTTGCTCCTGACTGAAACTGATCTGAAATGAACTGACTCCCGGAATTGTGCCCGCGGGGGCGCGGATTTCGGCGGGGTAATCCGGCAGGGTCGCCAGGTCATTGCCCAGAGCGGCGGTCGTCAGGGTAAACTGGCCTCCCGACAACTGAATGCCGTCCCCCGAATCACCGGCGAAGCGGATTGTCGCCCGGTCGACGGGCTGGAGGGGTTTGTCTTTTCCTTTGGTTTCATTCATTGTGGTCTATGCCTCGTGAATGTTCCCCGACAAACGGTCGGGCATATCCAGGTTTTATTCGACTTCGGTTCTTGTTCCCTGTTGAAGAACGGGGCTGATCGGGCCGGTCCCCATATTCGAATCTTCAGGTTGGGCTTTGGAGCTCGAGTAATCGAACGGACCCCCTTCTTCCACAATATCGGCAATGGTCGTCCCGCCCAATATTTCTCGCATTTTATCGTTGGCCAGACCAAATAGCCGATGCATACGGCATCCGGGGGTTTGATTGCAAAATGCCGGGTCGACCAAGCATTTATTGATTGCCATTGGACCGTCCAAGGCCTCCATAACATCCAGCACAGTAATCTCGTTCGGCGGTCTGACCAACCGATACCCTCCGCGTGGCCCGAGTATCGACCGTAGAAGCCCCAATCGGCATAAGTCCTTGAGTACCTTGGCGGTAAACTCGCGTGGAGTTTTCTCAACGCGGGACACTTCCGCGATTGTACAAGGACCGTCATCCCGGCGAATTGCGAGATAGGTCATCGCCCGCAGTGCATAATCTGTTCGGCGGCTTAGCTTCATGTTTATGTCCCAGTTGATATTAGATTTTATGGACCCATTATATCCATTTAATATGATATACGTTCTGTCGGCAGGATGTTTGTCTTTATATTACAAAATTGTCCCAAAATCAGGTCAACGAATACCCGCCATCGACAATAATCGTCTGGCCGGTAATCCAATTGGCACCCTCCGAGCAAAGAAAAACAACAACATCAGCCACTTCCTCGGCGGTGCCGATCCGATCCAATGGTGAGCGGTGGATGACCTCCTCCAACAACTCATCATAATTGGGGAAGGATTTCAAGGCATCGGTGTCAATGAATCCGCCGCAGACGGCGTTGACATTGACTCTCTGGCAGGCCGCGGCCGCGGCCAGGTAACGGGTCAGAGCTTCAATCGCGGCCTTGGATACCCCAATGGCGGAATACCCGGGGATGCAGCGATGGGAACCTAATGAGGTCAGGGCGACGATTCTTCCGCCCATGGGCATGATTTTGATCGCCTCCTGAGCGCAAAAAAGATAGGCCTTGGCGTTGGTACGCATGGCCAGGTCCCAGGTTTTCTCATCCACGTCGAAGACACCGGCAAACGCCCCCAGCGCGGCATTGGAAACAAAAATATCCAGTTGTTTGAACTCGGCCCTGATCCGGCCAAAGAGTTTTTTGTGAAAATCCGAATTGCCGATATTGCCGCGAACGGCCAATGCCTCTACGCCCCGTTCCTTAAGTTCGTCGGTCGTGCGCGCGGCGGCATCACGGCTGCGAAAGTAGTTTACCACAACATTGCAGCCCCGATCGGCCAGTTTCAGCGCCGTGGCCTTACCGATCCCCTTGGTTCCCCCGGTAATCAGGGCGACCTTGCCGGCAAACTCCCGCTCTACTTGTTGCGCCTTTTCCGCGACTTGGTTTTCTTCAACAGGCCGCTCATGAAGGCCGCTGACTGTGGGGGTCGATCCCATAGATGACATTTTGGCTCCCCTCTCCACTTAAATCTCACGGTCGCATTCTAATACACGACAATATTTAAGCTGTTTATACGTGGACGGCAAGGATTTCATTGGAATATAAGTGATGCCGTTAAATTGTTTTACGTTGAGGAGCCCGAAATTTTCTGATCAGGTTTGCATCCGGCCATCCATGCCCTGGCATGTCGGACAAAAAAATGTACTGCGGCCCTGTTGCGCAATTTTCTCGATTGGCTGAGTGCAACGGCGGCAGGGGGCACCCTCCCGGTCATATACCTTCAGGAAGCGTTGAAACCGGCCGCTTTGCCCGTTGCCGTCCTGAAAATCAGCAATGGTGGTGCCGCAGTATTTGATTGCCCGATTCAACAGGCGGCGGGTGTTCCCATGTAGCCGTTTTATCTCCGCGCGAGTCAGGGAACCGCCCGGCCGGCCGGGATGCAAGCGGGCCGCAAAGAGAATTTCCGAGGCGTAGATATTGCCCAATCCCACCAGCCGGTCCTGCCGCAAAAGCCATGGTTTGATTTCCTGTTTACCCCGGGACAGCAGACCAGTCAGCTTGGCGTTGGTGAATTCTGGGGACAAGGGGTCGATTCCGCCGGCGAACGCGTCGTCCAAACAGGTCAATAGCCGCATAATCCCGAAACGGCGAGAATCGATAAACAACAGGTTGCCTTGATCGAGGATGATCCGGGCCCGCAAATGGCGATCATCGGCGGAAGAAAACGATTTCGACCAAATTAATCTCCCGGTCATGCGCAGATGCACACATAACCACAACGGTTTTTGCGGTTTTGTTTTCCGGGAGAGATCGATAACTATTTCCTTCCCCCGGCGGAATACATCGTGGATGACCCGGTTACGAGGCAGTTGACGCGACCGAATAGTGAGCTTGGAATCGAAGATTTCCAGTCCACGCACACGGTGACCCGTCAGCACTGGAGCCAGGCAACGCACCACCGTTTCCACTTCAGGTAATTCCGGCATATCGCAAAACTGTAACATTCCACCCCGCCAGTCAAGGTCTTTGGTAATTTGCTTCAGTCCTAAACTGTTTGAATAACTTTAGGTAACGGGGGAGCGACTCGGGGCGAGACATGCCCTTCATATTATATGGACGGAGGAGCAGCGGTTGTTTATCTTCCATGATCGATCTTGGACTCGTTGTCCATGGGGGACAAAGAATGAATGAGGAAAAAACCGGTCAGCCGTCGCGCACGCCATCCGAATCGGTGACGGAGATGTTGGAGTTGGTATTGCCGAACGATACCAATAACCTGGATAATCTTCTGGGTGGGCGCTTGATGCACTGGATTGACATGGCCGCCGCCGCTGCCGCGCGTCGTCACGCCCGTCGGATCGCGGTTACCGCCTCAATGGACTCGCTCGCTTTTCTCCATCCCGTTCACCGTGGGGAACAGGTCGTTTTAAAGGCCTCGGTCAATCGCGCGTTTGGGAGTTCGATGGAAGTGGGGGTGAAAGTTTTCTCCGAGGACACGGCCACCGGCGAATTATTTCATACCGCCAGTGCCTACCTCACCTTCGTTGCTATTGGCGATGATGGTCGCCCCAAGCCCGTCCCGTCCATCAGTCCCGCATCCAACGATGAGAAACGCCGCTTTGCCGATGCCGGCGAGCGCCGCGACAAGCGTCTGGCGCGGCGGAAGTAGGCGTGGCGCCGATGACTGAGTACCGGCGATCGGTTCGCCTCGGTGTTAATCCGCCCTAACCTCGCCTGCTTTTCATCGGCCATCCCTTGATCCCCCTGGCGAAAGGATAAGAAAAGGCGGCCCCGCCCGGAAAACAGGCGGGGCCGCTTTGTTGCCGATAATCGGTGTGACAATTCACCGGTTATGGATAAGGTGGGCAATTCGTCGGATATGGACTACATGCACAAGGGTCGCACGGTCCAACACCCGATTGCTTGTAGACGAACTGGACATAAAAACTCACATCCAGCGGATCGACTGAACCATCACAATTCCAGTCACCATTGTCACCCGGACAATTGGGCAGGACCGGCCGCGAATCTAGGGCCAGGTAGACATACTGGACAACTATCGTAACGTCCAACGGGTCGAATGTCCCATTTTGATCCAAGTCGCAGTAGAAAGTACAATCACACTCGCATGTCGGATCGGGATCGCAGGTGGCCTCGCCGTAGCAGGTTGCTCCGGTGGCACATGTTGGTGTACCGGCACAGGTAGCTACGCTACAGGTAATCGTGCCGTCACATGTGGCGAAACCGGGGCATGTCGATTGGTTGGGACAGGTTGCCGATCCGGCACAGGTTAGCGTACCGGCGCAACTGGCCGTCCCGGGACAAGTGGCTCCACCCGGACAGGTAAGACCACCGACGCAGGTCGCCGTACCCGGACAACTCGCCGTACCCGGACAAGTGACTACTGCAGGACACGAAATTGCCGCTACGCAAGTTATCGTGCCTTTACAGGTATTGCCGCCAGGGCAGGTTGGCTGACCGCCGCATGTGTGTGTACCTGGGCAAGTCGAACCGCCGGTGCATGTTGCACCGCCGGCGCAAGTGGCCGTTCCGTCACAGGTCTGACTATCGTCGCAGGTATTCCCGCCCGAGCATGTCGTCGATCCATCGCAGGTGTTGTATCCCGGACATGTAGATTCACCCGGACACGTCATTGAGCCGTCACAAGTATAACCGCCGGGACAAGTGGTGGCCGGATCGCAAGTAGGTCCACTGTCGCAGGTCGCCACACCGTCACATGTTGCTCCGCCCGAACAGGTCGTTGATCCCGGACAGGTCCAAGTCCCCGGACAGGTCGCCCCATCAGGACAGGTATCTGATCCTGAACAGGTATAACCGCCCGGACAGGTGAGGGACGGATTACACGTTGTCGTAGTCCCGCAAGTAGGAGTTCCGTCACAAGTCTCGCCACCTGAGCAGGTCGTTGTTCCCGGACAGGTACCATATCCCGGGCAGGTCGGCCCATCAGGACAGGTATCAGATCCTTGACAGGTGAAGCCACCCGGACAGGTCAGGGCCGGATCACATGTGCTCGCACCGTCACAAGTCGGCCCACCGTCACACGTGATTCCTCCGGAACAGGTCGTAGTTCCGGGACAGGTTGACCAACCCGGACAGGTCTGCATATCCGAGCATGTTAATGAACCCGGACAGGTTTGTGTGCCTCCACAGGTCTGGGATCCGGGGCAGGTGGTTTGATCCGGACATGTAACCGAACCCGGACAGGTCAGACTACCATCACAGGTCTGCTCGCCGGGGCAGGTGCTCGTGCCCGTACAAGTCTCACCGGCAGCACAACTGACCTCAAAGCAGGTAGGCAATCCGTGACATGTGGGACCCCAATCACAGGTCGGCGAGGTCGCCGAACAGGTATAGTAATCGGGACACGTCGCCATTCCGGGGCAGGTTTCAGTTCCTTGACACGTTTGATAACCCGGACAAGTACTCATGTCCGTGCAGGTGTACGAACCCGGGCAGGTTGTGTAACCCTCGCAGGTATACTCAACCGGGCATGTTCCCCATCCGATGCAGGTCGGTACCCCATAGGTAGTCGGCGAATTGGGACATGTCGGCATACCTTCGCAGGTATTACCACCGGCACCACCGCATGTAGACGTACCATCACAGGTCGGAGTTCCCTGGCACGTGTTGGTGGGGCTGCATGATGGACCGACACAGGTCGGTAGCGCCGTGCACGTTGGCAAATCATCGCATGTTTCAATACCCGGACAGGTTGTGGTGCCCTCGCAGGTTGGATACCCCGGCATCGTCGGGCCGGAACACTGGCTCGACGGGCATGTGGTCGTCCCGAGACAAGTCGGTGCGCCGTGACAGGTTGTATTGCACGATGCCGTCCCGTCACATGTCGGTTGTCCCTGACAGGTGTTGAAATAATCACATGATGCCTCACCCGGACAGGTGGCCGTGTTTTCACATGTTGAAGTACCAAAACAAGTGGCATTTCCCGGACAAGTCAGAGATGTTTCGCAGGTGAAGGCGCTCTGACATGTCGTGGTATAGTCACAGGTCGGCGAACCCGGACAAGTTAACATTGGGTAGCATGTTTCCGTGCCGGGGCATGTCGCCATTCCGCAACACGTTTCCCAACCCTTGCATGTTGGCCCGCTGCCATTACATGTCGGTTCGGCAGTACAGGTTACGGCCTCGCACGTATATGTCCCGCACGTTACTGAGGCATCACACGTCCCCCCACTTAAATCACACGTGGGGAAGGAAGGACAAGTAGTGGAACCTTCACAGGTCTCTCCGCCGGGGCATGTCTGCACACTTGTACACGTGGGCATCTCATCGCAGGTCGTGGTTCCGTAGCAGGTTACCGTCCCCGGACATGTTTCAGTGTTGTCACATGTGGGCGCCGAAGCGCAGGATGGGTCGGTGCCACAGGTATTCGTACTGTAACAGGTTTCCGCGGCATCACAAGTAAGCTCGCCTTGGCAAGTTACCGTCCCGCCGCAGGATGACGATCCAGGACACGTCGGCATGGCTTCACAGGTGATCCCGGTCGGGCAGGTTTCCGTACCATCACAGGTTTCCCAACCGGGACAAGTTACCTCGCCTTCACAGGTGACCGTCCCATGACAACTTATGCTGCCCGGACAGGTGATTTGACCCGGTATTGTCGGCTGGCAGTGCGGATCGGAACCACATGTTTCTGTTCCGTCACAGGTCTCCCAGCCCGGACATGTTTCTCCGACGGGACAGGTTACTGTACCCGGACAGGTTTGCGTGCCGTCACAGGTTGGCGTACCCGGAAATGTTGGTTCACATTCCGGCGACGAATCACAGGTAAAACCGAGGCAGGTTTGATACCCGGGGCAGGTTTCCGTATCCGGACAAGTGTTGGTTCCCGGACAAGTTTCCGTGCCGTCACAGGTTGCAGCGCCGGGTGTTGTCGGCCCGCAAACCGGTGATGAGTCACAAGTATATGAGCCCTCGCAGGTCTCATATCCGGGACAGGTTTCCGTATCCGAACAGGTATTGGTGCCCGGACAGGTTTCCGTACCCGCACAGGTTTCTCCGCCGGGATATGTCGGCTGGCATTCGATGCCGCAGGTTTCGGCACCGTCGCAGGTCGTTTCGCCGGGGCAGGTCGCCGTGCCGTCGCAACTGGCCGTTCCCGGACAGGTAGTCGTACCGTCGCAAGTCACCCAACCCGGACACGTTTCCATGTCGGTACAGGTGTACTCACCAGGGCAGGTCGCCGTGCCGGGGCACGTGTTTGTCCCGGCGCAAGTCTGTACGCCCGCACACGTAGGGCCGGATTGGCATGTCGCCGTGCCGTCACACGTATTGAATCCCGGGCAAGTGCTGGTCGACGGACAAGTCTGCGTGCCGTCGCATGTCGGATAACCCGGCATCGTCGGTTCGCCGGTGTCACACTCGTTGGGTGGCGTTTGACCGTCAACCCACAACCACGGGAATCCCGGAACTGGTGGGGCCCAAAATGATTGCCATTCAACAAAGACGCCGTCCGCTCCGGAGATCCAAGCTTCACAGGGTGGGACCGGTGGTGTATCCGGACCGGTCACCACACTTGGATAAGGCGTCGCGGTTTGCCCGGTGTATTCCAAAACAATAAAGAATGGCTCATTAACGCAGCAGGGTTGATTACCGATAGTAATCGAGCCGACATTCGGCCATTCATACGTCGCCTGATCCAGGAGGAGCTCAGTGGAACACAATTCGGCCCTGACTTCCGGACAATCGGGATCGAATGATATCATGGAATATACCGACACACGGACATGAACAGGCCAGACCGCCGGGCCATATAATCCCGCATCGGTTAGGGTGACATAAACGTTGGTGATCTGGTACGGATAGGGGGACGCCCCACATCCATAAACAGCATCGGTTGGATCGTAATACACCGCCACTCGATAACCCGGCCCGTACCCATCATATATTCCGGCGCCGGTGGTCGCCTCGCGTTGCATGAGGCAATAGGCGGCCGTCTTGGCCAGTTCCGAGGCATTTCCCGGAGATCCCAAATCCACCCAGAGGGTCTGTTGGTCTCCTTCTCGGCCTCTAATCGCCGCGCCGGGCGCCGCCGCACGTTGCGATTCGTTCAAGTGCTGAGGAGTGCCGCCGCCTTGGTCTCGATCCTGGAATTTCTTAATCGAGGTTTGTAATGATTGTTGATAAAGAGGAGACGGCGCCGGACTGCCGTCATCGGCCCAAGCCGCCGTCGCCACTAGTAAAATACAGGTAGTTAAAAGCCCGATGAGCATGCTACATCGGAACCTCCCTCGGGCTGGTACCCGGTGATACTTCACCATGGAGCCCTCCTCTGTGGTAAATTTGGTGAAACATGGTCAATGGACGACACCCCCGAGCCAGGCGTCCGCGGTCACTCTAATCTAATATCAGTCATTAGCAACTTTTTCAATTGCCGTCGCACCTCCTGCCTAGAGCAAAAGATAGTTATTTTTGTCATATAATAGTATTACAGTAAGTTTTTGTCAAGCATTAAATGGACAAATAACATTTTTTATCATTAATGGGAGCTCAACGAAAAGACCATCACACCTATTGCATTATCGCATAATAGCTTATACGCATAATAATCATGGATCAGGATGTCCACTATCTGTTGGGCGGTGAGACTGTCACTATTGGTCGTTCCACGGTGTTTCGGAATGATGTTTTTCGCGTCGGAAAAGATTCACCCGGGTTACGGAGGATTTGATCAGTTAACTATTACGAGATGCCCCTGTGCCGGGAACATCGCGTAATTAGTGGATATTTAACCGGCCGGGAAATCATCCCCAGCCGAACTTTAGCCCGAAAGGCTTAGTGCATTTCAAAGAGCTCCTGATACACTTTCTGCATCTCGCCGGAGCGGATGTCACCTTTGAGGTCTGCACTTTCCCTGGACATCCAGGTATGCATCGGATCTTCAGTGAGCAACTTGTCGAGATAGGCGTTGACTTCCGCGTTGTTATACGCCCGGGCCTGCGGGATAAGCTTGAAGTAGAAATGCTGGGCGACTTCATAGATCCCGTGCCACCACGTATAGTCCGGACCCATCATTGCTGCGCCGTGACGAGCACGGCGGCCCTCATGATGCCAGATTTCCCAATATGTCCATTCGATTTCATTCGAGAAACCGGCCTTGTTTTCCAGCAGGCCGTTTTTCCGGACCAGATTGATGATCTCGCCGGCGGGTTTGGCGAACTTCTCATTATATAGATGCACCAGCGCGTCAAACTGGTAGTAGTGTCCATCGACGAATGATGCCCCGTGACAGGCCGTGCAGACATCTTTCATGTTGGCGCGTTTGGTCTCCCAGTTTTCCTTGTGTTTCGACACGGGTGGGCGCAGCGTCCATGAAATTCGTTGCCCGACATCGTGCGTGACCGGCTGTTTGCTGGTGGCCGACATATGGCAAGTGGCACATGTTGGGGCGGCGTAATAATCCTGGCCCACGACCCAGTCTTCGGCGTCCAGGTTCATCTGGCCGATGCTGGTGTAGTAGGCGTTGCCATGCTTTGATTCTTCGTAGATCTCCTTTTGGGGATGATCGGGTCCCAAGTGGCATTTTGAGCAGGCCTCGGGCTGGCGGGCCTGGGCTTTGCTGAAGGCGTGGCGGGTATGGCAGGCGGTGCATGAGCCCTTGGACCCATCCGGATTGAGGCGGCCGATCCCGGTGTTCGGCCAACTGGCGCGCGACAGCTTGTTGGGCGAATCGGGATCGATGATGACTTTAGACCCGTGACATTGCTCGCACCCGGCGACGGCGACGGGGTGTCCTCCGGCGACATGGGCTAAGTAGGCATCCTGAGAATCCAGGATCAACGCCGCGGTGGCGTGATATGAATTGTCAACTTCGGTCGCTTCCTGTTCATGGCACGCGCCGCAATCTTGCGGCGTGACCAGCGTGGCGATTAATTCGCCTTCATGCAAAAAAGCGTCCGGTTCGCCCTCGTTCGCGCCATGACAATCAATGCAGGTGATCTCATTGGCTGCGTGCGCCGATTTTTGCCACTGCTGGTATAGCCCCGGCGATTCATGCTCATGACAGGTCATGCATTTTTCGGACGCGTCGCTGCCGGTGATTCCCAACACGACCACACACAACAGCACGTATACCGAGATCCTCATTACAGAAAGAATTTTCATCAACTCCCCCGTTATGTTAAAAGTTCACCGTGGCCATGGTATAAAACCAGAGACCCAATTCCGGGTCCTCTATTCCCGCAAATGATTCAGCAGGTGAGAATACCGACGCCCCCGCAGCCAGCCCCACGCCGGCGACTTTGGTAGTCGAGACGCCAACGTCAAGTTCAATGCCGACATCTGTGGTCTTCTTGTTATCATAAACATAGTCCGCGGCAGTCATGAAGTAATGCAAATCCCCCTTAATAATCCAGCCGGGAGACGGACTGGCTTTGCCACGCAACATAACATCGATAAGCCCCCGCGTACCGGAATCGATGAAATAATCCATGTAACCGCGAAACTTGTGGCCGGTGAAGTACAGATTGTTATACGTGTTGAACTCATCATCGGTCCCATCATCGTCACCGGAGGAATAATCAACACCGGCGGCGATACGTGCCTTGTGTTCGCCGGGGAAAGAGTACCCGGCCTCCAGGGTAAACATCATCGCGGCTATATCGGTCCCCATTGTCTCACCGGTTTGGTAGACCGCATTGCCCTCGAAATCGAATTGTTCATGCGTGCGTTTAAAAAATGCGCCGAGATTGGTCCGGCACAGTGCGTTGACACTTTCATCCTGAATCGATGCTGACTGCGGAGAGACACCGGAATAATACGCTGCATTGGCGGCATCGTTTTCGTGGAAGACAAACACTTCCGCGCCCAATTCCTTGATCGCTACGTTCACGCCATAAATGGTAAAATCCTGATTATCATATGGATCGTTGGCCTCGTGCCGCTTGAAAACAAAACCGGAGAATTTAACCTGGGGAATATCGTGCCACAATTGCAGCCCTTCCCACGAGCGGGCAACGTTATGCCAGCCCACGGCACCAAATACTCGCTGGTTACCCATGTTAAATTCAAAGCGGCCGAGTTTAAGCCCCGGTCCTTTCGCCCAGAGATGATCGATCTGCAGGTAGGCCTGATGTAGATCCACGTTTTGACTGTTGTTCAGTGTGCCGGAGGTTTCCTGCCCGTTGATCATGCCGCCAAGGCGGCGGGTGTCCTGAAATTGGACTACTGCGTGTGCATTGTCGTTTACCGTTGCCCCGACTTTTACGCGCGTGCGCATATCGGCATATTCTTTGGTTGTGCCGTCATCATGAAATTGCCTGCTGTCGACTTCATGGCGTACACGTACCTGACCGGAGATTTCATAATTGGTCTCGGCTAATGCGATCACCGCGCCGAACAGCAATGTCGTGATGCAAACGGCAAGTAGCAGTTTGTGATTCATACACCCTCCCCAGAGTTAGCAATCTTTGTTAGGTTGTTCGGTTAAATCTGTCTTATTGAGTTATTCTGCCTCCTACTCCCCAACCATCAGTATCTACTCCTGAATCTTGATTCAGCTCCTCGATCTCCGCACCGCCGGTGGGGTGACCATAACTCTCATGGAATTTTATATGATGCAAATATTCCTCATTTGTCATGTCGTTTTGCCAGTTCCCGGTCACCATAGCCAACCCGACAATCACCATAAAACTAGTCACAATTATCGCCGCAACATATTTTTTGGCGATTCGCCGGCCGCCCGGAAAAGATCGCAGGGTGAGCGAATCCGTGACCGGGCAGACGTCAAGGCAAGCCAGGCAGGTCGAACATTCATCGGAGATCACCGTTCTGATACGATCGACCCTAATGTGGGCCGGGCAGGCCCTGGCGCATTCGCCACAATCGCTACAATGCCGGGTATCGCGTTTGATTTTGTGCGGGCTGACCAGCGAGAGCATCCCCAGCAAAGCGCCATAAGGGCAAAGATACCGGCACCAGAAATTCCGCACAACGAGCGAAAGAACAACGAGGGACCCGATAACAATGGCTGACAGTCGAGACATCTCAGCGAAGAAATACCACATTTTGATGTCAGCGACACGATTATACGGGCTGTCGAGGAAGGCCTTCAGCGCCGGCTGGTTCATCGCCAGGAAGATTGCCCAGACAAAGAAACCCAGCAGAAGATATTTTATCCCGCGCAAAGGATAATCCAGCCAGCGCGGCAGCATGAGCTTTTGCCGAAAGATTTTTTCGCCCAGGTTGCCCAACATCTCCGAAAGGAACCCCACCGGGCAAAGCCACGAGCAAAACGACTTCCCGAAGACAAACGAGATAACCAGAATCGCAACGAAAATGAACGGGCCTGCCGGGTGTACCGGGTGAATCTGGCCGGAAAGGAAAAAATAATACAAGCTCATCAGCGAGCCGATCGGCAGGAACCCCTCCACGCCGGGTGGCCGAGCGACCGGGAGATCCAAGCCGCCTGATTCGAGGTAACTGATAAAGAAGTAAAACTCAATACCAATCCAAATGCACAAGATGGCAAAGGCAACCTGAATGGCTCGCCGATAGGGCGTTATTCGCCGGTTAGTCCGGGCTTGCTGTTTTAGAAAAACCTGCCGGCCTGCCGGTCGCCCCCCCTTGACCGGCAGTGTAATTCGAGTCGCTTTAAGCATCTTCCTCAGTTTACCGGGCCGAAAGGCGACAATTCCTGTTGTCGGCCGGCCGGGACCTTATCGCATTGAATGCCGCCCCGAATGCCAATGGTATGGACTTCCAGATCGGTATTCGGGATCACCTCATTACGTGCCTGAAAAGCGGCCTGGGCAAGCCCGGTGCAGCACGGAACCTCCATGATCAGGGTCGTCACTCGTCGCGGCCGGGCCTGGGCGAAGATGGCTTTCAGTTTTTCCTGATAATGCGGCAAATCATCCAATTTGGGGCACCCGACGAGGACCGCCCGGCCGGTCAGGTAACGTTTGTGAAAATCGGGTACGGTAAAGGGTACACAATCGGCACAAATCAACAAATCGGCCCCCTGCAAAAACGGCGCATGCGGGGGAACAAGCATTAACTGCACCGGCCAGTGGCCCAATTGTGAGGGTATGTGCGGTTGGTCGGGAACCGCGTGTCCCGTCGGCGTCGCAGACAGATCCCGCATGGCTGATCCCGGACAACCGTGGCCGGCGGGTTCGGGTGGGGTAATCTGGTTTATTGGCGCCACGGATAAATCGCGCATCGCCGATCCCGGGCAGCCGGAGGCCGCCGGTTCGGCCACGACCGGGGCGGCCTTCTTCCCGGCCAGATGTTTTTGGACGGCTTCCTCATCAAATTCAACCGCATCGCGTTGTTCGATGGTCAACGCGCCTTGCGGGCATTCACCAATACAGGCGCCAAAACCGTCACAATAAAAATCACTGACCAACCGGGCTTTGCCATCAATAATTTCGAGGGCCCCTTCCTCACAAGCGACAATGCAGTCGCCACAGCCATCACACAACTCTTCATCAATATGTATTATTTCTCTAGCGGGCATTTCGCCTCCCTTTTTTTAATTCTCGTTAGGGAAGATCGGAATCAGGGGAGACAGATGCCTTGATCTAGATCAAGGGTATTAAATTTTTTCGCCGGCGACGATAGCTTCCAAGCGGGTAAGATCAAGGAGGGTAATAAGATTGCCGTCGACGGCGACAATCTGTAACTCACGCAATTTTCTTAAATTACGCGATAAGGTCTCGCTGGTAGCGCCCAACTTATTGGCCAATTCGGCTTTGGTGGTATCTAATTGGAACACATTGCCTTGCAGGCGATCACGTTCTTCGAGCAGGAATCCGGCCAGTCGGGCAGGCACCTCTTTTAATGATAAGTCTTCAACCATCTTATTGAACTCGCGGATAAAGGCCGCCAGACCGGCGATCATTTTCAGTGAAAGCTGCGGGAAATCAGTGACCAGCCGGATAAATTTGTCTTTTGGGAAAAAGGCCACATCCGAATCAACAAGCGCGTCGTCATTCGCCGGGATACCACCTTGGGAGAAAACTGCCGCCTCGGCGA
>SDBS01003847.1_pt1 | contig 14724 bp, 35 predicted proteins | sample 2277091 | NCBI WGS metagenome assembly SDBS01 (sample SAMN10404972, study PRJNA504765) | marine sediment metagenome | isolation source: marine sediment core GS10_PC15, 163 cmbsf | place: Arctic Ocean: Southern Knipovich Ridge | collected 2010
ATTTCTTCGGCTACTCTTCCAGTTCCATAACTTGTCTTAATAATGTTTGTAACATTCTTTGACAACTCAAACTTTGGCAACAAGTCTCCTAAACGAGGGTTTGTAGGAAAGCCTTCAACCAGGAAAACAAGCGGTTCAGCAGTTTGGCTTAAACGATCAAAGTTTCTTCCAATATAACTTTTAGAGTTATCATCGGGCCAGTCCCACTCAGACTTAAATTTTGAATACTCCCATCTAAATCTTCCATTCTTCTCCCAAATCAAATAATGTGTTCCACGCCTTTTCATAAAAGGAATGTTGTATTTAAAAAATTGAAGTCCTATTCTGCCAATTATTGCAATGTAAAAAATCATTATAAAAAAAATCAGCATGACAAAAAGACCTGCAAAAATTGGTAATATTGGAATTTCAGCCATTTTAATTTCTCCTTTTTGTTTTCTTAATTTTTCTTGGTTTTCTTGTATGCCAGTGTTTTAATTTCTGCATTATTGCAGGCATCTTTGAGTCCGGAACCTCAAAAAAAAGAGATTCGTTTATTACAATTAAATTACTTCCCATTGTACATTCCTCCATACATTCCAACTGTTGTTAAAAAACTGCAAGGCACAGATCCTTCAAACTTGATTTTTCCTTCGTTAAACTCGAACTTTTCAAGTTGAGAAGGTAATTCTGATTCATTTAAAATTATATTTCCTTTTCCTTCAAATTCAATACTTGCAGAGCATTGAATTGTCCCAGTAAGAATAATTAAAAGAGCTAAAGAAATCATAGTTGCAGTTACAATTGCTATGACCGAAGTAACATATTTTGTTTTATCTTTCTCTTTTTCCACCAAATAATTTGCTTCCCATTCTTTCTCAGGAACATCTTTGCTTATCAAATTAAAAAACTTTTTTTCTTTTTTCATTATTTCCCCTCCAATAAGCTAATTATTTTATCAAGCTTCTTTGAATTAGCATCCATTTTATCCTCAAATTTTCCCAACAATTCAAGTTCTTTTGTTCTAAAATCAACCTCAATTTTTTTAACTTCGGTTATTTGTTTATCCAATTTGATTTTTTGTTGGCTCATAGCCCCTTTTAGTTTATCAAAAACCTTAATGATTACACCTTCCTTTTAGGCAAAAAACTCCAAGCACTTTTTTCTTGATCGTCTCTTTTTTCCTTGTATTCTTGGTATTCTCTTTGTTCCGTTCTCTGCTCTGAAATAGAGTATTGGGTCAAAAGAGTTTTCAGGAAAGCTTGCTTAGTTCCACTACTCCTAAAAACAATTGCCAAAAGCTCTCTTGCAAAAAAATCAGCAGCTTCCGCTAAATCAAGATCATCAACTGAACGACAAGCATTTATTAAATAATAAAAACGATCAACAAGCTTTACATCAGTTCCCTCTAGGTTTGCAAGTAAAACTTCTCTAACAAATGGGTTCAAAACAAAGGTTGTCGGATTATCAGACATTTCTCGAAAAGGATCAAAGCTTGGATTGGAAATCAAAGAATAGTATTGAAAAGGTTCATTTACTAAAATCTGTTCGTCTTGATTTCTAGTCGAAGTCATATAGCCCTATCCCGATAACGTGAAAGCATTTCAACAATTAAAACATTCAAGCTAAAAAAGAAAAGTGCAAAGGCAACTGGAATGGTTCCAATAGCAAAAAATGTCAATAAGGCATCGTTTTCTGGCAAAATTTTTATAAAAGTAAATGCACCAGTTGCCTTGTCAACTCCATTAACAATGTCAATTCCATCAAAAGTTAAAACATAACCAAAGGCAAGTAGGAAAAGACTTGTAATCATTAAAAGTACTGCGTTTCTTTTCCAAAGAGAAAAGATGGTTCCAGTTGCCAATAACAGTAACCAAAATTGTAGAATCTGTATTTCCATTCTATCCCAAAATTAATTTTAGGTAAGGGTGATTAAAAAACCCCTACCAATATAGGCTGCAAACATTTATTTATCTTGCGGTCAAGAATAGCGTTCCTGCTACTCCAATGAAAGAGATCAGCACTACAACGAATCCCACTGAAAGCAGTAAGTCGTCTAAAGTCCACAATCCGGTTGTTAGACCTGCGATTGCAAGAACATTGCTGATAACTAACGCCACAATTGCTACGAAGATCAAAACGATCAAAAGACCGAGAATAGCTCCTGTCGCTGTGGCTTGTCCCGCTTTGTCCATATGCAAAGCCTTTAGTTGTTCTGTTAATTTACCCATTAAAATCAGTCAGAGTTATAAATTCCAAGATTTAAAAAGCTTGACGAACGTATAGAACTTATTCATTTATATTTTTTTCTATTATTATTTATTTATGGTATGAAAACAACCATAGTAATAGATACAGAAACAGCAAATAAAGTTAGAAAACTAGCAGAACAAGAAAAAAGAAGCATTTCAAGACAAATTGATTTCATCATTTCAAAGTATCTTAATGAACTCAATAAGACAAACTAAAATAAACTAGGGCAGCACAGGTCAAACCATGCCAAACCAGGATAGCACAATTCATTTCATAACAATGTATTGCAAGGCAAGGCTTTGCACCTAAAGTCCTGCCTGCACTTTTTCGATGCTTACTGCACTAAAACGATGCTTTATTTATTCTGGCCTAAGGCGCTTAACTGTTAATTCTGCATCTCTTAAGTCAATTTGTGTTTGTATTTCATCTTTTAATATGCCGTTAATATATAATCTATATTTTTTTGAGTTTCCATTAAACCAAGAAAACCTTATTTCATATTTCTCGTCAGTAAGCCAATTTGTTATATTTGCTTTAAGTTTATATTTCTTGTTAGAATCTGAAAATATCTCTACAAAGATGTAATTATCATTTCCGAAGGGCGCTAGGAATATATTAAACACTTTTCTTTTTGCTTCTTTTGAATAAAAACTTAAAAGTTCAATTTTTCTATTAATCAATCCTTTAGTTATTATACCGTAATTAAATATTACTGCTCCTTCTTTAGTATTAACCGTTGGCATTAAAATCATCCTCATATTTTACATCTGAAATTTTTCCTTTCCACTTTGGCTTTGTAAAAATATTTAAAACCATAACCACATAAAAATAAATGGCTATTAGATACGAGATATAAAGGTTTGATTGTTCAATCTTATCAGGTTCTGGAACTAGTGATACTCCAAAAGCAAAGTGAACTATTAGCGCTACTAAAGGTATAATTGCAAATGTCGTTATAAGTAATGTTGCTGCATCTATCCAGGAAAGATATTGTTTTAGATTAGAAATAAAATTTTTCTTTCCTCTTTGCACCAAAAGTAGGAAAATATTGACAATTACATATAAAACAATTAATACAATCCCTACAAAAATTTCAAGACCTAATAAGTTAAGCTCAAGCCCGAAAATACTCATTTTATTTTCGCTCCAACAATTATGCCAATAATGAAAAAAACCGTGACCCAAATAAAAGCTAACTCTAAGAAGTAGGCTATAAGAGCACCAGCAAAACCAATGTTCAAAAAGTGTCCCGAAATGGCTCACTTAAAAGATATGCTTCCAACTCTGACAAAAAGCAAGGAAGCAAAAGAATTTCTAAAAATGCTAGAAGAACAAACAAGTGAGACAAAGAAGGTAAGAGAACTTGGCTACAGAGATTACAAGCTTGTGAAAATAAAACTTGAAACAATTGAATCAATAGTTGGAGGAAATCTTAACAGACCTTCAAGCATTGCAAAAGAAATTGAAGCAAAAGTAAAAGAACTTGAAAGCAAAACAAAAAAGAAAAGCACAGAAGAAGACTTTGGCCAAGTAGCTTACTTCAATAGAAACCCACAAGGAGAATTAATTTATTCCTCAAACCAGGTAAGGCAATACTTTTTGAAGAACTTGCGAATTGCAGGAATTGGGGAAACAGCAGTAAATCAAATATACTTCAATAATGCACAAATTCAAACTAATGGACACAAGTTTTACATTGAGCAATGGCCAGTTATTGTTGGAGGAATGGGAAGAGGAATTAAATCTGCTGAATCTTTACCAGCAGGGCTTACAATAGAGCTTTCGTTCTCTTATCCTTTCATTGGAACAAAAATAAAATCCCCAGGACAATTAAGAAAAGTTTTGGATTTCATTACAACCAACGGAAGAGGTTTTAGTTCCTACTCAAAAAAGTTTGGCAAGTGCAAGCTTGTTGAGTTTAAAGCGGAGGAACTAAAATTTTAAATGCTTAAAATAAATCAGTCCAGTGCATCCCATGACAAATCAAAACAATACAAATCATAGCATTATATAGCAACACAATTTACTTTGAACAAAAACCAAGTTCCAAAATTAATTGCAAAAGTCACAATTGAAAGCAACACAAACCATTTTTTCCACTTCTTATCCAGGTTAGAGTAAAAGTTTGTTAAAGCTGGAAGTAAAATCAAGGGAACAACCAAAAAAATCCTTGACTGACCTACTGCAACCCCATAATAAAAGGCAATTGCCGTAATTGCAATCAACGCATAATTTTTTTCTTTTTTCAACTGCCAAATAGCAGCAACCAAAAAAGGAAACGGAAAAGTCCTGACAAAAAAGTTAGCAATGTCTTTTATTGGAACATGAATTAACTGCCAACCATTCCTGTTAATAATGTCAATAGAAATCGTTTGCCCAATTGGGTCAACATCCTGCCTTCCAAAAATTGCACTGCAAGCAGGAAAAAAACTCTTAATGCTTTTAAAATTATCAAAAAACAATTGAACCAACCAAACAAGCAACAACAAAACAAAAGCCTGAGAATGAGCCAAAAGAGCAACAACAAGAATTGGAAACTTTAAATACGGGTTTTTAGTGAACAAAAACAAAAGCAAAAAAACCCCAGCCAAAGCTTGAGGATAAGCTCCAGCCTGAATAGCATAAACATACTGGGTTACACTAAAATAAAACCAAACAATAATCCATTTTTTAGTGAAAAAAAACAATAACAAAGGAGTAATAAAAACAACAATTATCATTAAAAAATTTGCAAAAGCAATAGGAGAAAAAGAAAAAGGAGCACCCAAAAAATGCAAAAGAGGATAATAAGAAGTACACCTTTGCTCGTCATAAATTTGAGTGCAATCCTCTCCTGCCTTTTCAAAATGAAAATTAAAATCCCCAACCCTATGCCAACCCAAAGGAATCAAGCTAAAAAATAACAAAAATAAAACACAGACAAGCAAAGCCTTATTCCGTTGACTATTAAAAGATTTATTCAAATTCTTTTCCCCTTAAAACTTAAGTTTTTTAATGGATTAAATCTTCTCTATTAAATCCTTCCAATATAAGTAATCGTAAAAGATGCACTTTCAATTGTCGGGTCGGCAGTATTGGTTAAATTTGCAATTGCAATGCAAACATTTTCTCCAATATCCAAGTCCAAGATTGCGGTTCCACCCATGTTTCCAATGTCATTTGATGCTAGTTTTCTATGAGCACGACCAGTTGCTTGAGTTACCCCATCAATTAATACACCAGTTTCAAAAGTTTTATTGTTAATTCCACTTAAACTAACAGAATAATTCAGCAAATAATAACCAGATTGTTGAACACTAAAATTTGTATCATTTTGTAAAACATTTCTGATATTTCCAACATTAAAATCTCCAATCCCTACAAATGCCCCAACAGTGGTTATATCTATAATGTTACCACCATCATTTTGGTGCATTTCCCCATAAGCACCTCCAAAAGTTAGGTTTGCATCAACAAATGCATTATCGAGTACATTTAAATCCCCATCTAATAACTCAATTCCCCCCCTCACTTTCAAAGGGCTTCCACCAAAAAGTGTGCCAAGTACAACCAAATTTTCATCAATAACAACATTGACATCAGCACTAAGTCTTAAAATTCCATCAGCACTTGAATGAATGTTTATGTCAGTGTCTCTCAAATAAAGTGCATTAGTATCTGGAAGAAGAATGTTTGCGTTCACCTGCAAGTTTCCACTTCCAGCCACTCTAGGATTAATTATCATATCTGTTCCATCATAATGTATTTTCGCATCTTGACCACCCCCAAACGTAATACCTAAATTGTCGCTGTCTAATACAACACCCCTATTAATTGTTCCTATTGTTTGGTCTTCAATCCATAAGGCAAAAACATCTCCCAAACTTCCAGTGTCAACTAAAAATGTTTCAATTCTAGCACCATAAATATCCCCGATATCAGCGTCTTCCACATCAACCCCAGCAACCCTCAATGGAATCCAGTCCCCAGTCGTTGGAGTTTTCCCATTAATTCCTACGACTCTAAATTGTCCTCCAACTGCTAGCCCTGTTGCATCGTTATCTGAATTAAATTCAGTTGAAAACAAGCCACCTATTAATTGTGCTGTTGAAGTTGCCGTTCCTGAGTGTTGTGTTCTTGTTACGAATTGTGCTCCTGTTATACCCCCAGTTTGAACCCCACTTGAATGTGATAGTCTTGCTAGAAGGCTTAAAGCTCTTACTTGGTCTGACCCTGCTGTGGTTAGACTTGCCAGAGCATCCAACAAAATCTTTAGTGTACCAGTGTTTGCTGAGACACTGTCGCTTAACCTCAATAGCCTTCCACTTGAATCTGATGTCTGAAAAATATTTACCAATTCATTAAAAGTCTGCCCTCCACTCCAAGTGTTTGTTCCGTCAAGCAATGGAATCGTATTTCCAGAAGTACCAGTGGCTTTGCCTTCCAAAAGAGAAACATTAAGGTTTTCAACTTTAGTAGTTGAAGCAACAGTAAAAGGAGCTATATCCCCAGTAATATCTGCATGAAGAGTTGCAGCACGAATAGTAAAAGAACCAGAATCCCAACTTGCAGTTAAAGGTCTTGTACCATCAACTAACAAAAAAGCTGTTTCATCCTTGCCATCAACTTGATCTACATTTAGATTAGACACAACAGTAGTTGAAGCAACAGTAAAAGGAGATGTTCCAGTTGAAAGAGTAGATCTGATTTGTTGGGAAAAAGTTTTTAAGCCAGACACAGTTTGAGTAGTTGTCAAAGTCACATAGTTGATATTCAAATCATTTTCCGGTAAAAGCTTTCCATTGGTAAAACAGTTTCCATCTGGAACACAAAAGCGAGTAGCATTTGCATCCAAAGTTAAAACAATGCTTTGCGCCCTCAAAGGAGATTGCTCAATGGTAAATAAAGGCGTAGAACCTGTAATGCTTGTCAGGTTTCCCCCCATTATGTTAAAACTTCCACTAACAAAGTTTGCACCTGCCAAAGTAATTATATTTGCACCCTTCAAAGTTGCATAATCATTTATTGAATTAAAATCCGAAGCAACATCTCCTTCCCCAGAAGAAACCAAAGCCCTAATAAAATACACATTGTTGTCCCCCGAATCTAGTTCCGCATAATTACTCTGACTAACCACAATTGAAGCCACTGTCGAACCATCATTTCGTATAAAAGTCAATTGCCCCTCATTGTTAAGCCTTGTCATTTTAACACGGTTATCTGAAATGTACCATGTCGCACCCCCAGTTATATTAATAAATGCTGCTGCCGAAGCAGTTGTTGGCGTACTCTCTTCAACATTATTTTTTATAATCATTAGTATGTCTGTATCCCCCCCAGTAATAGTATCAAAATCATGATCGCCAAAATAATTATTTTCAATTAACATTTTTGAACCAGTTTGTATGTTTACTATTACATCCAACCCACCAGTCAATTGGTTGTTGTGAACCCAGATAAAAGTGTTATCATCAAACGTGCCGGATGTTTCAAGTACAAAACCAGAGTTATTTTGCTGGTTCAAATTCAAATCACTTACCTCAGTGTTTTTTTCCAATTGTAATAATCCATCTGCAAAGTTCCCAGTTATTGTTGCAATTCCTTGACCAGTTCCCTTTAAAGAAACCCCTGCTGAAACAGTCGCAGCAGACGTAAGAGTATAAGTGCCTGGAGCAACAAAAACAGTATAACCCACTGAGGCAGCAGCCAAACCTTCTTGCACAGTTCCAAAATCTCCATTGCCATCAGCATCAACAATAATAATTTTTTCAATATTTCTATTAAATAAAATATTTAAATCAATTCCATCAATTTGAGCGTTCAAGTCTGAAATACTTGTTTTTCCACCAAAAAAATTGCTATCAGCATTAGAAGTCAAACCTTGAACAAAAGGAATAAAAGCCGTAGTAGTGCTTGAACCATCAGTTCTAATATATCCACTTGGAGGAATCCCTCCAAAGAAATTAGCGTTATTTACGTCACCCACAGTGTTCAGGTCAACATTAATCCAAGTGTTAGTATCAGAATCAAATTGAATTATCTGTAAGTTCATTGGATCTGTTATAATCACATCAGTTAAATCAGAAAGGTTTTGGTCTAATGGAAGCAACATTATTCCAGGCTGACTTGGAAAAACAAAGTCTAAAAGACCAGCGTGAACTGGACTAAACAATACCAGTAAAGCAATCAAAATAAGGGCGAGCTGTAGCTTTATGAGAAATCCCCTAGAATAATACAACACTACAATATAAAATTTTACCTATTGGAAGTTGGAGGCCAAATACACAAAGAAGCAGGAACTCTTTGAATTAAGTTTCTGTTTACATCAACTAAAAGGTCATAATCTATTCTCGCTAAGTTTCCATCTGGGTTGAATAGCCACAAACCACCATTTGAAGAACAAAGGTCAGCAGAAGAAACAATAATTGCCTCTCTGATTGGTTCTAGTTTTGCGTCAAGTGTTTTGTCAAAATAATTCAAATCAAATTCCTTGTGTTCTACTGACTCTGGCTTTTCCTCGCTGCTAAAAACACTAAATCCAAAAATACCCCCCACTAATAAGGAAAAAATAATGATTAAACCAATTTTCCAGTTTTCAAGCATCATTTTAACACCCCTATTTTAATTTTTTTGATTAATTTTAAAAGCCTTAACAAACTCGGCCTTTCAGCCAAAGAAAGGCCATTAAGCTTTATTGCAGTAGAATCCAATTCCTTTTCAATTTCTTCAACAATCCTTTCCTTATTTCCAAAAAACTCGTTTGAATCAACCATGCCTTCTCCCTTTCTTGATTTTCTTTTCCTTTTTTGTAAATCTCGTGTTTTTCATTTTACTTTCACCTGCTTTTCTTCAATACAATCTTTTAAAATTTTGTAAAAAATCCAAGCGTTACAAATAGGACAAGTGCTTTCCACAAATTCACATTGATTTCCATAATACTCTTCAATCATTTTCTTAAGCCAAACCAAACCGTCTTTGTTAGAAATCATTTCGTAGCCCCCTGCTTTTCTAATGCTACACTCTCAAATTTGCAGTTTCGACAACGAATAAAATAAACTGTGCCATGTACTGCTCTATTAATTTTTTGACTTCCACAACTCGGACACTTTCTTAACATTTACTTCTCAAACTCCTGCTTCTGAACGAAGTATTTTCTAGCAAGCTTTTCTACATCAAAAATGCTTTCAGCTTTGCTTATTTCTTTTTGATAAGAGTATGCAAAAGCCGTTGCGTGTTGTACTAAAAACTCCTTTTCTTTCCTCATTTTTCCACCTTCTCTTTTTCCTGCTTCAAAGCTTTTCTTAATTCAGAAAAAGCCGTAAAAATAGCAAACTGTTTTTGTGAGTCACCCAAACTTTTTGCTTTTAACCATTTTATATGTGATTCTTTTTCTGCTTCTCTCAAAACTTCTTTAAGGTCTTTTATCAAAATAAAAGGCTCATGTAAAAAATCATAATGTGGCCAAATCTTACTTTTTAATTCTTTTTTCCAACAAGTCATTTCGTCAACTCCTGCTTTGGTTCGAAGTATTTTTCATAAATCCAAACAATTATTCCACCAAAAATGCCCCCAATAACTGTGCCTATTGGTACTGAGTCATAAAATATTACTGCCAAAGTAGTGCCTAGAGCAGCACCAATTATAATTCCTGTCAAAACATAACTTGGCATTTACGTTCTCTCCTGCAATTGTTTTTCAAGTCTTTTTCTTTCACTCTTCGGGATTAAATTCCGCACTTCCATTTTCTTAATAATATTTTTTCTTTCCAAGGCATCTGCAATTCTCTTAAGTTGTTTAATTATTTTTTGCGAAACTTCCCTATTCATTTCTCCTTCACCTTTTCCTGCAAAAACTTATCACAATACGGACAATAAGGATTTTTACCAGAATCTTCATATCCGCATTTGCATTTTACTCTTGCACTATGGCCAGCATACATTCTATTTCATTCTCTCCTGCTTTTCTGGAAACAAGTTATCCCATCTTTTCCATTGCTTAACATAATAATCAATTGGGTATTTTTCCATTTACGTTTTCTCCTGCGACTGTTCGCAAACTGGACAAGTTTTTCCAACAGAACAACACTCACAATCATTTTTGAAATATCCACAAGTACAAGTCATTCTTCCACCTTCACATTTTCCTGCAATTGGAATTCAATCGAATATCTTAAAACAAAAATAAAACCAAAAACAAAAGCTAATATAGTTATCACAGCATACCAAAAAATTTCAGATCGATCTACTTCAAGAGAAAGAAAAGCTGAAACTAATCCAATTAAAAATAAACCAGACGCTATAACAAAATTATTCACTTCATTCCCTCCTGCTTTGCTCCTTTTGCTTTCATACGTGATTCATCCCAACTATAAATCTTTATTTGCCTACAAAATAGTTGAAGAAAGCTATCAGTTTTCAAGCAATCAGCACAGTATTCAGAATATACTAAATTCTTTGAAGTAGCTTTAACTGGAAAAACTTCATAGAAACTTCCACACTTACAAAAAGACAGTAAAGGAGAATACCCTAAAATTTCTTTTTTATACATCCTTCGTCTGCTCCAGCAAAAATTGGATACAGTGCATTGATGGATAAAACTCTCTGCCTTGCCAATCATAAACAGTTCCATTTATGCAACTATATCCTTGATGGTGTTCCATTGCATAACTGAAAGAAATTAAACCTTCTTGTTTTGCAATTGCTTTCTTAAATAGGTCATTACAAACCCAAGTGTTTCCAACTTCTTTCATGCAACCAGAATAATCAGGCTCTTTTAATTCCAAACCATTTTCACCTTCAACTACAACATTTTCACTTTCAGTTTGAGTTGAAATACAACCATTCAATACTAAAATTAAAATTAAAAAAATTATTGTCTTCATTGTGACGTCTTCTCCTGCAATTGTTTTTTCATTTTATCAACCTCTGTATTAATAGGCTATTAGATACCCACACAAATATTGTCATTGTAGCTACAATAAGATTATACCAATTTATTGTTAGGTTATAATTCATTAATTTCATTTTACTCTCTCCTGCTTTAATCTTTTGCTATTATTATCCATTCTGCACCACACTGTTCACACCTAAAATTTTCACCGTCAAGATCTGGACTGTGCATTTCTTCACTACACTTCGGACACTTTCTAGCCATGATTACGTTCTCTCCTGCTTCTTGAAATATTTATCAATTCTTTCTTCAAGATTGTTATACTTTTCATGGGCTTGATCTGGAGCCATTTCTGTTTGACTTCCATAATCAAACGCTTCTGAAATCCATTTGTGAACTAATGATTTTTTCATTCACTTCTCAAACTCCTGCGACTGAGCGCCATGTTTCAACAACTCAATAAATTCCTTTTGATTTTCCTCATTCAAAATTTTAACGTCTAATATCCTCAAAACAGAATCAGAAACAATAGTCAAAGCTAAAACATCTAAAGGTTTTGCTTTTTCAATTTCCTTTGCTTCTTTGTCTTTAAAGATATACTTTCTTCTGACAAAATCAAAATCTCGTTTAGCTATCAATTTCAATCTAGGTTTTATTTCATTCATGTTTTCCCTCTTGCTTCGTGCTTTCCTGCGACTGTTGTGAATGCTTTTTCCACTCTATAAAATCTTGTTCTTTTGACTTGTAATATGATTTTTGGAAATCATCAAGATTTTTAACAAAACATTTAAAACATTCTTTTTTGTTTCCATCAAATCCTTTTGACCCAACCCAATCTTCATACATCATCATTTGTCTTGCAAAATGCTTTTTTGTGATAAAAAGCAAACCTCTATCATGACCACACCTATAAAAACTCATTTTGATTTCGCCTCTTCCTGCTTCTTAACGCAAAATAAAGCAAAGGCTTCCAATAACATTTTTGCCCTTCCTTTACTTTCAAAAAACTTTTTATAGGTTAGTTTCTTTTTGCTACCCCAAGCCTTTACCCATTCATTCAAAAGCTTTTTAGCTTGTCTTTCTTCGTTCAACATAATCACTCTAACCTAATGATTGCTACTTTTTTCCAAGTGTTTGGAACTAGAACTCTCGACGCTTGGTCTTTGTAATGCTTTACATCTTTTTGTAGCATTTCCAATCCCTCAATCTTAAACGGTTGCTTTTTCATGCGTACCAACTGCTTTGTGTAGGTTTTCCGTCCCATTTGTTACAACAACCGAACGAAAAACTAAGGCTTGGCTTTTCCCTATACAAATAAGGCATTTTTCTTAATTCTCTTTCTGTTTCAAACTCATTAATTGGGGTTTCATTTCCAGACATAAAACCAGTTTCTTCTACTTTAGTTTTTAATTTTCTAACCCAAACACAATAGTTGCTTTTGCGAGTTACTTTATAGAAGTCTTGATTTGTTTGGTCATATCCCCAAGTATAGTTGAATATATCTCCAACTGTAATTAATTTAATTGCTTTTTGATTTTCTTCTTTTTGTTCTTGTTTTGTTTTCATCAAAATCACCTATACGCATAGTATACGACAATGCTTATAAACCTATCGTATACGAAAAGTATACTATTGCGTCCCCTCTTTCATTAAAACACCTTTTCAATATTTGGAGTCTTGTAAGCGTAAACTATTATTCCCAACAAAAACAAACCAATCATTAAATAAGGAACAGAATAAAAACAATCAATAACCACTTCTCTGCTTCTATCTTGTGCAAAACAAACTAACGGATTAAACATTCTTTTCGGTCTCCTGCTTCCATACTTCAAAATTCTCTGCCATTTCTAATAATTGTTTCAATGTTTTTTTACAGTAAATACATTGGCCGTCTTTTTCTAAATTTAAGTGTCCTTTCTGATTGGTGCAGTGAGCACTGTTTACTTTTTTCATTAAATCAGGATAGCGAAGTATAGCCCAACCTTTAGAATTTTCTCCTTTCTTTGGTCTAGTTCCACCACCCATTAAACTACCTTCTCCTTTTCCTGCAAAAATTTCTGTCTTAATTTTTTGATTTTTGTTTTTAAAGCACTATTCTGAAAAACAACTTCAGTTGCTATGGGCGAATTTTTGCCATGCTTTTCTGCATCTTTCAACCAACCATCAGCATACTTTTCTAGCTCATCAAAAATCTGCTTTGCTATTCTGGTTTCAGCTTTGTTAGCTAAAAACTCCGCATATTTAAAAGCCTTTTTTTCCTGTTTCTTCTCCTCACTTGCATATTCTAAAACCTCTTTGTTAAGATCATTAACACTTCTCGTAAGCCGACTTTTATCTTTCTCTATCTTAGAAATATGGTAATCTAAATTTGCTAATAAACTTCTTACTTCTTTTAAAACTTGTTTTGATTCCTTCATTTTATCGCCTTCTCTTTCTCCTGCTTTTGTAATTTCATAATTTTGGTTTCAATTTCTCCGAGTAATTGAAGTTTACCATGAATCTTTAACATACTTTTCCTTTCAAAGTCAGTTAGAGTTTTACTCCTATTAAAACAATCCTGATGTGCTTTTGTCTTTTTCCTCTTTTGGTCTAAAACCCAATCCAATAATTTCTCTAATCCAGTCAAGGCTTCTCAATCTCCTGCTTTTCTCTCTTAAAATATAAAATATAATGTTGTATGCCTGGTTCTGTTTGAATTGTTACTATCGACACCAATTCCCAACCATTTGATCCTAATTCATCAATCTCTATTGGAGATTCTATTGTATCTGCAACCATATATTCCCATTGAGTCGTTTGATTTTGTAAACAACCGCTTAAAACTAAAATTCCAATTAAAAAAATTACTATGAGTTTCATGGTGACGCCTTCTCCTGCTTTTGCCCGCAATACATTAGAGTGCAAATATTACCACAACAAGTGTTACACCCATCACCTGCTGGCCTACAATCTGTTTTAACTCCAATTGTAAGCTCGCCAGCACCAAACCAATTATTTTCATTTGAACAATTTGAAGAATTGCAATCCCAAATAACATTTTCCAAATTTAAGTCTTGTTCTTTTTCTTGCCAATTCTCAATCAACTCATCAATGTAAACCTGTTCAGTACAATTAAAATCTACAACCAAACCCAAATCAGACTCAGAGTTTTTCTGGCATAAAACAGAGTCTTTATTTCTTGCATATTCAAATGGCCTATCAGAAGGACAATCAACTTCTTCCCATTCAACACAAACCCTTGGGCTTACTTGATAAATAATATTGTAGTCAGTTAAATATCTAGCAGCACAATCCTCAAGTAACAAACCCTGACAAGACAACCTAGGCTCATTTATTTGTTCACTCTGTGCATTTTGAAAGCCAACAAATATAGCAATAACAATTACTGCAACTAAAATTGCTCCACCAATTAAAAGTAAATAATCCCATCCGCTCTGACCTTTACTTTCCATTGTCTTTCTCCTGCTTCAAAAATTTAGCTTTTATTTTATCAGAAACCTCATCCTCAGATATTAGAGTAATTACTATTTTTCCATGACCCTCTTTTTGAAGTATTAACATTGCTGCAAGACGAGCCTTTGCCTCTTCACTTGCTATCAATTTCATGGTGACGCCTGCTCCTGC
>SDBS01003848.1_pt1 | contig 14722 bp, 10 predicted proteins | sample 2277091 | NCBI WGS metagenome assembly SDBS01 (sample SAMN10404972, study PRJNA504765) | marine sediment metagenome | isolation source: marine sediment core GS10_PC15, 163 cmbsf | place: Arctic Ocean: Southern Knipovich Ridge | collected 2010
TTAAAAAATTAATAAAAAATAAAAAGAATATTAAAATATTTTTAAATTTTTAAATAAAAAAATGAAAAATGTTAATACTTATTAAACTTTTTGTAAAAATAGTAAAAAAAAAAACACAAAATTCTGAAAAAATTAATGAACCAAGATAACTATTTATAATATAAAACACGGGATTAATATCCCATAAGTTTAAAAAATAATGACTCAAGAAAAGCTTCTACGGACATTTGAACAAATGTGTTTAGATAAATTAAAAGAAATTGGCGTTTCTTCATCAGCACAGTGGTCAAGTGCTATGGGTTATGATAGTCGAAACGGTTTAAGTAGAGTTATAATGAGAATAATAGAAAATATGCCAGAAAAGCTAAAAGTATACTACAATAGAAAACCACGTCAGTATGAGGCATTATGAGAATATATCAAAAATTATAAAGATAGTATTATAAAAATGTCGTGAAATAAGAAAATGTTAATTAAATGCCCTGATTGTGAGGAAGAATATAGTTATGGCAGAAATGTTTGTCATAGCTGTAAAGGCAATTCGATTTATTTTGGCAAAATATTTGAAAATGAGCCAAAGTCATATAAATGGAATTGTAACACCACTATGCCATATATGAAGCTAATGGAAAGCGAAATAAAAATTATGGAACCCCTCATTGAAAAAACTACAGATAAAGAGATTTTATCGAAATATAACCATGATTGGAACTGTGAAACTGCCAAAAAGTTAATAAAAAATCATATTAATGGGAGGAAAATTAATCAATCTTTTTTCTTCATATGAATGAGATATAATAAAACCAATAAAATTAATAAAAAAAATTAAAACTAAGTTAAAAAAATTAAGAGTTGAATATAATTGACGAAATTTTCAATGGATACACATCAATCAAGTATGATAGGGTCTAGAACAAGAGTAGAAGACTCATGCGAGTCTGGACTCTGTCCTATTTGTATAGCCGATTGTCCTGTTTTTTGTGAAGTATCAAAAAGTGCCCTTCGAGGACGGGAAGTATTATATCCGAGAAGAGAATACTTTGGAAATTCTACCGCAGGTTCACCTAAGGATTATGGATTATCTTTTAGTGATTTTCAAATTCAATTTGAAGTACGTGGTGCTCAAGGAATTGAAGCTGATCCAGATAAAGTAGTTTTTCCAAATGTTGATATTACCACTAAATGGGGTAATATAGTTCAGAAATATCCTATTGTTATTGCTGGTTTAGGAAGTACTTACGTAGCAAAGCGTAATTGGGATGGATTGGCAATGGGAGCAGCATTAGCTGGTGTAAGTATCACGGTGGGAGAGAATGTAGCGGGGATGGACACCGACGCAAAATTTGCGAACTCCCAAATTTATCCAAAAGTAATTGATACAGTAGATATGAAGAATCGTGTTGAATTATATAGAAGATTCTGGGATGGGAAACACGGAGACATAATCGTTCAAAAAAATGTTGAAGACACGAGATTAGGAGTTTTCGACTATGTAATGTCAAAATTAGAAATTAATTCTTTGGAAATTAAATTTGGTCAGGGTGCAAAAGCAATTGGGGGTGAAGTGAGGTTAGAATCTCTAGAAAGAGCTCAACTGTTACAAAGTAGAGGATATCTAGTTTTTCCTGATCCTAGTGATCCAATTATTATTGAACAATGGAAAGCAGGATTAATCCCTGATTTTGAGAGGCATAGTCGAGTAGGATTATCTTCTACAGAGGATGTTTTGGAAGAAATTGATCAAGTTAGATCAAGTGGTGCCAAAAATATATTTATCAAGACTGGAGCATATAGACCTGCTGCAACTGCCTGGATTACTAGACTAGGTGTAGAAGGAAAAGTAGATGGAATGACTTTTGATGGTGCTGGAGGCGGTACTGGTATGAGCCCTGTAAGTATGATGAATGAAGGATCAATTCCTACATTGTATTTGGAAGCGCTTGTTGTTGGTTGTTTAGATATGATTAAAGAAAAAAACCCAAACGCAACCATTCCGACCATAGCAATAGCTGGTGGTATAGCTAATGAATCTCAAATGTTTAAAGCTCTTGCTATGGGAGCCCCTTATGTAAAATGCGTTGCAATGGCAAGAGCACCAATAACAGCTGCTATGAAAGGAAAATATATCGGTGAAGTAATTGAAAAAAACGAAGCAACTCCTGCCATGCTTAGAAATTTGGGTTTTCCAAAGAGTAAAGATTCAAAAACTCTGACCCTTAATGAAGCTTTTGTGGAATATAATAACTTACATAAAATTTACGGTGTGGAGCACATACCCCCATCTGCAGTTGGAGTCTATACCTACTTTGCAAGTAAATTAGGAACTGGTCTAAAACAACTATTAGCAGGGGTAAGGAAATTCAAAACAGATTTTATAGATCGACGCGATATTGCCTACCTTTCTCAACGAGCAAAAGATGTGTGCGAAAAATGGAATTTGGGAATCGAATCTCAAGAATCTATAGATTTCGAATTTGTTAAAAACGAGATCTATTCAGGAAAATATTAATTATTTATCATTTTTTTTTTCTTTTTCTTTTTCTTTTTTTATTATAATTACTAAGGTATATGAGTACTTTGTATTGTTTTTTGCCTTAAAAACCTTTTAAAAATTAATTTTAGCTATAACTTCAATTGAAAAGAGACATACTCTATTTCTAAAGAAAATAAGAAAATTAAAATAATAAAAAATAAAAAATAAATTAATTATTCAATAAAAATTATTTCATCAGGTTTTCTAATTCGCTAACAAACTCTTCATATTGTTTTATCCCCAATTTCCAAAAATCTGGTTGGGTTATATCAAAACCCACGATTTCTGCTAATTTTTTTGGGGAAAGACTCCCTCCCAAAGAGAGAAGCTTTTTAAATTTTGGAATAAATTCTTTGCCTTGTCGTTTATAAACTTGGTATAAAGCATATACAAAGAGTTGAGCATAGACATAAGGATAATTGTAGTAACGGAAATTAGACATGAAGTAGTGGCTTTTCATACTCCATTCCCAATCCATTTCTTCAAACCAATCAACAGAATCTCCATAAATCTTATCTCTGCCAGCACACCAATATTTAGAGATTGTCTTCCCATTTAAATGTTCTCCTTTTTCAATAGCGGAATATAGACTTGTTTCAAACAATACACGTGCACTAACTTGAAAAGCAGCTTGCCCTGCTTCATCTAAAACATGAGCTAATATTACCATTTTTTCTTCTTTAGTCTCTGCTTTTTTGATAAGGAGGTCAGTCATTAAAAGTTCTGCGAATATTGAAGCTGATTCTGCTCCAGCAGCTCCAGGATGTAAATTAAAAAAAGTTTGTTGTCGTGTCGATAAATAATCATGAATTGCATGACCAAGCTCATGTGAAAGAGTATAAATCTCCCTTAAATCCCCCTCGTATGACAATAAAATAAATGCTGACTTACCCTTAAACCAACTAGCACAATAAGCACCGTTTCGTTTACCTTTTCTTGTATTGGCATCAATATGATTCTTATCAAACATATCTTTAGCATAATTTGCGAAAAGATCATCATAATTGCCAAAAGCTTCAAGTATAAGGTCTTTTGCCTCGTGCCAAGAATATTTCTTATGATGTACAGCAAGGAGTGGTGCCACAACATCAGCACAACTTAATTTTGAAAGTTTTAAGAATTTTGCTTTGAGTTTCAAATATTTTTGATATACACTTACATTTTCTTCTATAGTTTTCATTAAATTGTTTATAATTTCTTGGGATGTGTCATTAGCAATGAAACTGTGATGCATTGTGTTATTAAATTTTCTGCGTTTAGAATTTTTCACCCAATCAGCACAAATATTACGTAATGCAGAAGAAAATATCTCCTCATCTTTCCCCAAAAGGCCATAGATAGATTTGTTTGCTGATATTCTCGTATCTCGATCAGGATGAGTAAATAAATTATTTGCTTCCCCGTAAGAAAGGATTTTCTCTTCACCTTCAACATTAACTTTAAACTCTCTCGTGTTTAACCAAACTCCCTGCAATTGACTCCAAGCTCTTATACCATGCTGATCTTTTTCTAAAATTAGTTGTTCTTCAATTTCTGATAAAACGTGAGGATAAGCCCGGTAAATTTTTTCTAAATAATGTTTATAATTTGAGAGTGTGGGAGAAGAAATTAGATTTTTATTTTCATAAACTAATTTGCTAATCTCTAAATCAAAAAAGGTTAATTTTTTAGAAATCTGCGTCTCAAATTCTCGATATTTGTTATTTAGAGCTTGCGTTTCTGGAAGTGTCATTCTAGCATTAAAAGAGTTAACAGCAAATAATTCTAATTCCTCAAAATTCACCCAAAAACTTTCTAACTGCTTAAAAAGAGCATTTAAATCCTCTGGACTGAAATCTCTAGCATTAATTTTTCCTTTATAATCATTTACAAATTGATCTCCTTGTTTCTCTAGAATCTCAATTGTTTTTAAGATATTTGGGTCATCATAACCAGAAAAAAGAACAGATAAATCCCATACTATTTCTCGTTCAGTCATTATAATCAAAAACTTTACAATTGAATATTTTAATATCTTTTCATGTTGATTATAACCATTGAAAATTTTAAAAAATAATAATTTTTAGTAGATTATTTTATTAACATAAACATTGTTCTTAAACAAAGTGCAATGTAAAATGAATTAAAATAATTAAAAAAGATAGGCTTATATAATAAATAAGATTGGCTGGAAAGCGAAATCGAAAAAGAAAACTTAAGTGTTTTATTTTATAAGTACAAATTTTCTTACTATTTTTAAACTAGACTCCGAAAATGTTTAAGAAAATGATTATTCATATTCAATTGTACTCGGCGGTTTATTTGAAATATCATATACTACTCTATTAATTCCCTTAACTTCATTTATAACCCGTGTACTGATTTTTTCTAAAAGATTCATATCTAACTTAGCAAAGTTGGCAGTCATAGCATCAAGAGATTCAACTACTCGAATTGCACATATATATTCATAGGTACGATAATCTCCCATAATACCAACTGTTTTTAGTGGTAGAAAAACACAAAAAGCTTGCCAAAGATCATTATATATTCCTGCTTTCTTTATTTCTTCAATTAAGATCTCATCAGCATCTCTCAATATCTTAAGTTTTTCTCTGTCAACTGAACCAATGATTCTTACTGCCAAGCCTGGTCCCGGAAAAGGATGTCTGCGTAATAATTCTTTTGATAAACCTAATTGTATCCCAATTTTTCTTACTTCATCTTTATATAGATCTTTTAAAGGCTCAATGATTTCAAGCTTCATATCATCAGGGAGAGTAAGATTATGGTGTGATTTTATTTTCGCTGAAGATGTGCTTGTAGCACTTGTTTCTACTCTATCTGGATAAATAGTCCCTTGAGCGAGATATTTAATATTATTATAAGATTTCTCTAATTCAATTGTTTTTTTTTCAAAAACTTCTATGAAAGTATGACCAATAATTCGCCTTTTTTCTTCAGGATCTTTTACATCTTTCAATTTTTTTAGAAATAAATCCTCAGCATCAATGTAATGAAAGTTTTTTAAATTTAATTTATCATTAAACATCTCTTGAACTTCTATTTCTTCATTCTTACGCAAAACTCCGTTATTAACAAAGATACAATGTAAGCGATCTCCAATTGCTTTATGAAGTAAAATCGCAGTAACAGAAGAATCTACTCCTCCGCTTAGACCTAAAATTATTCTATTATCAAATCCAACATCATTTTTAATATTTTCAATTGTACGTTCAATCCAACCTTCCAATTTCCATTCTTTTTTACAATTTGCAATTTTAAAAGCAAAATTTTCTAAAATTTTCTTCCCTTTCAGTGTATTCGCAACCTCAGGATGGAATTGAACTCCGTATATCATATCATCTTCATTAACGTAGGAAGCTATAGGACAAGTATCAGTTTTAGCTAAAACTTTGAAACCTGCTGGCATTGATTTTACTTGGTCTCCATGAGACATCCATACTTGTTCATCTTTATCTAAAGAATCAAGAATAATATCCGGTTCGATTGTAAGTAAATTTGCTTTTCCATATTCTTTTTTTTCAGAAAACTCAATTTTTCCTCCAAGCTGATGAATTATTAAGTGAAAGCCATAGCATATGCCCAAAATCGGGATTTTATTCTTGATAAAATAATCGAAAAGTTCTTGAGACAGCTTTGGACTATTTATATCATAAACGCTGCTTGGCCCCCCTGAAAGCACAATGGCCCTTGGTTGTTTTTTTTGAATACTCCCAAGATCAATATTAAATGGTAGTATCTCAGAATAAACACTTAGATCTCTAAAACGTCTAGCAATGAGATGGCAGTATTGTCCACCGAAATCTAAAACAATTATAGTATCCATAGTTAAATATTTAAATTCTTTATTTATCAAAAATTTTTCTGTAAGAAACTTAGCTTGTCTCTTATAATCAAAAATTTAAAATTTATTCAACCTTTTAAAAATCTAAAAAAGAATCATGGAATCAAGATAAATTGAATCAAGAGCTTTTATTACAAATTAGTGATGAAGAAAAAGCCAGAATAAAAGAAATATTAAAGTTTTTTGATGATGAAAAAGGTAATTTAATTTCAATATTACAGAAGATCCAAGATGTTTATAGATATTTGCCTTTAAATGTTCTAAATTATATTTCCAAAAATTTAAGCGTCCCCCTTTCTGAAATTTATAGTATAGCAACTTTCTATACACAATTTAAATTTAAACAAATTGGGAAAAACTCAATTATTTGTTGTGATGGAACAGCTTGTCATGTGAAAGAAGGGCCTCTATTATTGTATTTCCTTGAAAATAAATTAGGTGTTAAATCAGGTGAAACAACCATCGATAAAATGTTTACTATTGAATCAGTTGCATGTTTAGGATGTTGTGCCATTTCTCCTGTATGTGTAATAAATGGACAAGTTCATGGAAATTTAACAATAAAAAAATTAAGAAAAATCTTAAAAAAGATTGAAGATAAATAAGAACACTCAAATTTCAATTATGATAAATCCATATAAGAAAAGATCTGTACGTATTTGTAGAGGAACTGGTTGTAATGCTTTAAATGCAAGTAGAATTCATGAAGAATTAAAAAAATTAGTCAAGAAAAACAAGTTAACTGATTCTATAAATATAAAATTAACTGGTTGCCATGGATTCTGTCAAGTAGGTCCTACATGTATTATCGATCCTGATAATATTCTTTACGTAAATTTAAAAATAAGTGATATAAAAGATATTGTTGAGCTACATTTAAGGCAAAATAAAATAATTAATAGATTACTCTATAAAGACCCAAAAAGTGGGAATTATATTGAAAATATGGATGACATTCAATTTTATTATGAACAACAATATATTATTACAAAAAACTGCGGAAAGATAAACCCTGAAGATATTAATGAATACATTGCTGAAGGTGGCTATAAATCGATAAAAAAGGTATTTAATCAGTCCACACCAATCGAGGTTATCAAAGAGATTAAAAAATCAGGATTGCGCGGAAGAGGAGGTGCTGGTTTTCTAACAGGCCAGAAATGGCTTTTTTGTCAAGAAGCATCTGGTCATCCAAAATATTTGATCTGCAATGGTGATGAAGGTGATCCAGGAGCATTTATGGATCGTTCAATTCTAGAGAGTGATCCCCATAGCGTTATTGAAGGGATGCTTATTGCTGCTTATGCTATAGGAGTAGAATGTGGATATGTTTATATTAGAGCAGAATATCCTTTAGCAGTTGAGAGATTTAAAACTGCTATAAACCAAGCGAGAAAATATGGTTACCTAGGTGAAAATATTCTTAATTCAGGTTTTAAATTCGATATTATTCTAAAAAAAGGAGCAGGAGCTTTCGTTTGTGGTGAAGAAACTGCACTTATTGCGTCAATTATGGGGAAAAGGGGTATGCCAAGACCACGACCACCATATCCCGCCGTATCTGGATTATGGAATAAACCTACTAATAATAATAACGTGAAGACCTATGCAACAATTCCGAGAATTATTGAAAAAGGTGCGGATTGGTACTCTTCAATTGGAACTAGTGATGCTACTGGTACTCTCGTTGTTGCCCTAACAGGAAAAATTAACAATTCTGGATTAGTTGAAATCCCTATGGGTACTACGATAAAAAAATTAGTAGAAGATATAGGTGGTGGAATTCCAGATGGTAAAAAATTTAAAGCAGTGCAAATGGGTGGTCCATCTGGAGGATGTATTCCTGCACGTTTCTCTGAGATTAAAATGGATTATGAAAGTATAACTTCATTAGGTTCTATTATGGGTTCTGGAGGATTCATTGTCCTTGATGAAGATACTTGTATGGTTGAATTAGCTCATTATTTTATCTCTTTTACCCAGAATGAATCCTGTGGAAAATGTGTTCCTTGTAGAATAGGAACAAAAAGAATGCTAGATATCCTTACAAAAATAAAAGAAGGGAAAGCTGATTTAAAAGACTTAGAAAAGTTAAAGAAAATTGCAGATGTAGTTAAAAAAACTAGTCTTTGTGGGCTAGGGCAGACAGCTCCTAATCCTGTACTCACAGCTTTAAGATATTTTAAGGATGAATATAATGCACATGTTTTAGACAAAATTTGTCCTGCTTTGGTTTGCAAAGATTTAATTCAATATAAAATTTTAGAAGAAAAGTGCCCCGGTTGTGGAGTATGTTTAATTAATTGTCCAGTGAGTGCAATTACTGGTGAAGATAAGAGCCCTCATGTGATAGATTCTGAATTATGCTCTAGATGTGGTTTATGTTATAGTATGTGTCCATATAAAATTATTATTAAGACTACAAATTCTCAAGAAGCTGAAAGATTATGAGTAAAAATAAAGGAACTTTGAAAATAAATAACAAATCAGTAGAATTCATAAATGGTCAGACTATTTTAGAAGCTGCAAAAAATGAAGGCATTTATATTCCAACTTTATGCGTTATAGAAGGATTATCTTCGGTGTGGGGCGGATGTCGATTATGCCTTGTAAAAGTTGATGGAATGAAAGGTTATTTATCTGCATGCACTACTCCTTGTCAAAATGGGATGAATGTTATAGTAAAGGATAATGAGCTACAAGAACTCAGAAGAGAAGTCTTAAAATTAATCTTAAGCGAACATCCTTTTTCTTGTCTCATTTGTGAAAATAGAGATAAATGCGAAGAAGAAAGAGAGAAAAAGAAAGCTGGGAGAGCTTTTGGATGTTTTTCATGTTCCAATAAGGAATCATGCGATTTAAGAGAAATTGCTAAATATCTTGAAATTAGTGACGTTGATTTTCAATTAGAGTATAAGAATCTTCCTTTAAAAAGAAAGAATCCCTTCATTGAAATAGATCCAAATATGTGTATTCTATGTGGGAAGTGTGTAAGAATTTGTAATGAATTAAAGGAGATAGGAGCAATTAATTTTGCTAATCGTGGCCATGATACAAAAATTTCAACGGGATTCGACTTCCTACTTCTTGATACTAATTGTAATTTTTGTGGTGCCTGTATTGATGTATGTCCTACAGGAGCTATAACTTCAAAAAATACTAAATGGATTGATAAATCTAATGAAGTTATTACTTCAATCTGTGGATTTTGTGGGATAGGTTGTAAATTTGATTACTATACTTTTGAGGGAAATGTAGTAGAATCGATTACCAATTCTGATAATTTAAATAATCTAAAACAATCTTGCTTGTTTGGTAGATTTTGCACTATTCCTTTTAATAATGGAAAAAAAAGATTAAGATATCCCTTAATCAGATCTAATGGAGAATTAATCCCTTGCGAATGGGATGAAGCTTATAGGGTTATAAAAGACAATTTAACGAAATATAATTCAGAAGAAATTGCCTTAATTGCCTCTTCAGATTTATCTAACGAATCAGCATATATATTAACTAAATTTGCTAATGAAGTTTTAAAAACTGACAATGTATTTCTAGATCTCTCCTTAAGCGAAAGAATAAAACCATATTCACTATTGAGAAAAGCTAATTTAGAGGGAGTATATCGAAATTTTAATAATAAAGCTAAAAATACCAAAAAAAAACTTTTAAAAAATCTTTCAGATGTAAAAACAAAGGTCCTTTATCTTACAGAAAGGATTAAAAATATAGAACTATTAAAAAATATTGAATTTCTTATAATTCAAGATATTTATCCATCTGATAATTTTCAATATGCTAATGTAATTCTTCCAACAACTAGTTTTCTTGAGTTTTCAGGATCATTCATTAGTTCTTCATTAAAAATGAATTATTTTTCTAAAACCGCTTCTAATATAGGTAAAATTAAACCTGATTGGCTAATTTTTTGTGAATTAGCTATAGCAATCAATGATTTAAATAAGGATAGTTTTACTTTTTCCGATTCTGCTGAAATATTAAAAGAAATACTTATAAAAAATCCAAATTTTAATTCAGAATCGATAAAGGAATTCAAATCTATCATTGAAGAATTTCAGATCTCAGATCCTTTATATGAAGAAAATTCTAGAATATTCATTGAAGATCCATTCAAATTAGAATTATTTAATTATCGAGGTGAAAAAATCTCGGAACAAGTTGATGACCTTAAAAAAATAATAGATTATCGTCAGGCGAAGAAATCAAAAAGCAATGTTAAACTACGGGTGAAGACAATAAATAAGACATTATTTGAGGTAATATCAAACAGTGAAGTAGCTTTAAATATGTATAAATTAGTTATAAAGGTCCCTCTGATAACTAAACATATGAAAGCAGGAAATTTTATTATAATAATGAAAAATGAAACAAGTGAGAGAATCCCTTTAACAATTTCCGATTGGGATTCGTCAAAAAGTATAGTAACAGTTTATTTCCAAGAAGCAGGTTTTTCAACAATGGAATTAACCGATCTTTTAACCGGAGATTATCTTTATAGTGTTGTTGGTCCTTTAGGAAAAGAAATTCAAATTGAGAACTATGGGACTGTTTTATTAGCAGGAGGTTGTTATGGTAATGGCGCTATATATCCAATTGCGAAAGCTTTAAAATCTACTGGAAATAAAGTAATTGTAATTTTAGAATCAAGAAATGCAAATTTGTTTTATTTAGAAAAAGAATTTGAAGAAATCGTCGATCAACTAATATTTTGTACTTCTGATGGTTCTAAAGGATTGAAAGGAAAAATTCAAACAGGTTTAGATTATATTTTTAATCAAAGCATTAAAATAGATAGATGTTATTTTATTGGTTGTACCTATATGATGCGAGATGCCTCAAATTTCACTAAGGAGCATGGAAATATCCCGACATTTGTCAGTTTAAATACTTTAATGATTGATGGAACAGGCATGTGTGGATGTTGTCGAATCACTTTAATCCAAGAAGACAAAGAAATTACTAAATTTGCCTGTATTGATGGACCAACTTTTGATGGACATCAAGTTAAATGGGATGAATTAATTAATAGAAGTCAACGATTCAATGAATCAGAAGTTTCTATTTTTCAAAATCATTCATGTAAAGCAATAAATCAATTTAACTCTGGTGATAGCAATATCTGAAAATAGTATTAAAAAAAAACCTATAAGAGTTCCGAGGCATAAAATGTTGGAACAAAATCCTAAATTAAGAAATAAAAATTTCAAAGAAGTAAATTTAGGGTATAGTGAAGATATTGCTAAAGCAGAAGCAGGACGATGTTTACAATGCGCCAAACCTTTATGTATTAGTGGATGTCCTGTTAATATCAATATTCCTAAATTTATCAAATTAATAAAAGAAGGAGAATTTCAAGATGCAATTAGATGTATTAAAGATCATAACATATTACCTGCTATTTCTGGACGCGTTTGCCCACAGGAGGTTCAGTGTGAGGCAAAATGTGTTTTAAGCAAAAAATTTGAGTCGGTTGCCATTGGATATCTAGAACGATTTCTAGCTGATTGGGAAAGAGCCAATCAAATTAAAGAATGTCCTGACTGTGAAACCCCTAATAATATTAAAATAGCAGTTATAGGCTCAGGTCCAGCAGGTTTAACCTGTGCTGCCGATTTAGCTAGAATGGGTTATGAAGTTACTATCTTCGAAGCATTCCATGAGGGAGGTGGTGTTCTGATCTATGGTATTCCTGAATTTAGATTGCCAAAAGAGATTGTAAAGGATGAAATTGAAACTTTAAAGATGCTAAATGTTAAAATTGAATATAATATGGTAATAGGAAAAATACTAACAATTGAAGATTTACAGAAAATGGGTTTTAAAGCGATTTTCATTGGAATTGGAGCTGGTACGCCAAAATTTTTAGGGATTCCTGGTGAAAACTTGAAAGGGATAGTTTCCTCTAATGAATATTTAACACGAAATAATTTAATGAAAGCTTACGATTTCCCAAAATATAGAACACCAATTGAAAAAGCTAAAGAAATTGTTGTTATTGGTGGTGGAAATATCGCAATCGATTCAGCAAGAACAGCATTAAGACTTCAAGCTAAAAAAGTTACTATCGTTTATAGGCGAGCAAGGGAACAAATGCCAGCAAGAAAAGAAGAAATTCAACACGCACAAGAAGAAGGAATAATTTTCAAATTATTAACAAATCCTGTAAGCATTATAGGTGATGATGAGGGGAATATTAAAGAAATAGAAGTTATTCAAATGAAACTTGGAGAACCTGATGAATCTGGGAGAGCTCGTCCCTTACCAATTGAAAATTCTGAATTCCGTATTAAAACCGATTTAGTAATTATTGCCATCGGAAATAATTCAAATCCTCTATTAACTTCTACATATTCTGAACTTGAATTGAATAAGTGGGGTAATATTATCACTGATGAGGATGGGAAAACAAATATAAAAGGTATTTATGCAGGAGGAGATATCGTTACTGGTTCCGCGACTGTTATATCAGCAATGGGTGCTGGAAGAAGAGCTGCTAAAGCTATATATGAATATTTAAAAAGTTAAATAGATTAAAAGTATCGGTTTTTAATTTAAAATATTAGTTTTGGTCTCAATTATTGATAAAAATCTCCTAAATATTTCCCACACCAAATTTTTAAAGTATATGATATATATCAAATTAAGTAAATAAAAACACAATTTTTTTCAGAAAATTGATTTTTATTAGTTAATAAATTGAAAAATATTCAAACTAAGGATAATAAATATGAGTGAAAATCTAGATCCATTTACAATCTCTCAAAAGCAGCTTTATGATGCTTGTAAAATTAGTGGTTATGATAATCAAATATATAATGCATTGAAAACACCTGAAAGATTTGTAGAAATAAAGATCACTATGAAAATGGACGATAAAACGCTTAAAACATTCAGAGGATTTAGAAGTCAATATAACTCTGCAAGAGGGCCAATGAAAGGGGGGATCAGATGGCATCCAGAAGAAAGTGCTTCTCTCGTAAAAGCATTGTCAGCATGGATGACTTGGAAATGTGCATGTGTGGATATTCCATTAGGGGGTGCGAAAGGGGGCATAATTTGTAATCCTAAAGAAATGAGCAACAGAGAACTTGAAACACTTGCAAGAAACTATATCAGAGAACTTGCAGATATTATAGGTCCTAACATTGATGTTCCCGCACCAGATGTTTACACCAATCCTCAAATTATGGCTTGGATGATGGATGAATATGAAAAAATCGTGAGGAAGCATGCGCCTTCTGTGATAACAGGCAAACCATTACCATTAGGTGGTAGTGCAGGACGATCGATTGCTACAGCCCAAGGTGGAGTGTATTGTATCAGAGATGCAACTAAAGATCTTGGATTGAATTTAAATGGTGCTACAGTAGCAATACAAGGTTATGGTAATGCAGGCTCCTGGGCTGCAAAAATTCTACAGGATAGTTTTAATTGTAAAATAATTGCAGTATCAGATTCTAAAGGAGGAATTTATGATGAAAATGGAATAAATTCTCATGAAGCCGCTCTGCATAAAGAAAAAACAAGGTCAGTAATAGGACTAAAAGATACAAAACAGATTTCGAATGCAGAACTTTTGGAATTAAATTGCGATATATTAATCCCTGCTGCCCTTGAAAATGTTATTACACGAGAAAATGTTGATAATATCAATTGTAAAATAATAGCTGAACTTGCTAATGGTCCAACTACTCCAGATGCTGATCAAACGCTTTTTAAAAAGGGAATTCACGTTATTCCAGACTTTTTATGTAATGCAGGAGGGGTTACAGTTTCATATTTTGAGATGGTCCAAGGTTATTATCGGTATTTCTGGACTGAAAAAGAAGTTTTTGAAGCACTAGATAGAGTAATGACAAAAGCGTATCGTTCTACAATTGATCAAGCTCAAAAATACAATACGCATAATAGAATGGGTGCATATATTATTGCTCTTGAGAGAGTCATAAATGCAATGAAGTTACGTGGATGGTTATAAAGTTTTATTTAATAAACTTTCTAATTCTATTCATTATTTCCTTACTTCTAATTAATAATCCTATCCAAAAATTGGCACTAAGATCAGTAAGTATAATATTGATATTCCAATGTGAATTAAAGCAAACGAAGATCCTGTCTTTAATAAGCGCGTATAATTAAAATTTTCAACACCTGAATCTCGTGCAATTTTCAGAGTCATCATATCGCAAGCCGCTCCCGAAGGCAAGAAGTTTCCGCCAAGATTTATACCGATTATTAGCGAAAAAAATAGTGGAACTGATGAAAATCCCGAATCTATTAATGTTGTTATAATAGGGATAAAAATTAACGCAGTAGGAGTA
>SDBS01003849.1_pt1 | contig 14722 bp, 13 predicted proteins | sample 2277091 | NCBI WGS metagenome assembly SDBS01 (sample SAMN10404972, study PRJNA504765) | marine sediment metagenome | isolation source: marine sediment core GS10_PC15, 163 cmbsf | place: Arctic Ocean: Southern Knipovich Ridge | collected 2010
GAGTCCATGGGAGATCTGAGATGGACTCCGGACCTCCTTGCCAGCACCTGGCACATGGCCGAATTTGGCGCACCTCCCCCTGCCGGGCTGGAATACAAGATCGGAAAATCAGGGGGCGAGTGAAATTGTGCTGCGCTCGCTGTTTTCAGGAGGAGGACACCCGAATGCAGTTGAAGAACTCGAACTCGTATCCGAATTTGGAGATTTCCCGTGGACCCTATGGCTGCATGATCGCAGTCATATGAAATATCTTGTACATATGGTTGTTCTTCGTAAAAAATCTTCATCCGGGCAAATTTGATGAATTCGTAAAAAGTCGAATTCATCCGGTTTTAGGTTTTAAGTTTTAGGTTTTAAGATAAGGTATTTCATATTTATTCAATCACTTAAAACCTAGCACCTAAAACTTAAACCACCAGTAAAAAGGCTATTTTTGACTTTTTACGAGATCATCATATTTTAATAACATGACAAAATGACTTCCAAGCGAATTCAAGTCGGCAGGTGTTCTTTTATTCCGCCTGAAGGTTTTGTGGTTCAAAAAGAAGCATCTATAACAAGCCCACATCCTTCCGGCTATATGACCTGTACTGATGGAACAACCCCTATCTGCATTACCCTCACAAGCACAAAGGTTTATCCTGATGTGCCGGATTTTTCGAATTGTCCTGAAGACATGAATCCGGTTGCATATCCTGTCAGTATAACACTCACCACATTTATGGCCCATGGTAATGCCTATCCTATGGATCATTTGCGTAAAACTGACCAAGTACTTCAAGGGCATTTCAAAAACTTTAAAATAAGTTTTTACAAAAAATACATGGTCGGCAAATATCAGGCAGCTCTCTCTCAGTGCTCTTTTGTAACAAATTTCAGGATTTTTCGGTTAAACTTTACATGGCTTGCAGAAAAGGAGCTTCTTGTATCGACCATGATGGTCACAGAACAAGGAGTGGAAAGAGGATGGAACGATCTGCGAAGGTTTGTTGAATCAGTACGTCTTTAAAATAAATAAACCTCTAAAAAGGTTTCTTTTTTAAGTATAATCGACTAAAGATAAGTGGTGTCAAATCTTTATGCTGAGCTATTGACAGATATTTTGCTACATATGATAATTAAAATTTATGAATACCAAAGGCACTATACTACCGATTTTTTTTCAACCGCGCACTTTACTACCCAACCTGATATCAGGATTATTTTTTGGCCTGTTGAATATTGCATATGCCATCTCTTTAGCTGCATTTATTTTTACTGGTGATATCGCAAATCATCTCCCCGCAGGTGTAAGCGTAGTTTTAATTGCCTATTTCTTAACGGGTTTAATCATTGCCATCGGCAGTTCTATACCTGGCGTTATTTCCACACCCAAGAGCCACATTTGTGTCATCATTGCCTTAATGGCAGCATCGATAGCGAGCACTAATGGGCTCGCTTCCTTACATCAGATTCTCCCTACCATCGTCGCAGCCATTATGGTCAGTTCCGTTTTAACCGGCGTGTTTCTATTCATTCTTGGATCATTTCAGATCGGTAATCTTATCCGCTTTGTTCCATACCCTGTGATAGGCGGTTATTTTGCAGGTGCCGGTTTCCTTCTTGTGAAAGGCTCCTTTTCAGTAATGACGGGTGTTGCCCTTAAACCTGGACATATCCGCTTTTTCCTGGAATACAATAACCTCATACTCTGGATACCAGGCATTATCTTTGCAATTCTTCTGTTTGTACTGGAACGGCGCTATAAGAATTTCTTGCTCATGCCGGTGCTGTTGTTGGCGGGTGTCGGGTTATTCTACTGTACGCTCTTGCTGACAAACACCTCCATAGTTCAGGCCCAAAGTATAGGATTGCTATTTCCTGATTTTTCGGCGGGCAGACTTTTTCCTCCTTTGAGTTTTGCGTTTTTTACACATGTGAATGTGTCCGCATTGCTCGGGCAAATTGGAAATATAATGACAATTGTATTTTTGGGCGCCTTTTCTATCTTATTAACCACCTGCGTAATAGAAATTGGAACGGAAAAAAATGTAAACCTCGAAAGGGAATTAAAGGTAACCGGTATTGCAAATATTGTAACAGGATTGGGGGGAGGGGTACTGAGTCTTCCTTCGGCACCACGTACGATCCTGTCTTACAAATTGGGAGCGGAAAGTCGCCTGGCCGGAATATGTAATGCTCTCTTCTGCGGTGCCGCCATACTTGTGGGACCTTCAATTATCATATATTTGCCTGTACCGGTGATAGGCGGTTTGATTGTCTTTTTTGGGATTTCTCTTCTCGCTGAATGGGTATACGATGCGTGGTTTAGGTTACAAAAAGCTGATTATTTCCTGGTAATTTTCATTCTTATTGTTATTGCATCCTTTGGCTATCTTAAGGGGGTTGTCATTGGAATCATTATTGCCGGAATACTTTTCGTGATAAATTACAGCCGCACAAATGTTGTCAAACATGAACTTACCGGATCAATATGTAAAAGCAAGGTGGAGCGTGCCGCACGGCATCAAGAGCTACTGAAAGAAAAGGGAGAACAAGTGTATATACTTATTCTCCAGGGTTATATATTTTTCGGCACTGCCGACAGGCTCTTTAATCAAATTAGACAACGGCTCGATTCCACCAAAAAACAGCAGGTACACTTTATGGTACTTGATTTTCGATTGGTCAGCAACATTGACTCTTCAGCAGTGAACAGTTTTTTGAAATTGAAACAGTTGTCCCGGACAAAGCAGGTAAATCTTGTCTTTGCAAATCTTAATTCAAGCATCAGGCAACAACTGCAACACATTGACTATTTTGGGAAGGACGATATCGTATGCTGTGATTTCCCGGACCTTGACCATGCGCTTGAGTGGTGCGAAGACAGTATTCTTGAAATGGAAAAAGCTGTAGATATGGATCATATATCGTTATCACAGCAGCTTGGAGAGTCATTTTCCAATAAGGAGGCAGTCCCTCGTTTTATGAATTACCTTGAGCATCTAAAGGTACCCGCGGGATACTACCTGTTTCGACAAGGGGAAATCTCGGAAAATCTTTATTTAATTGAATCAGGTAAAATTTCTATTTTGCTTGAGATCGGTGACGGCAGAAATATTAGATTGCAGACAATGAGCGGAGGTACTGTCTTGGGTGAAATGGGGCTCTATACAAAAAAGCCTCGCTCTGCCACAGCAGTTGCTGAAGAACCAACCAGCCTTTATTGTCTTTCACATGAGTCCTTCAATAAAATGCAGACTGAAGACCCTGAAGTTGCTCTTTCTTTTCATCAATTTGTTGTGTGCTTACTTGCTGAGCGCCTTGTATTTGCAAACGAAGAAGTAAAGGCACTTATGACTTGAATACAGAGAAATTCAAATTGAAGAATTGATCAGGGAATTTTCATCTTTTGTTTATGCTTGACGCCAAAGTTTCTTTTATGTTAGGTTTTTTATAGAAAAATGTCCCGCTTCTCAATATCCGGCATCGACTCTATGAGACCTTTGGAAAAGGATCACCTATGTTTTCTTCCCTTAAATCAAAGATAATTTTTTTTATTGCTATAATCATGGCAATAACCGCTGCTGCCGTTATGTACTTTACACACAGGGATGTTGAACTTGCCATGCTTCGAAAGGAGGAAGTCCTGGCTAAAAACGTTCTTCGTATGGTGGAGCTTAATATAAAGGGTGGTTACAAAAAACTCCTTACCAACAGGCTTAATACGATATTACGTCATAAAACGCAGTTGAAAGATTTGACTGCTATTGCTTCTTCCATTATAGGGGAGTTTGCCGCTCTTTTTAAAAGCGGGCGGTTAACCGAAGAGGAAGCACAGAAAAAAGCACTAGACTGGTTAAGGTCCGTTAAATTAAAAAATGAGAGCAACTGGTTTGTTATTGACCGAAATTCAACAATTATTGCACATCCTGACTCTACAATAGAGGGAATGTCTATCACTTCTATTCGTGATATGAAAGGAAGACTCATCACCGATGTCATATCAAAAAACTCCAAGAAGTATGGCGGAGATTTCGCTGTTTTTAAATGGAATTACGGCGGAAAAAAACAAAAAAGCAAGAAACTTGTTTATTTTATTTCATTTCCGGAATGGAACTGGAGTATCGGAGGGGTGATAGATATTAGTGAAGTGGAAGCAGAGGCAAAACGGGAACTGGATAAAATTATTAAAGTGCTAAGTAAAACTTTCTCCAGAATAAAAATTGCCGAAACCGGGTTTGCTTTTCTTTTTGATGGTAATGGCTAAATGCTTATCCTTGCGGACAAGGAAATGAACCATGTTTACAAATCAGCACGTAATCTTTTAACCGGAAATGCCCTGCTAAGTGATCTTATGAACGCTTCGAAGAGGGAAAATAATTCCGTTCGTTACATTACTCCCAACTTCAGAGATACCGATGAAATGATTGCCTATATCAGTTATTTCAAGGCACTGGACTGGTATATAGTCGTTACGGTTCCTGTAAGAGAGATCGGTCTTCCGGCCAAGGCCCTTGTAACCAGACAAAGTTATATCATAGGGATAATTTTTTTGGGTAGTCTGATTATTGCATCCATTCTTGTTACTAAAATTTCCAAACCACTTAATATGCTATCAGCATACGTCAAGGAATTTTCATCGCATGATTTCACCGCTGATGATGATAAAGAGCATCCTATTGACAGCCTTCCGGCCAGATACAAAGATGAAGTCGGCAGATTGGCGGAGTCATTTGTTTTTATGAGGACCGAACTTAAAAAAAATATTCTCTCCCTTATGGAAACAACAGCTGCCAAAGAGCGTATCGAAAGTGAGCTGAACGTAGCCAGAGAGATTCAAATGGGGATTTTGCCAAAAACGTTTCCCCCTTTTCCAGAATATAATGAATTTGATCTATATGCAATACTTGAACCGGCTAAAGAGGTGGGTGGAGACCTTTATGACTTCTTTTTAATCGACGATGAACATCTTTGCTTTACTCTGGGCGATGTTTCAGATAAAGGTGTCCCGGCTGCTTTGTTCATGGTCATCACCAGAACCCTGATAAAAACAACGGCAAAAAAAGGACTGTCTCCAGCAGGCATAATGAACGAGATCAACAATATAATAAGTGCAGACAATCCCCGTTCAATGTTTGTCACCCTTTTAATCGGCATATTAAATATCCGCACAGGAGAAATTTGTTATGCCAATGGCGGGCACAATCCACCGGTTGTTATAAACCGCAAAAAGGACGTATATTACAAAAAAGAGTTGAGCGGAACGGTTGTCGGAGCGATAGAAGACCTCTCTTATAGAGGGTTATCATTAACATTGCGTCCCGGCGATGCTATTTTCCTGTACACCGATGGTGTTACTGAAGCTATGAATTCCGAAAAAAACCTTTTTTCCGATGAAAGACTTCTGGAGGAAATCGAGCCCCTCCGGGAAAGGCCTGTTGAAACCGTTATTCATGGGATTACCTTAAAAGTTAAAGAGTTTGCCGGTTCTGCACCGCAATCAGATGATATCGCCATGATGATGATCAGATACAACGGCAATACCATGTAGCTTCGTCAGGAGGTTGTGAAATCGCTTCTATTTCTGAGCACATTATTTAACGTTAGCTTTGAATCTTTGGGATAAGAGACAGAAAATTAATAATAATTTAATATGTGGAGATCGCTATGGACATAAATATTTCGGAAAAACAGGATGCTTTTATTGTGTCGGTAAGGGGCAGGTTGGATGCGGTAACTGCACCGGAGCTGGAAAAAACAATTTCCAAATATACTGATAGTGATAAAGGTAAAATCATACTCGATTTTAATGAACTTGAGTATATCAGCAGTGCAGGCCTTAGGGTAGTACTGGTTACCGCTAAAAAAATGAAGGCAAAACAGGGTGAACTGCTTGTGTCGGGACTGAAGGATACAGTCAAAGACGTATTTGAACTTTCTGGATTTTACATGATTATCAAGATTTTTGATACAGCGGAAGCTGCTCTAGAGCAGATGTGATTAATGAATATACTATCTCAAATAAGACTGCCTGCCAAACGTGAAAATCTGGAAAAATTTTCGGAGCATGTATTACAGTGTGCTGAAAAACAGGGAATCGATCAGAAACGACTAATGCAAATTAACCTATCCCTGGAGGAAGTCCTGGTTAATATATGTGATTATTCATACCGGGACAATGAAGGGGATATTGAAGTTATTTGCGGCCTTGATAATGACACTCGATTTGTTATTGAAATTACAGACTCCGGGATTCCTTTTGATATAGATTCGTTTGATGAACCTGATCTAAATGCTGATATATCTGAACGTAAGGTCGGTGGTCTTGGAATATACTTAATTAAAAAAATGATGGATGATATACAGTATCGATTTGAAGATAATAAAAATATTCTAAAACTTATCGTCTACATAAACAGTAAAGACAGCTGGTTACCATAGGCGATTTAATAGATATATTCACACCTCTCAAGTAATCGAGACCTTTGAAAAATGCTTCCCGCTGTAGCGGGAGGCAAAAGGGGGCGTTTTGCAAAGGTCTCGTAATCCTTACCCTGAGCTATCCATTTCTATACCGTAGCTTATTTGCCAAACTCATTCTCTATTTTTTGAAGATATTTTTGATGCCGCTTTTTAGCTACCTGCACAGCAAGCTCCTGATTCGTCGTAAGACATGCCCTGCAGATCACAAATCCCTCCACTGTATTAAAATCACCCTGCATAATTTTTTTCCCACAGCTCTCACACCGTTTTACCGGTTTTGAATCGGCCGTAGCAGGTTCACTCTTCTGCGCAGGTTTTATATCTTCTTTTTCCGGCTGACGAGCTTCTGCTTTTACATCCACATCCATTTGTTCCGGCAGCGCATAAAAGCAGTCAGGGCAAAACGGGTTGCCGTCAACCTCCTTGCTTGCTACCGCATGTATCTGCCTGCCGCAGGCATGGCAGTTTACTTATTTACTCATACGGACGCTAACTCTGCCCAAAGGTTGTGTATCAGTTACCGGTTTTTCCTTTTGTGGATCATCCATATCTTCTCCGGGTTTATCTTTGGATATAACAGGTTCCGGAGACCGGAAGACCAATTCGGCGTGACATTTGCTACAGAAATTCCAGATCCCGACTTTTTTCACCTGGCCGTTATCAAGTTCCCTGTTACATACCTGGCATACAGGCTTTTTCTCATCAATGGAAATTTTATCAACATCATCAGATTCGAATTGAGGGGCAGGTTCAACTTCTGACTTTTTTTCGGATTTATCCATAAGTTTTCCGAAACATTCCAAGCAGAACATCCAGTCGGCAACCTTTCTGTATTCTTCTCCTGTAATATCTTTTCCGCAGTCTTTACATTTCATAAAAAGTACTTTCTCCTCATTTAAATTTAGATCTCGTTAAGTCGTCGAGTAGTTAAGTAGCTGTAATGATAAGAATAATTGCCATTTTCCAATAAATTTGACATACAACATTTTGCAAATATTAACATATTGATTTAATTATAAATCTTCTCCTACTCAACCACTTAACCACTCAACTATTTGACGATGTCTGAAATTTCAAATACTTTCGTTAAAAGCATCAATCTGTTTTATAGTTGTTTCTTTCAATGTTTGTATCTGTGCTTTGATATTTTCCACGAGCTTATCAACCGCCTCTTCAATTTTGGCACGAAAAGCATCGATCTGTTCCATTGCCTGTGCTTTTAATTTTTCAATCTGCTCGATTGCCGCCGCAATGATCTCTTCAATTTTCTGATTGATTTCATTTATTTTGTCATTAATTGTGGCCTGAATCTTATCGAGCTGCTCAATAAGCTGCTTCTGTAAATCCTCCATCTTCTGCATCGCCTGGGAACTTATATTCTCCACCTGGTCTGATATCTGTTTTCCGATCTTTTCCATCTGCTGGCTGACCTTGGTAACTGTTGTCGAAATCTGTTTTGTCATCTGCTTTATTACATTTTCAATGGTAGATACCGTGGGATTAACCAGCATTTTGGGCAGATTTTCAACCGGAATTTTATCCAGCATGTCCAGGGCTTTTTCAAGGGTTGAATTGAGAAAATCCACAAACTGCGTCAGCTTTTCCTGAAGTTTGGCAAGCTCTGTCTGCAACGTCTCAAAACTTGTCAGAATCATATCCTTAAACTCTGAAATTTTTTTCTTAATGGATTCGATCGTGGTCTCGGCGGTTTTAATAGCTGATTCAACCTGACTGCGGAAAGCTTCAACTCTTTCACTTGTTTTGTCAACAAGAGAATCGAGTGCAACAATGGCCTGGTCCACACGCTGCTGTATCTGCTTTTCAGCAGTTTCAACTTTTCCAAGCATGGTATTCACCGTGCCGCGAAAGGAATCTCCCTTGCCTTTAACTTCATTTTTAAGCTGAACCAAAGGTTTGCCGATGGTCTCTCGGACCGTGGTTCCCGGCTCAATAACCGATGCTTTTTCAACTTCAATTTTATCCAGGGTGACTTCGATTCTGTCTGTTACGTCCCGGATGGAACTTTCGATTTCAATTTTCAATCCATTCAGCTTGGTTGTCAATATACCCATAATACGGTCTCCTCTGTATGACTTTTAAGGTATTGGTTCCATCGCAACATTCTAGCCTTTTAAAACAAACTTGTATAAAAATGCCTCAGAGGTGATCAAATTTAAAATCGCATCCTTTCCTTGAGATCCTTTTTAGCAGATTTTGATGCGCCTTTTAACTTGCCGGATGTTTCAGATAATTTTCGCATGGCAGATTTAACGCCCGCGCTGATTTCTTCCACCTTTCCCGAAATTTCAGAATCCATGGCTTCAAGTTGCGCTTTTGTATCAGCCAGTGCCCCGTCAATTTTACCGGTGACTTCGGATTTTGTTGATTCAAAGCTATCCGTAATGCCGGAAATCGCAGATTCTTTTTCCATGACAAGCTGCGCTCCTGCCGCAGCCACCTTGGGGGTCAGATCAAAAGTATCCTCGACCTTTTCTCTTGATTCGTCTTCTTTTGTCTCAAGTATGATCCCGCCGTCTTCCATTTGGATCAGCTCTGTATCTGTTCCCCACACTCTTTCAATACTAAATAGGGGTTTATTATCCTTATACACATACTTAATCGAAGTTTCACTTGACGCGCTTTTCCCGAAAAGAATATGATTTCCCTGGGAATCCATTGAAAGCCTGGTCCCTTCCCCCCAGTCAAGAAAATCTGTTATTTCGGCACTATCATAGTATACATCCAGAAGTACTCTGGAATTTGTAAAAGCAGGAAAAAAGAAATGTCCGGTAGTAATATCAGGTGTAAAAGGTACCATAACAGGACTGTTCCAGAGGGGAATAAAAACGGAATAATAATCCTGGGAAGTTTTCGGATTTGAAAAAATCTGGTATGTCTTGTGCGTGAGTTTCCCGGCTAGACTGACGATTTTGCCTTCAACACGGATGGGATAATAGGGTGTTTTGAAATGGGGCAGTATAACTGCAGGATTATCTTTATATTCCATCCGGGTTGTCATTTCCATATCGTATATAGTAAAATCAGTATTAAGATCATGATCCGCTCCTTGCTCCTTTGCGTTTGCTGTCAGCCGGATTTCATGAATCCTGTATGTTTTTTTTTGCAAAAAGGTTTTGTCGCTCCATTCTCCTGTTTCAAACTTCACCATGGATCCGATTCTAAATGTTTTTGCAGGAAACTGCTTCAGACTGATTTCAATTTCATGTTGCCGGTAATAGAGTTTCGAAGCTTCCAGATTTTTCCGTTTATCCAGTTCTTTAACAATTTCGGTGCGCAGAATAATATCTTTAGATGTCCCTGAAACTGCCTGGTCCTGGGTAACTTCAATCTTCTTGGGCGACTCTGAATAGGCATTAAGGATTCTGATATTTTGCCGGCAGGTTTCGGGCATGTGAATGCAAAGATCATCTATTTCCTCGGGATGAAAAGAGATGCTGGATTTCTCGGTGGTTTTACGGTTTGACAGTTTGAGGGACTGAGTCTTGTAATTATATGCGCAAACACCATTATAGCATTTTACATACCACATGAGAAAATCATAAAAACTTGCTTCATTAAGGTCGTGTCCCAACCCAAGGCAGGTCATTGCCTGCCTCCTTTCAAGCGCATCCCACTCCATTTCGAGAGAGATGCCTTCCACAGCGTTGGCTTTGAGTATGTCAGCCATTTTTTTCTTGATATATAACTCCGTCGGAAAATGCTGTTTCCACAGAACCTGTGGAGCATCCTTAAAAAAGATTTCATAATGACGATGTAAAACCGGATTCCCGGATACATCTTTATAGGTGATTTCGCGAACAGATTTTTTTGTCACAATGCCTACTATAACTAGAGGCTCAGGCTCAGGTGACGGCAAATTGTGTACACCCTGAATTGAAAGTCGCACCTCCATCAGATCAGGTCTTATAAATTTGGGAAAAAGTGCATCCCTTGCCGAAACTGAAGAGATCCAGAAATCCAACTTTCCGTCGAAGCCGTATGAGTAAAGGTTTAACTGGCAATTTTTAATATTACCGCCTGGAATACCGAAAATATCGCTGTTGATCGTTAAATTGAGCTTTAATCTGAGTGATTCTGAAAACATGAAGATCTTTACATCCTTACTGTAAACGGCCGCAATCTGTGTTTTTGGTTTTTGTCAAACATCCCGCAATTGCCCCTGAAAAATTCGTATCTGTCGAGCTTGCGCTTTTCCGCCTTTCATTTTGTCGTATCCCAGATAGCTTTCGGATTCGAGTTTCATCCATCTTTTTTGAGATTGAATGACAAGAATAATTTCCACGTCTACTTCAGCCGAACGTAAAATAGGAAAAACCTGATCGTCGAGCCGGCTTTTAATCTCTTTTGGCCACGGTGTTTCGGTATCTGTAAACTCTTCATCGCTGAAAAGTGTAATATGCATTCCGTATACGGTTGCTTCTGTCTTTTTACCAAAAACAGCATCAGAACCCATAATGGTTTTCCCAATTATAAGGGCTGAAGCCTTTAAACCGCGCTGCATCACCATTTTTTTGACCTGAATTTTTAACTCAGGAAAGACCAACTGGAAAATCCAAAACAGCGTACTGCAGGATTTCAGATCCATCATCAGTAAATATTGTCGTTTTGTGGTCTCCCAGTCTGAAAAATATTTTGTGTTTTTTTCAGGGTATATGTTGAAGATATAATTCCAGATAAGAAAATGATCAAAATATCCGATAAAATCGGTAAAGGTAATGCTATCAATATCTTTTGTATCAACATTTTTCTGAAAATAGCTTGGTAGAGTACTTTGCGCGCTTAAAAGGCCCATATTAATGGTGATGACCACCTGGCGGTCGGGTCTATAAAGAAATTCAATCCCCTGTATAAGACTGGATTGAGAGCACGTACTCATATGACTTTTAAAATGTATTTCTTCCAATAGAAATCCGTGATAAATTAAAAGCTTGAGAAGGGAAATGAGATCAAATTCATGAATTTTTTTAGATATTTTTGCTTCAAGATCCTTAATCGATGAGATATTGCTGTCTGTGGTAACAGATATATTTTCCATCACTTCCTGTTTCCAAGCTCAAAAGCTTCCACCAGGTCTTCGATTTGATTCAATGCTTCACCAATGGCGGTATTGAGAAACGCTTCCTCATTTTCTACAATTTCGGTATCTTTTGTTTTTGGAAAACGTTGCAGGAGCAACTCCTTCAGTTCACCCATAATCAGGTCTATAACCTCGCCCTGGTCTTTGGAAAAACGTTGGCTGATAATGTCCGATAGACGATCAAATACCGACATCACGTTCTGATAATCAGGCTGAATAATATCAGTTTCGTGCTGTTTTTCTGAAATATCACCTGCCTGTGCCCAGGACTTGCGAAGCTGTTTTACTGAAAATATTTCTTCAATCCGATTTGATTTAGTCATTCTTTCCAAAAGAAGGCGGCGAAGGCGATTTATAATATATTAGGGGTTGCTCATAACTCTTTTTATAAGACATCTGAACCTGTGTTTCAGATTCCGGCTTTAAAAAATTTGAGATATTATAAAAGAAAAAATAAAATACGCAGATAATCGCTAATGCAACCGGATAATACCAGATCCTTGAACCAATATATTTAAACCGGCCGGTTTCCTCAATATCCGTCTGTATGTTTTCAGGCATGCTTGTGGAAATTTTTTTCCGGAGCTTTTTTAAATACTCGCTGATTTTTAGCGGATTATCATTATATCTTCCTTTGAATCCATGGTTTAAGCAGAAATAATAAACCTCATAAATAAAAGGAAGTGTCTGTGGCTTTCGTAAAATTTCTTCCAGTGTTTCGTAAAATATCTCTCCTGCATCATCAATTTGAAAAAGCTCCTTTTGCAGAGGAGGCCAGCTTATCTGGTTAACATCAAGAAACCGGGTCTGAACAAGCTCATCAAAAAAAGCGACAATCGGAAAAAGAACAAAATAAGAGTCCCTTTCCGTAAACTCTTCTGAAAACTGTGCCCGTAAAAAATCAAGTTGTGTTCGGATATCAGTTCGAACCTTTACAATCTCATCCCTTTTTTCTTCCACCGGGCCATCTTCAAAAGAGGGGGTGGAACTTTCTGTATCCGACTCTAACTGCCCGCAGAGTTTTTCTATTTGTTCAAATACCGAATGAATTGATGCCCATTGCTTATTTTTCATACGCCTCCTTTGCGGACCGACGACTTTTAATTCGTTTATGATACTTCCATTTTAACCTCGATCTTTGCCTCTGAAATCCAGGCATCTAGAATCCTACCCACATGTATGGAAAATGTTTCAACGAGTGGTAAAATAGTGGGGTTTATCTCCTTGAATTTTAAAAAATATACAAATTTTAACATGCTAGGAGCTGTGCTTTTTTGAAGGGAAGCTTCCTCTACCCTTATGTCAGTCAATAAATCGACAACGCCTTTAAATTTTCCCTGGTGCACGCTTCCCAGAATCCGGAGTATGCTTGTTACATCATCAATGTTGAGGATGGATTTGCTTTTAAGGGTAAGAAGGTGCATAAAACCTTCTATCTCTTCCTGAAACGAATTTTCTGCATGCGGGATAATATCACCTATTAGATTCCAATTAAGACCGATAATGCCTTTGTTATAGGGATCGAGCCGTATTTTTTGGCGTAAAATTTCAGGCAGCCAGGGCTGTAGCCAGAGTGCATCAACTGTAAATGTTTTGGGTTCCTCAAAAGCACGTGGAAAATGCAGGTTAACCCAGTGCTGCTTTATTCCCTCTCTGCTAATGTCCTGTTCAATCTCATATGATCCCTGACCACCGGATAGAATGCCCGCCCTGACCGGCACCATTCCTTCCTTTTCACTCCTGAAAACTCCCATTACGGAATGGAATGCAAATCTTTTGTCCGACTCAATATGACGAATCGGGTATCGTTCTTTGGTTCCGTCACATATGAAAGGCTGAGACAGGGAACGTTGAAGATTGATAATTGGAGTTGCAAAAAGATGAAATACTTCTCGATTTAATCTGAGATTTTTGGGCCATTTTGAATCAATATCCATTAACAATGTAAATTGTGTCCACTCTCTGGGTGGCGTTGAAACTTTTATGTTTAAAAAAAGCTCCTGCTGTGGAAAATGGAAAAAAAGCCTTTCCTTCTGCAGAGGATGGGGTATTGCCTCATCAGCTTTATCATACGACATTCCGAATGATACATCACACGGTTTGCCGCGGGTGGATGCGGTGATTTTTTCATCAAAAACAACGGATACTTTTTTAAGATGCTTTTTCAGATAATAAAACACACGCATTGAAGCGTGATAATCGTTTAAATGATCGATATTAAATCTGAGTTGCCCTATTTCTTCGCTGATGGTGATGGATGATCTAATTCTGAGAAAAAATTTGTATCCTTTATTGGGAAGCAACATCATATTCATTCCGGTGAGTGAAATCGGTAAAATTTTCAAATCACAAAGTGTACGAAAGATCGCCGGACCCTCTGATTCGGATGAAACAGCTATCTCAGAATCTTTGGGGAAAAAAACGCTTTCGACAAACTGTCCGGTTGGTATAATCTGAAGAATACCCATGGCAGGCAGCGGTGCAAGCAGGTATGGGAAAAACTGTTGAAAGATCCGATGACGCGCAGACACAATATTGCGAATACCGGCCATATGTGTCCGCGCGGAAAAAAAGGCCATTGCTTCTATAAGTCTTCTTACATCAGGATCATCACTATCCAGTGGAGTAGACGGATGGGCGGCAGCATATGTCATACGGAAATTTTCAAGACTGTGCATTTCTTCCAAAAAAGCTTTGTAAATGCTCTCATCAAACTCCATTAACCCACCTTTGTCAAAGTCCCTTTAACGTTAGCCATTTGTCCCTTTAAATTGACGATCCCTGTCGCTTCTAAGTCCAGTATCCCTTTGGAAGATATTTTCACCTGAAGCCCGTCCATTTCCGCTTTTGTGGTACCCGACAGCTTCAAATCCATACCCTTTACTTCTGTTTTGCCGGTTGCACTTATCGATGTGCTGGCTCCTTTTAATTCCGCTTTACTATTCGCTGAAATAGATACATTACTACCTGAAATTTTGGTATCTGACGTTGCCTGGCCAGTCAGCTTCCCACTGGAATCTAAAGTCATGTCTTTTTGACTTATAATATCAATTTTTTCATCACTTTCATACTTGGAATTTTTTTTGGACTTGCATGTGATTGTTTCGGCATTTAACGTAAAATCTTTACAATCTATTAAAATACCGTCCGGTTTCTGGG
>SDBS01003850.1_pt1 | contig 14721 bp, 11 predicted proteins | sample 2277091 | NCBI WGS metagenome assembly SDBS01 (sample SAMN10404972, study PRJNA504765) | marine sediment metagenome | isolation source: marine sediment core GS10_PC15, 163 cmbsf | place: Arctic Ocean: Southern Knipovich Ridge | collected 2010
TGATTTTACTTTGTTTCGATTTTGTGACGCTTTCTAACCCAGTTGTGTAGCTATCTGGATTTCTCAGTCTCACCTCGACAAAAACATAAATATCATTGTCTTTCATGATTAAATCGATCTCGCCGAACTTGCTTGGATAATTTTCTTCAATAAGTTTGAGACCTTGTTTTCTGAGATGTTTGCAAGTTTCAATTTCTGCGGCTTTACCGAGGGCTTGTGTGTTGTAAAAGGTGTCAGGCATAATGTTTCTCCTGTAAATTAGTTGGAAAAGCTAACTATCAGACACGCTTTGGAACGCCGCCAGAAAATCTTGCAAACGAAAGTTGTTGGTAGATAGTATGATCTTTTTGTAAATAGAGTTGGCCGGTGACGCCGTTTATTGCCATGTTAGGAATTGCGATTAAGCGAGGTAGCAAGATGCTCAGAGAATATGCGTCAATACCCAATCCATAGAGCCGGCTGTTGTTGCGATAGTTCTTGTTCCATAATGATTGAATCTGTTGTTTTAGCTGGTTAATATTAGGCGTGCTATCGATTAGCCAAGGCGTATCATCAAAATAAACGCCATTTAAATCGTGATCGTTTCGTGATGAGGGATAGCCTGAATAAATATTTGTAATCGAGTATACAGGAATGTTTCCTGCAAAATAAAAACGAAGTAAAGGTAAAATTTGGCGAGCTTCAACAGGTGTTGCAGCTAAAAAGATGCTGTTGACATCTTGACGACGACGCGCGGTTGTTTTTATTTTCTTATCTAAAAGTTGGCGCAATTGATCAGCGCGTTGATTGCTTTGAGTGATATTTAAAATACCAGCAATTTCACTTGAAAGTTGTTTGTTGCCATTGAAAGCCAATGAATTTAAAGTTTGTCCACCAAGCGTTTTCCATGAGCTATCAAATGCTGATGCAATTTGCTTGCCCCAATCCGAATTTGGATAGATAACAAGCGCATGGCTTGCGCCATGTTGCCAAGCAAATGAAGTTGTTTGTTCCGCCGCTCTCTCAGGAGAGAAGCCAAGTTGTATGATATTATTTGGCACGCTTTTGGAGGTGCTATAATTTAAAGTCAGCGTGGGAACAGTAATTCGAGCAGAGCTTACGAGTTTATTAACGTTTGATCTTGTTAATGGACCGATCACAAAATTTGCACCATCTTGTAGTGCCTGTTGGTAGTTGCCAACAATGTTATCGGATTGGCTTGTATCATAAACTTTAATAGAAGGTGATTGTGGTAATTTTTTTGCATTCGCATAAAACGCGGTCATAAAGCCATCTCTAATTGCTTTCCCCATGTTTCCAAATTTGCCATGCAATGGTAGAAGGAGTGCAATGTGAGTTGGAATAGTAAATGAAGTTAAGCTTTGAAGTGTGGTTGCATCGGGCAAAATATTATTAGCGACGTGATCAGGATAGTTTGCTTGCCAGCTTTGAATCATCAGCACAAGTTTAGTTGGATTATTTGAATATTGTTTTGCAATAATGGCCAGATTAATCCAGCCTTTTTGATTTGCTGTGTTTGAATTTTGCAAGAGCCTGTTCAATGTTGATAGTGATAATGTTTGTAAGTGACGCCAAATAATATTTTCATTTTGTTGCAACATTATTTGGTTGGTTAAAAGTGGGTTTAAATTAATTCTTGCGATGGTGCTTCTGGCAAGTCTATTCGTACGAAAATAAGCTTCGACCGAGTTTGTATAATAGGTAATAAGTGCTTGTGGTGGCAGCATGTTGATATTATATACTTTAGATAGGGCGTTAATTGCCAGTCGAGGGTTGTTTTGTTTTAAAGCCAACTGTGCTTCAGCGATCATTTTCTGAGAGCGAATGCTAGGGTTGAGTGGAATATTATTTAAAGTTTTCAGTAATTGTTGTGCGTCACTTAGATTATTGTCTTGTAACAGTTGGTTTACAGCAAGTATTTGATATTGCTGACTTTCTAGGCCTTGGGTTTGTGCTGCTTTTTCTAAATAATTACGTGCAGAATATGAAATTTTAGTCGAACTATTTCCGAAAAAAGACGCGCAGCTACAAAGTTGTGATAAGAGGATACTGATTATAATGATTTTTATAAGTCGATAAAAGTGAAATTTCATTCTTTTCCTTAGCCAATGATTGAGCAAAGTATAAGCTAATTAACTGATGTTGTGAAGTTGTTTTAATGGTGGTGCAATAATCAGGGATTGCTTTTAAGTGCATAATCCTAGAAACCGCAGTGGACCACGCTGACTGGCGCAACATCTTGATTCATCTAGCTATATCAAAACATGGATCCCAGATATTTGCTTCGCAAATTATGGGACGACGGAATACCGTCGAATTTTGATTACGCCATCTAAATCAATCTGTTACACCAGATAAACGCGCCCAACCGCGGTTTCTAGGATAATGTTTTTAAGTAATGAATTTTCGTGCAAGCTTTTCATTCTAATGGTGAAAATCAAAAAATTAGCGAGATATTTTTGACTAAAATTATATTAGCGTGAAACTTTTATTCAGTTTTCTAGGCTTTTGTGTTGCAATTGTTGCCAAAACTATGAAATATAACAGTATGCAGTTATAAACAAGGAGTTAAGTCATGAGTGCACAGATGTTCTCGGTAGGCAAAAGTAAATTATCTGATTCAAAGAAAGCTGGTGCGGATGCAGCAAGCCAAGCTTTAGAACAATTTAAGTCAAGCAAAGCCAAATTAGCATTAGTTTTTGCTACAGCAAGTTATGATCAAAAAGAATTACTTAAGGGGATTAAAGACATCGTTGGCAATATCCCTTTAATAGGATGTTCTGGCGAAGGCATTATCACTTACGGTGCTGGTTCAGATGAGTCTGGTTTTGCTGTCGGTGTGATGTTATTTAAAGAAGATGATAGTACGAGCATTGAGACGTTTAAGTCAAAAGGCTTAAAAAAGGATTCAACAAAATGTGGCAAGGAAATTGCAAAATCGGTGCTCAAGGAGTATCAAGGCAACAACGCATTGTTATTAATTTTTGCGGATTCTATGACAATTAATACAACCCATGTTTTGAAAATTTTTAACAAAGAGTTTTTGAAAAAAGATATTCTGGTTTTGGGCGGCACAGCTGGTGATATGATGAAGTTTAAGAAAACTTATCAGTATTTTAATGGTGACGTTTATGAAGATACAATAGTTGCGCTTTTGTTTCAGGGTAATTTTGATCTAGAGTGGATGGTTTCTCATGGCTGTCAAAGTGTTGGCCTAAAACAAATTGTGACGGCTTCTTGCGAAAATAGTTTGCAAGAAGTTGATGGAAAACCGACATGGGAAGAATTTAGAGGGTATTTGCCTGATAATCCAAAAGATTTTAAGGCAGAAGATGCATTTCATTTATGTGTTGGTGAGCTTTATGTTGATGAGGAAACAAAAAAAGAGGAGCTTATTATTCGTATGCCGGTTGGTATGGACAAGAAAACTGGCGCAGTACAATTCTCAACTGAGATTCCAAAAAACACAACGATTCATTTTACACGCCGTGACCCTAATGTTATAGCCATCAAAGCGATTGAGTCTTTTAAAGCGTTGCTTGATCAAAACAAAAAAAAGGAAATTTTAGCAGTGTTTCAGTTTGATTGCGCAGGACGGGGAAGAGTGATTTATGGGGAGAGCCTCAACCAGATGGTGATAAAACCATTGCAGGAAATGATAGGTAAGGAAGTCCCTTGGATTGGTTTTCACACATATGGCGAGATAGCGCCGTTAAAGCCAAATTTAATCCCTGTGTTTTTTCACAATTTTACGATTGTATTAGGAATTGTCTTTAAGAAATAGTTTATTATGAACAAAGTCAATCATTATTCGGTTAGCGAAAAACACAAACAGGCTCTTTTGCAGAAACAAATCAAAGAGCTTGTTCAATCTGAGCGTCGTTTGTATGAAACAAAGGCAAGCTTAGATCATCAAGTTGATCGCGTGACTTCGCTAAATGAATTTGGATTGGCTGTTCTTAAGGCCAAAAATATAAAAGATATTTTTCAATACGGTCTTCTCTTCTTAAGGGCAAATTATGCGTATAAAACTGTTCAAGGGAGTGAATTAAACTTTCAATCTGGCAAAATGGAATCCACTGTCTATCATGAAGGTTTGGATAGATGTCAGACAACTAAAACGTCTATGCAGGGATTATCTAGTAGCACGCTGAAAAAAAAGTTTTTCTTTAAGTTCTCAACGATTCCAACTTCATTAAAGAGCACATTCGTTTTGTTATCCAAACAGCTTTTTTCATTGGCTATCAATGAGGATTACTCAATGGTAGAGTATGAAAATATTCTTATGATTTCGGGTTATATTCAAAAATCAAATAAAACATATGTTTTAATGTTGCATACCCCCAATCAAGAATTACTTTCAACCCAAGAAAGATTTTATATAAAAAAAGAGGAGCTTTTTTTAAAGCTCTTTGCGAACTATTTTTTTTCTGCGATTCACAACATGTCTTATCAAGAAGAGCTGCAATCATTCAACATCAAGCTTGAATTAGGGATAAAACAACGCACAGAAGAACTAAAAAACATGTCGGAGCGATTTAAAAATATCTTTGAAAGCTCGGCAATTCCAATATGGGAGCTTGATTGCGAAAATTTTGTAGTCCGTCGAGATAAGACAAAAAATCTCTCTGAAGCGGACTTTAAACTCGAGCTTAAGAAAATTAAAATTGTTAATGTTAATAGTGCTTCGTTCAAAATCTTTGAAGTGAAAACAATGGCAGCACTTAAAAAACTTTTTATAATAATGGCGCTATCTATTGGATCAAAAGGAATGGCTGATGTTTTTGATGTTTTGAATAAAGGTAAGCAGCATCCTGGTTGTCAAGTGTCGATAACTAGAGGTCGCAAAAAAACACTGATTTTGAACGTTGGTTTTTCTATCGAGTCGAGCACTAAAGCTTCCCGTGAAAAAAAAGTTTTGATGACGTTGTTTGACGTGACTGAGTTAGTCATGGCGGAGAACAGAGTAGCTTATTTGGCAGAACATGATAGCTTGACTGGGCTATATAACCGGGCGCTTTTGATTCCTTTTTTAAAAAATGCGATGAGTCGTTATGATAGAACGGGCAAATATATTGCCTTGTTATACTTAGATTTGGATAAGTTTAAATTCATCAATGACTCCTATGGACATGATGTTGGTGATATTTTACTTCAAAGGCTTGCTAAACGTTTATTACAGAGTTCCCGTAAAGATGATTTGATTGTTCGATTAGGCGGAGATGAGTTTGCTATCATTGTGCATGATTTAGATCACCCTCAAAACGCAGGAACAATTGCAACGACACTGTTAGCTCATATAGACAAGCCTTTTATTATTAACGATGTGAAACATCATGTTACCGCAAGTATTGGCATAATCTATTTTCCTGTCGAAAGTGATGAGGTTGTTGGGGCTAATGATCTAATAAAAATGGCTGATATCGCGCTTTTTAATGCAAAAGAAAAAGGTCGAAATTGTTTTTCATTCTTCAATGAAGAGATGAATAGAATATTTCAAAATGCAATCCAGCTTGAGCACGAATTACAAGAAGTTATTGAAAGAAACGAATTGGTAGTTTACTACCAGCCTATTGTAGATTTTCAAGATAACAGTGTTTGTGGTTTGGAAGCCCTCATTCGTTGGAATTATAAAAAAAAGGAAATACTGGAGCCGGATAAGTTTTTACCCGTTTTGGAAAAAACAGGTCTTATTTTAAAAGTCGGCGACTGGATACTTCGTCGAGTTTGCCGTGATTTTAAAACGTTAAAGAAATTAACGCCATATCAGAAATCTGATTTCTTTGTTTCGATTAACATTTCTGCTATTCAGTTAATTGATCCTGATTTTTTAAATCGGTTTTTTCAAATCGTAAAAGAAATGAAAATGCCGGAAGAACATCTTGTTGTTGAAGTAACAGAATCGATTTTTATCCAAGAACTGTCTACTATATTGCCATTACTCAAAACTATGCAAGAGCATCATATCAAAATTGCGATTGATGATTTTGGAACGGGTTATTCGTCGCTTGGATATCTGGCGAGCCTACCTTTTGATTACCTTAAGATTGACCAATCCTTTCTTAAGAAAGCGCAAAAAAGTGAGAAATTTAAGCGTGTTTTAATGTCTATCTTACTGTTGGCAAAAAGCATTGATACGATGGTTATTGTTGAGGGAGCAGAAACAGAAGACCAAATTAAATTTTTAAAAGACAATCATATGGGCCTCATTCAGGGTTATTATTATGGCAAGCCGAAGCCATTATGATCGCAGGCAATCAAATATCAATTTATCTCAATAATAACGGCCCAGTTATGATTTTAGAGTAATTACTGGAACTTATCGCCTAATTTGGTATTCTCACTGCCGTAATCAAAGGAGAGCTGTGTGGTGATCAAGCATACAAAATCAGAAAAACAAAAGAGTTTGTTTTGGTTTCTTTTTCAATTGACAATGATTCTTTTTGTTTGGCAGATTCTGTATTTAATGTACTTTGGCGTAGATTCCATTGTTTTTAAGGCTATTTCACAGCGGTTATTTTTTATTCCTCGGTTTGTATGGTTTGAGATTATAGGTTATTGGGGCTTACAGTTTTTCTTTTATACGCTTTTTTCAGTATGGGTTTGGGCGTTAACACATTTCATTGGAAGGCGCTTTTCATTATCTGGGTATAGAACGAGAACATTAGGGATATACTTCTGGTGTCTTGGGGTTTTATTCCTCTTTATTGCAAACAATGTTTTTTATCCACATTCTCTTTTTGGTATGTCTTTGACGGTCTTTTTTCCATATTGGTTATCCAAATTAACGCTGGGATTATTAGTTGTTTTCTTTTTGGTAGTTTCGTTGTTTGCAATGTATGAGTTTTGTCGTTTTTTTTACAAAAAACTTTGGCTTTGGGTATGCTTAGTTTTGCTCTGTTTGGCGATTGTTTTTATAGAGATTTATCCGTCAATAAAAGCTTCTGAGCCGGTTCAAGTTGGCACCTACAAGCAACCAAACGTTTTTATCATTGGGCTTGATGCATTAAGGCCCGATAGAGTGCATTTTTATGGTTATTCAAAAAATCAAACACCAACAATCGATCAATTCTTAAAAAATTCTGTGCGTTTTCGACATGCAATCACCGTGATGGCTCGTACGTCTCCATCTTGGGTCAGTATTTTAACGGGACAGTATCCAAAACATAACGGTGTCAGATTTAATCTTGTTTCTCAGCAAGGTTTAAAATTGCAAAATTCTCTTGGTTATGTTTTTAAGCGACAGGGATACGAAACAATTTTCTCAACGGATGGACGACGATATGATTTTATTGATCATAATTTTGGCTTTGACAAAGTAATTGGTGCAGATGCAACATTCACAAATTTTGTGATGGATCTGGTGGATGATACGCCGATGTCAGATTTATTATCGAATTCGCCAATTGGTCGTTATTTATATCCTAACATTTATGCAAATCGTGATATTGGGTTTACCTATCATCCCAATGCATATTTGTCGCTTGTCGAACAGCAGATGCCAAAATATGTTAAAAAGCCGGTTTTTATGAGTATTCATTTTACATTGGCGCATTATCCTTATGAATGGGCTACATCCCCAAGAAGTGGTAGCAATTCCGTATTGTACGATGCGGCCGTTTCACGCGCAGATAAACAGTTGGGAAATTTTTTGGAATATTTAAAACAACAACATTTGTTAGATAATGCAATCGTGATTTTGATGTCAGATCATGGAGAGGCGCTTAAGTTACCGGGTGATCGAATGCTTTCACAAAAAACGTATCTTAGTGGTAAGCTTAGCAAGCCGAATGTTTTTAAAACATTAAATGCGTTGCAACACGATAATACTCGGCTCGATGAATCGGCAGGTCATGGGACAGATGTATTAAGTTATTCGCAGATTAATACGCTGTTAGCGTTTAGACGTTATGGTGGTGAGCTTGTTAAAGCAAAAACAGTTAACCAAATGGTAGCTTTAATTGATATCAAGCCAACGATTCTTCAAATGTTGAATTTGCCTTCACCTGATACTGATGGTGTTTCATTGTTGCCTTATTTTCGAGGCATAAAAAATCCTTATCCACCGCGCATGATATTTAGTGAAATTGGTTTTACACCCATCGCGTTAAAATCTTCAACAATTTCTATTCAAAACGCTTTTTTTCAAAGTGCGGATTTATTTATGGTTCAGCCAAAAACCAACCGAATAGTGATGAAAAAGTCGATGATAAAAAAATTACTGAAAACAAAACAACGTGCCGTGTTTTATAAAAACTGGGCATTGGCATTATATCCAGGCAAACAATATAAGTTACTACCGGTATTAATCAATCGGAAAACAAAAAAGTGGACTGATGATTTAACCACAAGTTTTGCCAAGCATTCTCCAGCAAAAAGAATGCTTGCAAAATTAAAACAATTTTATGGTCGTGAAGTGACAGAATACTTCCCGTGAATATGGGAAGTATTCTGTCACTTCTCGGACTTTCTTTTATTGTCAAACATGTTACTATCCGGGCCAAACGGAATCACTAGGAGAGGTTGTTATGTTTAAGAATGACGCGACGATTGAGCAATTCGATGAAAAACTCTGGTCTGCTCTTCAAGCTGAAGGACAAAGACAAGAAGATCATATTGAGCTTATTGCTTCTGAAAATTATGTGACACCGCGTGTGATGGCGGCACAAGGTTCTGTCCTAACCAATAAGTATGCCGAAGGCTATCCTGGGAAACGTTACTACGGTGGATGTGAGTATATTGATATTGTTGAGAATTTGGCAATTGATCGAGCGAAAGAATTATTTAAAGCCGATTATGCTAATGTTCAGCCTCACTCTGGCTCGCAAGCTAATGCGGCTGTCTATATGGCTTTGATGAAGCCGGGTGATACATTGCTTGGTATGGGCTTAGAGCACGGCGGACATTTAACACATGGACGAAAAATCAATTTTTCAGGCACGGTTTATAATCCTGTGGAATATGGCGTGGACGCAGAAACAGGTCTTCTTGATTACGATCAAGTCAAATCATTAGCAAAAGAACATCGACCAAAAGTTATTGTTGCCGGATTTTCTGCATATTCTCGTTTTCTCGATTGGGAAAAATTTAGAAAAATTGCTGACGATGTTGGTGCTTATTTTGTGGTTGATATGGCACATGTTGCTGGACTTGTTGCTGTCGGTTTATATCCTTCGCCAATTCAAATTGCAGATGTAGTGACAACGACAACGCATAAAACATTACGTGGTCCACGAGGTGGGTTAATTTTAGCAAAGGCTAATCCAGAGCTTGAGAAAAAATTAAATTCAGCTGTTTTTCCGGGCAATCAAGGTGGGCCATTAGAACATGTTATTGCTGCAAAAGCCGTTGCCTTTAAAGAGGCTTTGCAGTCAGATTTTAAAGATTATCAAAATCAAGTTTTAATTAATGCAAAAGCGATGGCGGATACATTGATGTCACGAGGGTACAAAATTGTCTCTGGTGGTACTGATAATCATTTGTTTTTAGTGGACTTGATAGGCAATAGCTTAACTGGGAAAGATGCTGAAGCGGTGTTATCTGAGGTTAACATAGTTGTTAATAAAAACACGGTACCTAATGAGCCTCTTTCGCCATTTGTGACAAGCGGATTAAGAATGGGCACGCCGGCGATGACAACCCGAGGTTTTAAAGAACCAGAGTGTAGAAAGGTCGCAGGCTGGATTTGTGACGTGTTGGAGAAGCCGCAAGATGCAGCGCTTAAAAAAGAGATCACAAATTCTGTATTAGAATTATGTCGTCATTTTCCCGTTTATTTAGAGGCAGATATATGAAACCTTCGGCGCGACATCGTTCTCGTGAGCTAGCTTTGCAAGCTTTGTATGAGTGGTTGTTGACAAAAAATCCGGTTGATTTAATTGAAAAACATTTTTTAGATGATATTGGTTCCGAAAAAGTTGATTGTGAGTATTTCGCGGTTCTTTTGAGGGGGGGCATTGAAAATTGTAGTGAGATTGATCAACTAATAAAGCCATATATTAGCCGGCCAATTGAAGGAATAAGTCCTGTTGAATTATCGGTTTTGCGCTTGGCTACTTTTGAATTGGCTTATCAGCCCTCTGTGCCATATCGCGTTGTCATTAATGAAGCATTAGAGTTAGCCAAGAAATTTGGCGCTTCTGAAGGATATAGATTTATCAATGCTGTGTTAGATCAAATATCAAAACAGTTGCGCCAGGATGAGATGAATGAGTCTAAATGAGTTTTCTCTGATTGAAAAATTTTTTAATAAGCAAGCTAGTAGAGATGATGTCATCGTTGGTATTGGCGACGATTGTGCATTGTTGCAGTCTCCCCACGCGCAATCTTTAGCAGTGACGACGGATACCTTGGTATCCGGTATTCATTTTTCCCCAAACGTTAATCCAGCAAAGCTTGGGCGAAAATGCTTAGCAGTGAATTTAAGCGATCTTGCAGCAATGGGGGCAAAACCCGCTTGGGTCACACTATCACTCACAATTCCATCTGTCGATGAGTTGTGGCTTGATCAATTTTGTGGTGGTTTTTTTGAGCTTGCTAAGCGTTATGATATTCAATTAGTGGGCGGTGACTTAACTCATGGTCCGCTTTCAGTGACAGTGCAAGCAACAGGCTTTGTTCCCGAGTTGGAAGCATTGCGTCGTAATGCAGCAAAAGAGGGAGATTCCATATTTGTTAGCGGTTGTTTGGGTGATGCTGGTGCTGCACTAATACTGCTAAAAGAAGATAAATCAGTACCTTGCAAATTATTGCATCGACTTGAATGTCCGGAAGCTCGTGTTGACTTGGGGATTGCTCTTAGAAACATTGCTCACGCTGCAATTGATATCTCCGATGGGTTAATGGCCGATCTTCAGCATATTCTTGATGCAAGCCAGCTTGGTGCAACAATATATGTGGATCAAATTCCCCTATCCAATGAGTTGAAATGTGCTTTCTCAAATAATGCTGCAATAGATTTTGCTTTAACTGCTGGGGATGATTATGAGCTTTGTTTTACAGTATCAAACGAAAATAAGAAGAAGTATTCGGCGCTGCTTGAAGAATATGGTTGTATGTGTTTGGGTCAGATCGAAGAAAGCCCAGGTTTAAATTTAATATGTTCCGACGGATCTGAATATCTTACAAGAAGTATGGGTTATTTGCATTTTTAAATTAGGTTTCTCTTAACCTAAAAACCGCAGTTTTTAGGTTTGATATTTTCATAGCCAGATGATTTATTTTCCTTTGCCACATGAAATGCTTTCTGGTATAAATGCGCGGTTTAAATTAGCCTTCATGTTTTTGGATACAATGGGTATATTCGTGAAGGTCGATGTTTTATCCCTAATCTATTGCTTTACATTTTGCGAGGTTATGTAATAATTTTTTTAAACGTGTATTTGCAATGCTTATCTCGAATTCGCGTTTTAACAATCATGAGGAAATATGATGCCAACAAAGTTCAAAAAAGTAGTCAAAGCGAAAACCGCTGCCAAGTCAAAAAAGCCAGTCAAGGCAAAAAGTGTGATAAAAAAAACGACTAAGAAAAAAGTCTCAAAAGTATCTGCTTCTAAAACAAGTGTTTCAAAGAAAGCACCAGCTAAGAAAGCGGCAGCTAAGAAAACACCAGCTAAGAAAGCAGCAGCTAAGAAAGTGGCAGCTAAGAAAGCGCCAGCTAAAAAGGCAGTAAAAACAACTAGTAAAAAGAAAGAGACGAAGATAAAAATTGATATAAAAAAACAAACTAAAAAAACGGGAGAAAAGGTGACAAAGACCAAAGTAAAACAAAAAGTGAGCAAGGTGTTAGCTACATCTCAAGTTGCAAAGAAAAAAATAAACACCCCCCCAAAGAAAGTTCAAAAAATAGAAACACCAAAGAAGGCTCCCAAGCGTTCTGCAAAGGTTGAAGTTTTTGATGCGATGCAATCGGCTTCAGTTGCAGTTGTGTCTCAAATTCTTGGTTTGGCCGGTATTAAACCATATCAACCAAAGAAAAACGAAGAATACATGGGTGAAGAGATGCAGGTTCACTTCAGGAAAATTTTGCAAGCTTGGAAACTTCAGCTTATGGAAGAAGTTGATCGAACGGTTCACCATATGAAAGATGAGGCAGCCAATTTTCCAGATCCGAGCGATCGAGCGACACAAGAAGAGGAGTTTAATTTGGAGCTTCGTACGCGTGATCGTGAGCGAAAGCTTATTAAAAAGATAGAGGGATCTTTGAATTTAATTACTGATGGTAGTTATGGATATTGTGACGCTTGCGACGTTGAAATAGGATTACGACGTTTAGAAGCTAGGCCAACCGCTAACCTTTGTATTGATTGCAAAACGTTAGACGAGATTCGAGAAAAACAACAGGGCAATTAGGTTCGTTGAGATGCTTTGAATAATTAAACCGGCTAATGTTCATACTTAGCCGGATTTAAGACCCAAAAACTAATGTAACCCCTCTCAGAGATACTGTGCTCGAAAATAGTGGCTGTGAGTACAATGGTTTTACAACATACCTCATAATATTTCTTGATAGAAGGTATGCAGGATTTGATATTGTGACTAGCAAGTTGGTTTCTTCAGTATTATCTTCCCCATTAATTTTTGCAGCAATAATGATACCATTTGGATTGTTTATTTTAAGATTGTTGCTACCAAGTTGCCATGCTTTCATAAATTGATTGACAGGAATAAGTCCCCGTGTGCGAAGTGGTCTTTGGGTAAAGTAGGCAACATATGGGTTGGTATTAATCAATAAGAGATAATAGTAGCCTGGGTGGTTCTTTATGGGCTCAATGCTGCCAGAAGTTGCAGTTTGTACAAATACGAGGCTAGTATTATTTCCCGTTGGTGTTGTAGTGGCTGTTTGGGTGGCCGGTACCGTTGGAATATTGGCGTATGTAGTGATACAAGATAGGCCAATCACGATCGCAACAAGGGAATAAAATAATTTATTTAGCATTTGATATGTTCCTTCATCAGTGTATGTTTTGCAAACTCACATCCTATGAGAATTGTGTCGGTTTTAATGGTCTCGGTCAACAATAAAAAGTGCAATTTCTGCAAGCTTGGAATTTGCAAGTGATGCTGATTCAAGCGCTCGCAATGCGCGATCGAGCAATTCACCTATAATTTTTTTTGAATTCTCTAGCCCTACTAAATTAGGATAAGTTGTTTTATTGAGTTTTTCATCTGAACCGGCTGGTTTGCCCAAAGTTTTTGTTTGTCCCTCAATATCCAGAATATCGTCATAAATTTGAAAACCCAAACCAATATTTTTTGCATATTCTAACAGATAAGAAATTCTTTGAGGGTCTTTGCAGTTTGCTGCGATAATGCCAAAATGCACACAACTTTCTAGAATTTTACCGGTTTTTGCTTGATGTAATGTATCAAGTTGTTCGATAGTTATATTCTGTTGATTGGCGATATCAAGCATTTGCCCATAACCCATGCCGGAAGCGCCCGATGCTTTGGAAAGAATGCTAATCATTTGAATGACCTGCTGTGAGGACAAAAAAGAATTATTCTCTGATAATATTTCAAAGCTTAATGTTTGGAGTGCGTCTCCTGCCAGAATTGCAATTGCTTCACCAAAAGCTTTATGGCAGCTTGGCTTGCCTCGACGCAAATCATCATCATCCATCGATGGCAAATCATCATGAATAAGTGAAAAGCAGTGCATGCATTCGATAGCCGCAGCTGGAATGTCTAGAATTTTAAGTTCGGCCCCCAAAGCTTCACCAGTAGCATAGACTAAAATAGGTCTTAATCTTTTTCCTCCGTTTTGAACAGCATAAGACATTGCTTCTTGCAAATTGCTGGTTGGTACGTGAGACAATATTAGGGACAACTGTCGATTGATTCGTTCTTTATACACATTAAGTGTTTGTGGTAATTTGCTCATTTTTTATCAGCCAATGGATGATCATTTGAAATAATTTCAATTTTTTGTTTTGCTTCATCAAGAATTTTTTTGCAGGTATTGGTTAAAGTAACACCACGCTCAAATAGCTTCAATGATTCATCGAGTGATAACTCCTTAGATTCCATTTTGTTAATGAGCGATTCCAACTCATTAAGCGATTTTTCAATTGAAATAGTAGCTGGTTTTTTAGTTGTCATAAGATGGATCCTTATAGGTTGGTAGGATTATGCCTTTTATTTGTCAGTTTTTCACGTTCACAATGATATTTTATATCTTGATCACACATTATCCATAGATGTTTTATGCAAAGTGCGTAATTTGGTTTTTATTTAAATGAAAGCGCAATATCCATTGACAAGTATAATTAAAGCATTAGAATGCGTGGTTCTTTCGGAGTAAGAGCTGAGGGCGTTATATGGCCCAAACAAAGCTTTGTAGCTGATGGAATGATGAGCGAAGCGAAGAGCGGAGCGAGTCAACTAGATCTTTAACAAATAGTAAATAAGTAATACGTGTGGGTATTACAACGTCAATAGACGCGAATGAAGTTTTAACGAACGACATTCGAAAAGAGTTTCTTGGGAAACCGAGAGAAAAAGTCAGAATAAAATAGAGACAGTCGAACTCAGTCTTGGAGTAGTGAAGAGATTTCGTAAGAAGTTGAAGAGCGATCCCGAGGCAAAGCATAATAGCTGAAGAGTTTGATCCTGGCTCAGATTGAACGCTGGCGGCACGCCTAACACATGCAAGTCGAACGGCAGCACGAGAGAGCTTGCTCTCTTGGTGGCGAGTGGCGGACGGGTGAGTAATACGTAGGA
>SDBS01003851.1_pt1 | contig 14721 bp, 11 predicted proteins | sample 2277091 | NCBI WGS metagenome assembly SDBS01 (sample SAMN10404972, study PRJNA504765) | marine sediment metagenome | isolation source: marine sediment core GS10_PC15, 163 cmbsf | place: Arctic Ocean: Southern Knipovich Ridge | collected 2010
CAGTCCAAGATGATACAATATAGTTACAGCATCAGGTAGAGCATATTTACAATGGATGATAAAAGCCTGGAAATGACCGAGTTCCCCCGGGTCCGGGAAATACTTGCTGGATTTACTTCGTTTTCGGCCAGCCGCGAATTGGCCCTCAATCTTCAACCGCTTTTAGATTACGAACAGATTTCTCTACTGTTGGCACAGTCGGCAGAGGCACGTCATCTCCTCTCACTAAGGCCCGCGTTTTCCATTGGGGGAGTTCTTGATATTCGAGAACCAGTGAAGATGGCAGCGCGGGATAAGGTCCTGGAGCCACGAACTCTCATAGAAATCCAACAGACTCTGACCGCTATCCATCAATTGCGCGGCGACCTTGCGAAGCTGTCAGGTGAGCTTCCATTGCTCTGGAACATCGCTGCTGGCATTGTTGAGTTGAACCAGACTGAAAAAAACATCGGTAGCTGCATCACACCAAGCGGTGAATTGCTGGATTCAGCTTCGCCTGAGCTGGCCATGGTGAGACAAGGATCCAGAAAGGCGCGTGAGCAACTGTTAAACCGCCTGGAATCCATAATCGGATCGCCTAGATGGCGCAGAATAATCCAGGAGCCTATCGTTACCCAGAGAGAGGGAAGATACGTCATCCCGGTCAAGATTGAACGCAGAAGGGAAATCAAGGGCACCGTTCATGATATATCCAATACCGGAGCCACCGCATTTGTTGAGCCGTGGACCACTGTGGAGCTGGGGAACGAGCTTCGAGAGTTCGCCATAAAGGAACAGCGTGAGATTGAGAGAATTCTCAGGGCTCTCAGTGCTGAAGTGGGAGCACACGAGATCGAAATCTCCCATAATATAGCCCTGGTTGGTGAGCTGGACCTGGCACTGGCCAAGGCAAGGTATGCAAGGAGCGCGACGGCTACTGAACCTATCCTCACCACCTTCGGTGAGAACGTAAAAAAGCCCGTAGATGGGCAGGTTCGTGTATTCAAACTCGTTAAAGCCAGGCACCCCTTGCTGGCACAAAAAGCAGTACCACTTTCAGTGGAGATAGGGCGAGATTTCTCTACCCTTGTTATTACCGGACCCAATACAGGTGGTAAAACAGTAGCACTTAAGACGATTGGCCTGCTCACCTTGATGACGCAGGCTGGCATGCCAATCCCCGCTTCAGAGGAAAGCTGTATCCCCATCTTTGATGGTGTATTCGCCGATATCGGTGATGAGCAAAGCATTGAGCATACGCTTTCCTCCTTCGGCTGGCACATCGGTAACATCGTACGTATCATCAAGAATGCTACAGAAAGAACCCTCGTGCTTCTAGACGAACTGGGCACAAGCACCGACCCAGTCGAAGGGTCTGCTCTGGCTCGCTCCATTTTGCTCTATTTCCTGTCGAGAGGAACGACGACCGTAGCCACCACACACTATAGTGACCTGAAAACATTCGCACACACGACTTCAGGCATGCAAAACGCCTCGCTTGACTTTGACCCACTCACACTAACGCCGACCTACCACCTGACGATAGGTATACCTGGCGGCAGTAATGCTCTGGCTACTGCTTCTCGCCTGGGCTTGGCCTCTCAAATTGTCAGTCGCGCCAGAGCGATGCTCTCAAAAGGAGCACAGGACATGGAGGCTTTGCTTGCTGGTTTGATGAGTGAAAAACAAAGAGCTGCAGCCCTCAGCCGTGATTTGGAAAAAGAAAAGAATGAAGCCGAACGACGAAACACAAAGTTAGAAAATGAGCTTCAACGGTTAAAAACGGAAGAACGAAAGATCATCCAGGAAGCCCGGGACAATATTGTTCACGAGGCTGCAGAGTTGCAGAAAGAAATCCACCAGGCTAAATCAGAATTACGCAAGCAAAAATCAAGGGAGGGAATAGAGCAAGCCAGGAAAGCTGTGGCCGCCGCGGACAAGCGGCTAGAGAGCGAGGCCTGGCAGGTAAAGGCAGTCAAAGAAACAGGCGGGGTGGCGCTGAACGAGGATAAAATTACCACAGGAGATACGGTTCGGCTAAAAGAAGCAAACCTGCAGGCGACGGTGCTGTCGGTGTCAGAGAAAACACGGCAGATTGAGATTCAGATCGGGCGGACCAGAGCCAGCCTGAGCCTCAATAGCGTAGAAAAGATAACATCCCCACCTGGCGAAGCAGGCTCAAAAATGGCCCCGGTGAAAAAAGAACTGGGCAAACGAACAGTTTCTATTGAACTTAATCTCCGGGGAAAGAGGGCCGATGAGATAGAGTGGGCACTTGACAGCTACCTCAATGATGTCTGTTTGGCCAATTTAGGAGAGGTCCGTATTATTCACGGCATTGGCACTGGCACAGTACGCAATATCGTCAGAGAACTTGTCGCTTCTCACCCCCTGGTCAAGTCCTTCCGCCCCGGTGAGCAAAACGAAGGTAGTGACGGAGTGACCATTGTCAATCTGTAGCTGAAAATGACTCATCGCTACAAATCTCCGAGGCAGGAGTGCATACCACGATGCTAATATCAAGAAGGTTCTCCCTTAGTAGAGTGAAGATGCTCGGGCTTCTCGATGAAATGGAGGCGGCTACCGATACAGCTAGGTCGCTATATGTACCCTTTGGGCTGTCGGTGTCGGAAGTTGAAAACCTGCTCATAAAAGCGTTTGGCCCTCAAGATATCCCCCGGGACCTGGTTGAGCTTGCTGCCAATTCGAAAACGGGCGCGACTCTTTTTTGGGGCTCGCCACGGAAATATCTGGTGTTACCACCATTTCCGCTCGCGGAAGGCCACTTAGCTGATGGCTACGATGTTGCGCCCCTGCGTTGCTTGCTCAAACATGATTCCAGGGTTGCATTGGCTCTGGTGCGCCTGGGCGCATACGCAGTTGGCATCTGCCAGGGCGAGAATATCATCTCCAGCAAGGTTGGAACGGGCCTGGTCCACGCGCGCCACAAAAAAGGCGGCTCTTCACAACAACGCTTTCAGCGTCACCGAGAAAAACAAATAGAGTATTTTCTAACCCGAGTTTGCACCCATGTGCGAGAGCAGCTCGAGCCTTATAGCCATGCCCTGGACTACATCGTCTATGGGGGTGCATGGACGACGATTCTCTCACTTCGGAAACGGTGCTCATTCCTGCGTCAGTTTGACGACCGTGCTTTACCACCGCTGCTCAACATACCTGAACCTCGCAAGGTGGTGCTGGAAGCGGCAATAAGCCAAGTCTGGTCAAGCATCGTGATTGAATGGCATGACGACGAGGACCCGGACACTGGGTAGGAGATTCTCTAGCCCAATGCTGGCATCTAACAGGCAAGGCCGAGTCAGCCTCCGCCCAAGCCCAAAATAGAACCAATAAAATCACTTTGCCCACGCACAAAATCAGCAGCGGGCATTGCATGTTTCCCTTCTAGCTGAACCTGGCAAAGGCCCAGAATGCCCTCTCCAGTCACCACACCAATACCCGGCGGCTCTCGCACAGCTATTACCTGCCCCATTCTACGCTTTGCTGGTTTGCTCAGGAGAGCAGCTTCGTGGATTTTGAGTCGTTTGCCTTGCCACCGAGTATAGCAGCTCGGCCAGGGATTAAAAGCCCTTACCCGTTGCCACAGTTCCACTGCCGGGAGATGCCAGTCTATCTCAGCGTCTTCGTTAGTTATCAACCTGCTATAAGTAGCCTGGGTCTCATCCTGGGGTTTCGGTTCAAGCTCTCCACCAAGCCACTGAGGTAAAGTTTCCATCAAAAGGTCAGCGCCCGCATGAGCCAGTTTGGCTGTAAGAGAGCCGGTAGTATCCGTAGAGGAAATACCCACCTCTTCCTGAGCTAAAATGGGCCCACTATCTAAGCCCTCATCCATTAGCATGATAGTAACCCCCGTAAGTAACTCTCCACAAAGAAGCGCGTGGGCCGCCGGGGATGGGCCTCGGTGTCGCGGCAATAGCGAAGGATGTACATTAAGGCAGCCAGATTTAGGCAGAGACAACACCTCTGCGGGAAGAATCTGTCCAAAAGCGGCGACGATAATCAGTTCTGGCTTGAAGCTAGCCAATTCCCTTACCACTTCCGCTGACTTAAGAGTCCTTGGCTGCACAACGGGAATTTGATGTTTTGCGGCTAGCTCTTTTACCGGGGGCGGGGTAAGCCTTTGCTTCCTGCCAGATGGCTTATCAGGCTGCGTATACGCAGCAGCCACATGATATGGGCTGCGGGCTAAAGATTCCAATATGGTCACAGCAAACTGCGGGGTGCCCATAAAAACAACACGCGCTTTCATATCAAAGATATTTTCTCTTTTTTTTTCTGTTATGTCAAAAACTACCTAGAAAAAATTCAAGGCCGTCTGATAAACTATTATAGGTTTAGGTATTTCCATCCTAACTACTGCTCTCCTTGTGGCCGGTTAACGATAATTTAACTGTGGGGGTGAGTTGGATTCAGCAAAGGAAATCTGGGAGAAGGCTCTGGGAGAGCTTCAACTCCAGGTCAGTAGAGCAAACTATACGACCTGGCTTAAGACCAGCTGCGGCATAAGTTCTCAAGAAAATATTTTCGTGGTTGGAGTCCCAAATGCTTTCGTGGCCGAATGGCTAACTAAGCGTCTCCATTCCTTAGTAAGAAGGACCTTAATTCAAATTATAGGCAGGGATATTGATGTTCAATTTACCGTTTACAACAAAGAGCAAATACAGAACAGCTCTTTCGCCTGCGCTAACCAAGCTGATGGCGGAACAAGCACCAAAGCCAAGGTAGACAGGTTTAGCCCAAGATATACTTACAGTAATTTTATCGTTGGTGATTGTAATCGCCTGGCTTACGCCGCTACGGTAGAAACAGTCGAAAATCCAGGACAGACTTATAACCCTCTTTTCATCTACGGTAGCGCAGGACAGGGTAAGACGCATTTGCTACATGCTATTGGACATAGAGCGGTAAGCAATGGACCAAGGGTAGCCTATACCAGTGCGGAGCAATTCACTAACGAATTCGTAAGGGCTATCAAACAAAAACGAGTCGAAGATTTCCGTAGTAAATTCACAGGTGTTCGCATCTTCCTATTTGACGATATGCAGTTTATAACTGACAAAAAACAGACATTGCAATGTTTCTTCCAAATCTTCCAAGAGCTATATAACAATAACTGCCAGATCGTGATTACCGCTGACCACCATCCCAAGGATATGGCTCCACTTAGTGACAAGTTAAGATCCCACCTCGAATGGGGCCTCACTGTCTCTATTCAACCACCTGATTTTGAAACACGCCTCTCTATCCTGGTCGCTAAAGCGGAGGGGATGAGGATGACAGTCTCTGACGAAGTGCTACAACTTCTAGCCAAACGGAGATGGCAAAATATCCGCCAACTGGAAGGGGTTTTGATATCCCTAACAGCTCAAGCCAGGTTAACCAGAATAGAACTGACACCACAAATAGTTGACATGTTATTAACCAGCACCACTAGCAAGCAAGAGCAAAATCCGATAACGGAAATAGTGGCTGATTACTTCAATCTGTCTGTAGAGGAGCTGACTGGAAAAGGGAGAAATAGGAAAACTGCCCTGGCACGACATATTGCAATGTATCTTATGCGAGAGGAAGATAACTGCTCTTTCGCTGAAACTGGCAAGGCGCTAGGTAATAGAAACCACGCAACAATTATCCATGGTTATAAAAAAATAGCTACCCAAATGACCATTAACCCTAAATTACACCATCAAATCGCGGAGATTAAGGAAAAGATCCACTCAAATAAAACTTCGCCGAAGAAATGTTGAAAACATATAAATAGATATTACTTGCCCTGAAACTAAATTGTTAATATTCACATACTGCAAAGTGGACATCCTGTTCCTCATCCCCTCATAATTAGCACCACATTATTATAATTATTATTACTCTACAGTATAATTGATTATGACAGATAAGATAGAAATTATAGTAGAAGGTGGAAGGGGAGGTGGTGGTTTAGCTACCTTCCGGCGGGAGAAGTATATTCCGTTTGGGGGGCCGGATGGGGGTGATGGTGGAAAAGGTGGAGATGTGTTTATTATATCTAATTCCTCTTTAGTTGATTTAGCTTTGGGTAAGCAAAAAAAGAAATTTAGAGCTGCATCTGGCCATGAGGGTGGTAGGTGGAATAAGCATGGTAAAAAGGGAGTGAACCTGGATATTTCTGTGCCCATTGGGACTGTGGTTTCTATTGAGGCTGAAGCAGGGAGGGCAAGGGTTTTAGCTGATTTGACTGTTCCAGAGCAAAAGGTCTTGGTGGCTAAGGGTGGCAAAGGAGGGCTGGGTAACGTGCACTTTGCTACGCCGGCAAATCAGGCTCCGAGAGTACCCGGGAAGGGGCGAGTGGGGGAGGAGTGCCGAATCACCCTTGAACTAAAACTCATTACTGATGTGTGTATTATTGGGTACCCCAATTCAGGTAAATCTGCTTTATTATCTGCTATAACAGGGGCTCAACCCAGGATAGCAGATTATCCATTTACCACGCGTCAGCCAGCTTTAGGGGTTATTCAAGGCAGCAGGAGAGATTTTGTGGTGGCTGAAATGCCAGCGCTTGTTGAGGATGCTCATGTCGGTAAAGGATTGGGATATCAGTTTTTGCGGCACACTGAGAGAGCCAAGCTACTAGTTTACTTGTTGGATGGTACTTCGCCAACTATCGTCGATGGCTTCACTAAGTTAAATAAGGAATTGGCTCTGTATAAAACAGATTTATGCCAGAAGGCAGGGGTTATAGCTGTAAACAAGGTGGACTTGCCGGAGGTTCAATCTCGCTTGCTTGATATTAGGGAGTGCCTTGATCACCTTGCGATGCCCGTTTTGTTTGTTTCAGCAATTAGCGGGCAGGGTGTGATAGAGTTTACCAACACGGTTATTGAAATGGTTGAGCAGGTGAGCCAGGAAGAGAAAGCAATTTCGCCACCTGAAGTGGCGGTATTTCACCCCAAACCTAGAAGGGCAAAGCAATGAATATAGGCATTCTTGGGGGCACATTTGATCCTATTCATATAGGACATCTTGTTGTAGCTGAAGAAGCAAGGGTGAAGCTTGGCCTTAGCGAGATTCTCTTTGTGCCTGCAGGGCAGCCATGGCTCAAAGTAGACCATACTATTACTCCAGCGACCCAGCGCTTAGAGATGTTACGCCTGGCTATTGCCAGTAATGCCCACTTTAAACTTTGCACTCTGGAAGTAGAGCGCAGTGGCCCCTCCTATTCCATAGACACTATAACTGCCCTTCGGAGCCAATTAGGCGAACAGTCTTTCTTCTTTATTCTTGGCAGTGACAGCCTTGCTGGATTTCACTTATGGAAAGAGCCAGCTAGGCTAGTGCAGGTGTGTCAGCTAGTGGTTGTTCCTAGATTGGATTTAAATTCGCCGGGATTAGAATCCTTGGAGCCACTCATTCCAGGGTTGGCACGCAGCGTTATACAACTTGATGCACCTATTATGGAGGTTAGCTCTTCGAAAATCCGTCAACGTATCGCTCAAGGGTTGCCTATCCACTACTTAGTGCCTGAGGTGGTGGAAAAGTATATACTAGAGCAGAAGCTGTATGTTAGCTTTGAGGCATGAAGGGTAGAGGGGGCTCTTAGATATCCAGATTCCTCACATTTTGAGCGTGGGCTTGAATGAAGTTTCTGCGAGGTAAGACTTCGTTGCCCATTAGCATGCGGAACGCCTGATCAGCGGCTATAGCATTTTCTACTTTCACTTGAAGCAAAGTCCTGGTGGTGGGGTTCATCGTTGTGCTCCATAGCTGCTCAGGGCTCATTTCCCCCAGCCCTTTATACCTTTGAACCTCCCATTTATTCCCTTCCAGTTCTTTGAGCTTATCCTCTTTTTCTTGTTCAGAGTAAATCCAAAATTGCTTTTTACCACACTTGATGCGGTAGAGAGGTGGCTGAGCTATAAAAAGGTGCCCCTGGTTAATTGCCTCTATCATATGGCGATAGAAGAAGGTAAGAAGCAAGGTGCGAATATGAGAGCCGTCTACATCGGCATCAGTCATGATAATTACCAGATGGTACCTGAGCTTGGAGAGGTCGAATTGCTCATCTGTGTTTGTCCTTAATGCTGTCACAATAGCCCTTAACTCCTCATGTGCTACAATCTTGTCTTTAGGAGCTTTTTCTACGTTAAGTATCTTGCCTCTGAGTGGGAGGATGGCTTGAAAACGGCGGTCGCGTCCCTGCTTAGCTGAACCGCCGGCCGAGTCACCTTCAACCAGGTAAAGCTCACATGACGCTGGGTTTTTCTCTGAGCACTCAGCTAGTTTGCCTGGCAATGTGGATGCTTCAAGGCCAGTTCTTTTGAACACGAGGTCACGGGCCTTGCGTGCTGCTTCTCTAGCTTTGGCCGTGAGGAGGCATTTGTTTATGATTGCCCTCGCCTCGCTAGGGTGCTGTTCCAAGTAGAGAGACAAATTATCTGTTACGGCAGATTCAACTTGGCTTCTTACCTCAGGATTGCCAAGCTTTGTTTTGGTTTGCCCTTCAAATTGTGGTTTGGGAAGTTTTACACTGATGATAGCTACTAATCCTTGGCGTACATCATCACCGGTCAGGTTAGGTTCAGTATCTTTAATGAGTTTGTTCTTCTTGGAGTAATCATTGAAAGCGTGAGTTAAGGCTGAGCGAAAACCAGTTAGATGACTACCGCCGTCCCTAGTGTTGACACAATTAGCAAAGGAGGAAGTCGATTCCGTGAAGCTATCATTATACTGTAGAGTTGCTTCAATTAGGGTGGAGTCGATTGTGGCTGACAGGTAGATGGGGGAGGGGCAAATAACCGCTCTGTTTCTATTCAAGCGGTTAACAAAACTAGCTATACCGCCTTCGAAATAGAAGGTTTTTTCCTGGTAAGTTCTTTCGTCTTTAAGAGAAATTTGCACCCCTTTATTCAAAAAAGCTAGTTCTCTTAGCCGCTGGCAAATTGTATCAAAGTCATAGTCAAGGTTCTCGAAAATTTCTTCATCAGCAAGAAAGGTGATGGTGGTGCCTGTATCCGGGGAATCTTCGGTGGCTTGTATCTCTCCTGTGGGAATCCCTCGTCGGTAATCTTGACGGTATATCTTGCCTTGGCGTCTAATCTCGACTTGAAGCCATGATGACAGAGCGTTCACTACCGAAGCACCAACGCCATGTAAGCCGCTGGATGTGTTATAGACAGGTCCCCCAAATTTGGCTCCAGCATGCAGGTGAGTCATTACTGCTTCTAGTGCGGTGATATTTGCTGTAGACATAGTCTCTGTAGGGATGCCACGTCCATTATCGACTACAGTCACGCCATTATCTTTGTGGATTGTTACCTCAATTTGGTCGCAGAAGCCGGCCATTGCTTCATCTACGCTGTTGTATACTAATTCGTACAGGAGGTGGTGCAATCCTTCTCGACCAGTGGTTCCAATATACATTCCAGGTCGTAGACGGACGGCCTCTATCTCATCTAGGATTTGAATATTCTCAGCCGTATATTGATCTAATTCGCTTTCTTCCATTTCTTCCATGTCTGTTCTCTCTTATCCACCTGGCGAAGCTGAGCCATTGGTTACCTTACTTGCGTATGTAGCTAATGTACCCTCTTATACTTGTGCATCTTGGCGGAGGCGAAGTGCAAATCTGTGGGGAATGGGAAAAGGCAGGCTCTAAGCTTTCTCTCAGTGTTAAAGATAGCTACTACCACTAATTTATATTATATCATATCCAGAGCTAGAAGGTGTATTTTGCGATATCATTCAAGAGGTTTACTCTGTTTAAGTGATGGAGCTATTTCAGTTAGGGGTATTGCTCTCTGTTTATTGTTTATCATATCCCGCAGTACTGCGGTTTGGTTTCTGACCTCTTCTTCGCCGATAATAATGGCATAGTTAGTGCTTAGTGAGTTAGCTTGCCTCAACTGCCCTTTTAGGCTTTTGTCACCCGTAGCCTTAATGACGGCAATTCCAGCCTGGCGTAGCCTGAAGGCGAGCTTCATTGCTTCAATTCTAGCTTCTTCGCCCAAGTAAGCGATGAAAGCAATTGGCTTAGGCAGAGCGGGGATTTTTGTTTCTTGCCTCTTTAAATTTAATATGAGTCTTTCTATGCCGGTGGCGAAACCAACTGCTGGTGTGTGTTTCCCTCCTAACTGCGCAATGAGGTCGTCATAGCGTCCACCGCCTCCGAGAGCGCTTTGTGCCCCCTCCTCTTGCGATTCAACCTCAAATACGGTCCTAGTATAATAGTCCAACCCACGCACCAATCTGTAATTTAATTGGAAGGGGATGTTTAACATCTCTAAGTTTTGCTGCACGTTTTGGAAATGGGCTTGGCACTCAGGGCACAGGTAATCTGTGATTTTCGGGGCTGTCTCAGCTACGCTCTGGCAGGAGGCTTTTTTGCAGTCAAGTAGGCGGAGAGGGTTTCTAAGCAGCCTAACTTTGCAGTCTGGGCACAAGTAAGTTGCATCGTTGGAGTAATGTTGCTTTAGCGCCTCTATATATTTAGGTTGACAGAATCTACAACCGATGCTGTTAAGCTGAATGGAGAATTCAGAAAGGCCTAGCGAAAGCAAGAATTGTTGTGCCATCTCTATCACCTCGACGTCGAGGGCAGGGTCAGCATCGCCTAAAGCTTCATAACCAAACTGATGATGTTGGCGATAGCGTCCAGCTTGAGGGCGCTCATATCTGAAAGCGGGGCCAATGTAATAAAGTTTTACTGGTTGAGGCAAATTGAACAGCCCGTGCTCCAGATAAGCCCGGCAAACTGGCGCGGTTCCTTCTGCCCTTAAAGCCAATTTCTGCCCGCCCCTGTCCTCAAAGGTATACATTTCTTTGTCCACAAGGTCTGTTCCCCCAGCCACAGTGCGGGCGAAGAGTTGAAAATCTTCAAATATTGGTGTGGTCAAGGGTTGGTAGCCATAAAGCTGGCATAAGCAAGCAGCTTTTTGCTCTACATATTTCCAATAGGCTTGTTCTTGTGGCAGGATATCTGATGTGCCTCTGACCGCTTTGTACAAGGAGTCTCCTCTCTCAAGATGTTGTGCTTAGTTTACCACATTTATTAGTTACTTACTCACTCGTTTGCCGCACACAATGGCAGAGAGATTAGGCACAATGGCTGGGGTACACAGCTATTAACGGAGGGAAAGTGATGGCAGGGCAAGGCAAGTCTACAATTGTAGGGAGAATTAAGAAGACAGCGCTTGAATATGACCGATATAGCGGTCGCTCTTGACGTGTATTGTTAAACTTATCAACGTGGCTAAAAAAAATGAAGAAACTGCGAAGAGTATCAGGTGTTTATTAATGCTGGTGGCCATGGCGATGGAGAATGCCTGGAGGTTATGTGGCATAGCACGCAGGTTGCAGCTGAAAAGATTCTAAGCCTCGCCTAAAGCCTAATAATTTTCGAGTTGCGCTGCCTTTATTGCTGCGTTATTATGGAGTCTGAGATATGGATGTAGATTCCCTTATGGCAAAGATCAGTGAATATCTGCCTGCTGATAAGGAAGGCTTGATTAAAGTGGCCTATGAATTTGCCTCGCAAGCGCACGAAGGACAGATGCGCAAGTCAGGTGAGCCTTACTTGGAGCATCCTTTGCAAGTAGCCGTGATTTTAGCTGATCTGCACCTGGATACTGATGCCTTAGTTGCTGCCTTGCTACATGATATTCCTGAAGATTGTGGCGTATCGCTGGATGAAATTGAAACTAATTTTGGACCTGAGGTAACTAAATTGGTTGAGGGTGTTACTAAACTGGAAAAACTCACAAGCCGAATTGAAGGGAGAGGGGGGGAATCAAGACTTCGGGCTGAAAATTTGTGCAAAATGCTTGTGGCCACAGCCGAAGATTTGCGGGTGGTTTTTATTAAGTTGGCTGATAGGCTACACAATATGCGCACTCTAGGTGCTTTGCCTCCACAGAGACGCCGTGCGATTGCTCAGGAGACATTGGAGGTATATGCTCCTCTGGCACACCGTTTAGGCATATGGGATTTAAAATGGCAATTGGAAGATCTATCTTTCCGTTACTTGGAGCCACAGCAATATCGTCGACTCATTCGATTGGTGTCTGAAAAACGAGCGCAGCGAGAAAGCTTTATTACTGAGGTTGGCCAAACTGTGCGCCAGGAATTAGACAAGGCTGGCATAGAGGCCGAGGTTTCTGGTAGGCCGAAACATATCTACGGCATTTATCAAAAGATGAATAGATACGCTGCGCAGGGCAAGAATTTTGGGGATATTCATGACCTTCTTGCCTTACGTGTATTGGTGAAGTCAGTTTCAGATTGCTATAAGACATTAGGGGGGATTCACAATCTTTGGCATCCTATAATTGAAGAGTTTAACGATTTTATTGCTAACCCTAAGGATAATGGCTATCAATCCTTACATACTACGGTAATGTACCAAGACATAACTCCGCTGGAAATACAAATTCGGACCTATGATATGCATCAGGTGGCCGAATATGGAGTAGCGGCTCACTGGCATTATAAAGAAGGTGGGAAGGTAGATTTATCTTTTGTGGATAGGATAACTTGGCTGCGTGAGCTTGCCCAGTTGCGGGAGGGATTGGATGGCGAGGAGTTTCTGGAATCTGTCAAAACTGACATCCTTACAGATCGCGTGTTTGTCTATACCCCACAGAGAGATATAAAAGATTTGCCTAAAGGTGCTACCCCCCTGGATTTTGCCTTCCGAATTCATACGGATTTGGGCTACAGGTGCATCGGGGCTAAAGTGAATGGCCGTTTGGTATCCTTCAACTATACGCTTAGTAATGGCGACGTTGTGGAGATTATTGCTGCTAAGGGAGAGAAAGGCCCCAGTTTAGATTGGCTTAACCCCCAACTTAATTATGTCAAGACGTCTCACGCCCGGGGTAGAATTCGGCAGTGGTTCAACAAGCAGGAGCGAGCTCAGGGTATAGAGACTGGCAAGCAGCTTCTGGATAGGGAACTCAAACGCTTGGGTATCAGTGTGGCCAGTGTTGACAAGTTGGCTCGTCGATTTAATTATAGTCACTCAGATGACTTTTTTGCTGCTCTTGGCCACGGTAATATTAGCCCTTCTCAGGTGGCGCTTAAATTGAGCGCGGATTTAGAATTGGTTGATAAAGCAGTCGGAATTTCGCCACCACGGAAGATTAGCCCTTCAAGTGTCAAAGTATTGGGTGTTGGTGACTTGTTTACTCGTTTGGCTGCTTGTTGCCATCCCCTGCCTGGAGACGAGATTATTGGTTATATTACTCAGGGTCGCGGCATCACTGTGCATCGTAAGGATTGCCCTAATATTATCAATGAGATGGAAAAAGAGCGGCTAATCAATGTGAGTTGGGGGGATGTGGAGCAGGTTTACCCTGTAACTGTTAAAATTGATGCGTGGGATAGAGTTGGCTTAGTTCGGGATATTAGTGCTATTATATCTGAAGAAGGGGTGAATATTACCGCTGCTAACGTGAGTGACCATGACGATAATGTCACTTCATTATATTTTACTCTCGAGATTAAAAGTGCAGCTCATTTAAGTAAATTGCTATCTAGAATTCACTTACTGTGGAATGTGATAAATGTAGCAAGGGAAGGAGAGCCAGATGCCAAATAGTAAGGCAGTTAATAAAACAACCTCGTCAGCGAGGAGAAAACGGCTGCGAAATCGACTGGTGCGGAGTAGTACCAAAACTCATATGAGCAAGGCAAGGAAGCTTATTAACAGAAGGGAATTGGAATTAGCACAGCAAGAAACTGTGACAGCCATAAGCAGCATAGATAAGGCTGTAAACAAGGGAGTTTTCCATAAGAACAAAGGTGCTAGACTCAAATCCCGTTTAACAAGGAAATTGAATGCCGTCGTTGCAGCGGGCCAAAACCTCGAACACAGTGAGGAGAAAGTGGAGCAATCTTAAAGAAGCGGGGATTGTTGTTTCTTGGTTGCTAGGGTGTTTATGCCCTTTGAGTGGAGGGTAACTCTATGGTGTATGCTTTGGTCAAGGATGGCGATATCGCCTTAATGGGTTGTACCACTACTGTCGTGGTGGCAGCTTGACTTAGCTAAACTGTATCCGCGCCCCAATTTCAGATGGCAGGGCATGCCCTTTTTGCTCAAGGGCTTGTTTCTTCCTACAGTGGTAACCTTAGTATAAGGCATGGGGATCATCTAGTTATTACACACCGTGGTAGCACATCAGGTTCTATTAAAGAAGCAGATTTAGTAGAAACTGGTATCGCAAAGAACAATAGAGCTACACCTTTAGCTTCCAATGAGTTAGCGGTCCACCGTTCTATTTGCAAAAACACTTCAGCACTAGCAGTGGTTCATGCGCATCCGCCCTATGCTGTGGTCTTATCTTTCGTGGAAAAGGAGATTATACCCTGTGATATGGAGGGGCGAATGCTGTTGCCCAAAGTGCCAATCTTGGGCAGGGAAATGGTGGTGAGGGCTGGAGATCTCGCTGAAGAGATAGCTGAAGCACTAAAGCATTGTAAAGTGGTCTTAGTCCACAGCCACGGAAGCTTCGCTATCGGCCAATTGTTAGAGGAGGCTTGTTATTATACCGCTGTACTGGAGCAGAGTTGCCGTCTGCTCTGTTTGCTCAAATCTTTAGATGTAAATCTGAATGTTAAACCTCATTTCCCCCAAAATCTGAGCTTGTAATTACGCCTTTATTAGCTTAGGGGAAACCATAGTACACCAATCAAGATAATTAGGATTCCTGCCCAGTATTACCTCTTTAAACAATTTTTGTAGCTCGATGG
>SDBS01003852.1_pt1 | contig 14717 bp, 15 predicted proteins | sample 2277091 | NCBI WGS metagenome assembly SDBS01 (sample SAMN10404972, study PRJNA504765) | marine sediment metagenome | isolation source: marine sediment core GS10_PC15, 163 cmbsf | place: Arctic Ocean: Southern Knipovich Ridge | collected 2010
TTACACAACTGTTAATAAAGATTCTGTTTTTCCGGTTTCTCGAATAAAACCCCAAAATCAGTGTTAATAACAGGAGAAAATTTGTTAATAGTTGCTACTTTTAACAATCGGCTGAGTAGTTACCATTGTAATAAAAAATAATTTTACAAATATAATGCCAAGTTTACAATTTAAACTTGCCGATTTTAGGTATACCTTCCTGATCTACAAATTTCTTTTTCATACTATTCTCAGTTTATCGAATTTCTTCATTTCATCTTCTATTGTCCTGGGATCCACCTCATAATATCGCCTTGCCACCTCATAAGTTTGTCCAGTCATTTCAATAGCAATCTCGATAGGGATTTTAAGATACACCGCGGTTGAGAGAAAAGTTTTTCTTGCAGTATGCGTGGTCAGCGCGGCCCATTTAGGGGTCACTATCTCAGTCCTCTTATTGCCGGTAAATTGTATCTTAGTGACCTTACTCTTAAATCCTGCAAGCTTGCCGATCTCTTTGAGGTAGTTATTATATACAGCATTTGAATAAACAGGCAATGCCTGTTCGCCAGGTTTATCTTTATACTTTTCCCAAATAGGTCTTGAATACTTATTTAGAGGAATTGTTAATTTCTTGATGGTCTTTTCGGTAGTGTATATAATCTTATCATCCTGAATATCTGTTTTCTTCAGCTTCTTTAACTCAGAATATCGCATCCCTGTGAAACAACCAAAAATAAATACATCTTTTGCTTTTTCCAAGTGCGGTTTATCAAGGTGAAGTTTATACAGGTGAAGCAATTCATCAATATTAAGTTTGACAATATTGTCATCAATTGACGGTTTTTTAGGCCTGTATTTGAATTTAGCATAGTATAAATTGGTATTATAGCCTTCCTCTGCGGCCCATTTTAAAAACCATTTTAGCACATTAATATTCTCCTGTGTAAATCCATTAGTGAAACCTTTTTGCTGATGATACTTGATAAATTTCATATAGAAATCACTATCAATAGACCCAAAGCTGAGTTTGTGAATCTTATCCATTGCCACAAGATGCTTCCTTAGTCCTGACATTCTCAGGATTGTACCATCCGACCAGGTATTTATAATAGTCTTTTGCTCAATATACTTATCATAGTAATCAAAAAATGTTTTTTGTGGTCTCCTATCCTGAATGAATGATAATTGGTTCTTGATATCATTTATCGTAACAATAGGTGGGGGCTTCCTATCATCAATTGCCTTTGCTCGATCATTGATCATGCTTCTGTCAAGTCTTTCAACTTCTGCCTTCATACTGTCAAGTAAGGCATTTGTTTCCTTAGCGTCTTTTTTCATTCGTTGTGCCTGGACACTCCAATTAGATAACTTGCATTTCTGGCCAGTGGATACCCGGAAACGCTGTCCTTCAAAACCAATATAGATACGAATTAGTTGCAAGCTGTCTTTATCAGTACGTTGATCGAGATAAAAATTAATTTTCATGGCTATGTGTACAGTTTTGTGCACACTAATATACTAAAATAAACTAAAATAAACTAAAGTATCTGCTATGAAAATGCTATGAATAGTGTGATGTATAAAAGAAAGTTAAAACAAGTAGCAGGTATGTTGTAAATGTAATTGTTTTGTATTGAATAAAAAAATACGGCAATCACCGCGGATTTTCTATTTTTGTTAAATAAGAGATCATATCATGCACCTGACCCATATTTCGCTTATTAATTTTAAAAACTATGATCAGTTGGAATTGAATTTCAGCAATAAGATCAACTGCTTTGTGGGTGATAATGGGACGGGAAAGACCAACCTTCTGGATGCGATATATTACCTTTCCCTGACCAAGAGTTATTTCAATTCCCTGGATTCTCAGAATATTCGCCATGGAGAAGACCAGTTCCTGATCCAGGCGGAGTTTTTAAGAGAGGGACTGGATGAAAAGATCCTCTGTGGGGTACAGAGGAATAAGCGGAAAATTTTCAAGCGGAATAAAAAGGATTATACGAAACTTTCCGAGCATGTGGGACTCCTGCCTGTGGTCATGATCTCACCTGCCGACAGCAGCCTGATTATTGAAGGTTCAGATGAAAGGAGAAAATTTTTGAATGCGGTGATATCCCAGTATAACGGAGAATACCTCGAGAGCATGATAAGATATAACCGGGCTTTGGGACAAAGAAATGTCCTTCTGAAGAACTTTCACCGTTCCGGTTCATATCAACCTGACCAGCTGGAGGTGTGGGATGAACAGTTGATCCGCCATGGTGATTATATACATCGGCAAAGGGTTGAGTTCATTAGGGACCTGCTGCCGATATTTCAGGAATACTATGAATCGGTCTCCGGGGGAAGGGAGCAGGTGGGCTTGATTTATAAATCCCAGCTCCTGGAAAAGGATCTTCGGACACTTTTAAAGGACCATGAGCAAAAGGATAGGATCTTGCAGTATACGACTGCCGGAATCCATAAAGATGACCTGGGAATGACCCTGTCAGACTACCCGATCAAGAGGATTGGAAGCCAGGGCCAGCAAAAGACATTCCTGGTAGCACTGAAGCTTGCCAAGTTTGATTTTATCCGCATGGTGAATGGTTTTCACCCCATCCTGTTGCTGGATGATATATTTGACAAGTTTGATGCCAACCGGGTAAAACAGATCATCAAACTGGTGGCAGATCATAAATTTGGACAGATTTTTATTACTGACACAAACCCCGAACGTATTAAAAACATATTGAATGAACTGACCATAGATTATAAATTGTTCCATGTTGGTCTGAACGGTGTAAATGAACAATCCTGATATACAAACCGGTGGAGAGAAGCAATACACAGAATATTGGAGATGTCATAAGGGCCTACCTGAAAGAATCAGGGCTTGAAAAACCCTTGAAGGAACGACAGTTGATCCAGTCCTGGGAATCACTGCTGGGTAAATCCGTCGCAAGGGCAACCACCAGGATTTTCATAAAGGACAGGAAACTATTCGTCTATCTCCGGTCATCGGTAATACGCAATGAACTGTTCATGCTGCAGAAAGAGATCCTGAAAAAGCTCAACGAAGCTGCCGGTGAAGAAATCCTAAAAGAAATTATCCTGAAGTAGGAATTACATGTAATCAACCCTATCGCTTTTCGCGAAAAAGAAATCAGCCTCCACCTGTGCATTTTCATCGCTGTCAGATCCATGTACTGCATTGTTCTGGAGGGATTCTGCATATAGTTTCCGGATAGTACCTTTTTCTGCATTTTCCGGGTTTGTTGCCCCGATCAATTTCCTGAAGTCTGCTACAGCATTCTCTTTCTCAAGGATGGCGGTAACGATGGGTCCGGATGACATAAATTCAACAAGATCAGTATAAAATGGTCTGTCACTGTGAACTGCATAAAACGCTTCAGCCTGCCTGGTACTTAATTTTGTAAGTTTCATGGCTGCAATCTTAAAACCGGCTTCGTTGATCATGTTCAAAATGGGACCAACATAATTTTTGCCGACAGCCTCGGGTTTAATCATGGTAAGGGTGATATTTACGGCCATATTCTGGAATTTTTTATTCGAATCGGGCGAATATACTAATAATTCATAACTTTGCCCATTCGTTTTTAGCCATAATAACCAAGACTTGACAGCTCTCCCGGAAGAAATATACAGGAAATTAAAGAAGGTCCTTGCACCTCCTATTCGGGTTACACTCCTTACGCATATAAATCCAGATGGGGATGCCATAGGATCCATGCTGGGAATGTACTGGTTCCTGGTAAAAAAGGGATGCCAGGTAAGCATGGCTGTCCCCAACGACTTTCCTCACTTTCTTGATTGGATGGAAGGTGCTGACCAGATCCTTGTTTTTTCAAAACAAGGGGCTAAGGTGAAGGAGGAACTTCAAAAAGCAGACCTGGTCTTTTGCCTGGATTTTAATGAACCAGGGAGGCTGGGAAAGATGCAGCAGGTTCTTGAAGGATCAGATGTCACCATGATCCTTGTGGATCATCATCCTGAGCCGGAATGTACAGCAGATCTTATTTTCTCCGACCAGGAAGTAAGTTCCACTGCTGAGCTGGTTTATCAGTTGATTGAGGGACTGGGAGATGTGGAACTGATTGACACGCTGATAGCAACATGCCTGTATGTTGGAATAATGACTGACACCGGTTGTTTCAGCTTTAACAGTTCCCGGCCCCGCACATTTGAGATTGTTGAGGGACTATTGCTTCGTGGGATTGATAAGGACCGTACATTCAGTCTGGTTTACGATAATTATTCAGAAGACAGAATGCGTCTTCTGGGTTACAGCCTTGAGCAGAAGCTGGTTGTCATACCGGAACACAGGACCGCCTATATCTCACTGACCCGCGATGAACTCATGCGATTCAACCATGCTAAGGGTGATACCGAAGGATTTGTGAATTATCCCTTCTCGGTATCAAATATTCGCATATCTGCACTTTTTATTGAGAGGAAAGATCATATTAAAATCTCTTTTCGCTCGAAAGGAGATTTTCCCATAAATTCTCTTGCCGCACAATTTTTCAATGGGGGTGGACATAAAAATGCTGCCGGCGGCGAATCCTATGAGGATCTTGCAGTTACCATCAAGAAATTCGAAAATCTTATCGAACAGTACAGCGATGAAATCAACAGTATTCCATAATATCTTCCGGGGATTACTTGTTATACTTCCCCTAATAATTCTGCTTTCCTGCAGAAAACAGGCAGCTTCCGAAAAGGCCCCGGAAATGACGGCCGGGGAAGAGAAAGAGATGCTGCTTCGTGTAAACAAATTTCTGGTACAGAAAGATGTTGAATTAATTGAAAGTTATTCAAAAAGGCGCGGCTGGAACATGGAGGTTTCAGAAACAGGCTTGTTTTATGAGATTTATGAACCGACTCAGGATAAGAAAGTTGAACAGGGTGATATTATCAACCTCAAATATGAACTAAGCCTGCTCGATGGAACGCTGTGTTATACCTCTGATGAAGACGGGAACAAGATTTTCAGATTGGGCAAGAGTCAGGAGATATCCGGACTTGAACAGGGTGTAGCCTTTCTGCGGGCTGGTGAAAAGGCACGTTTTGTAATCCCACCTCACCTGGCCTATGGATTACTTGGAGATGAGAACCGAATCCCTGCCCGTTCCATCATCATTTACCAGGTTGAACTGGTAGAAGTGAAAAGTCCGGATTAAAATCACAATAAAACATTTTTTTTTCGTTTGAATATTGTGAACGCAACCCTATATATGTTATAATCGTCTGATAATAAAATGATAATTGTATGAGAAAGAGAATGATTTTTAAATTGGGATTGTTCAGCATGATGACGGCAATCATGCTTGGAGGATGTAAAAAGGATGACAGCCAGGAACAGATCGCGCAAGAAATGAGGTTACTGGAACAATACCTGGCGGATAATAATATCACACAGGAACCAACTGCCTCGGGATTATATTATATTCCTGTCGTTGAGGGAACCGGTATTTCGCCCACTCATGGAACATGGGTTGAGATAGAGTATACCGGCATGTTGATAGAAGGAACAGTATTCGCTACCAGCGATGAGAGTATGGCTGAGCTGCATAACATTTATTTCGAAGAATTTCTTTACGGTCCATCCAGGGTACAGCTTGGGCAAATTCCCCTGAAAGGACTGAACGAAGGGATCAAGTTGATGAAAGTTGGCGAAATTGCAAAGTTCATATTGCCTTCCAGCCTGGCCCTGGGAGGAAATGCATCGGGTAACTTACCGGCCTATTCAACACTGATCTATACCATAGAGCTGCTGGAAGCATTTGATGATCCGGCAAAACATGAACAGGAAAAGATATGGGAATACCTGAAAGAGAGTGAATTTGAAAATGTGGATTCCACTGAATCCGGACTTTATTATATTCAGGAAAAAGCCGGAACCGGGGAATTGTTCCATGATGGTGATCATGTGCTAATTACCTATACTGGTCAGTTTCTGGATGGAAGGGAATTTGATAGCAACGTAGGAGAAGAAGCATTGTCTTTAACTATTCCTGGCGAATATATTATCCAGGGCTGGAACGAAGGCCTTAAGCTGATGCGGGATGAGGAAGAAGGATGGTTGATCATACCATACAAACTTGGCTACGGTCAGGACGGTTTAGTTAACAATTCTGGCAATGTGGCTATCCCACCCTATATGACCCTTGTTTTCTACATGAAAACCAACAGTGGATCGTAAGGACCGGATTGAAAATTGTGAACGCAACCCTGCGGGGGATATTTTCATCTGATCTAAGAGATGATATTTGTATGAGAAAAATTGTGGTATTTAAACTTGGAATTCTTGGTATCATGGCTGCGATAGTGCTGGCCGGCTGCAAGAAGGATAATACCCAGGAAGTGTTGGACCTGGAGATGAGGTTGTTGCAACAATACCTGGAAACTAACAACATAACTGTAGAACCCACAGCCTCCGGATTATATTATATTCCCATTACAGAGGGAACAGGTATATCGCCTGATTTTGAGACCTGGATCGAGATCCATTATATCGGTGAATTGCTTGATGGTACTATATTTACAACAAGTTTTGAGGCAACTGCCGAAATGAATGATATATATGATGAAGCTTTTCTCTACGGACCCTCAAGGTTGCAACTGGGCTTCATTAATCTCCCGGGACTGAATGAGGGTATCATGCTTATGAAAGTTGGCGGCAAGGCAAAGTTCATCCTGCCCTCCAGCCTTGGCATGGGAGGATATTCATCGGGAGCCGTGCCTCCCTATTCGACGCTTATTTATACCGTTGAGCTCCTGGAGGCATTTGATGATCCGGAAAAACACGAACAGGAAAAGATATGGGCCTACCTGAAAGAGGGTTCATTCGAAAACGTTGATTCAACTGAATCCGGCATGTATTATATCATGGAAGTACCGGGCAATGAGGCATTGTTCGTTGACGGTGATACAGTGATTGTGTGGTACACCGGTAAATTCCTGGATGGCAGGGTATTTGACAGCAATATAGACGGAGAGGCATATTCTTTTACTTTACCAGGTTCGTATCTTATTGAGGGATGGAGGGAAGGCATTAAATTAATGCGGAACCAGGAAATGGGGACTTTTATCATTCCCTACTATCTTGGATATGGTCCGGAGGGTCGTTATGATAATTTCGGCCGCGTAGTGATCCCGCCCTATATGAGCCTTGTTTTCGAAATGGAGACTAAATTCGAGGAGTAAGGATCCGGGAATGATTCCCTTCCCTAACCGGAGAGTAAAAATACTGCTGGCCGTTTGTGGATGTCAGGAAGCTTTTTCTTCCATTCGCGGACGGTTTTTGTGTTTATGGTCTCAGTGGCCAGGCTGATATCTGCCGCAATACACAGCAATGTATTATCCCTGCATGTGCCTGCAATATCCTCGAGCAGGCTCATATTGCGGTAAGGGGTTTCCATAAATATCTGGGTCTCTCCAGTTTCCAGGGCAATTTTTTCAATTTTCCGCAGGCTGCCAACACGCAGGGGTTTCTTCACCGGCAGGTAACCATGAAAACGGAATGACTGGCCATTCATTCCGGAGGCCATCAATGCCATCAGGATGGAAGAGGGACCTGCAAGCGGGATCACCCTGATGCCGTGGCGGTGTGCAAGCGCCACCAGTCCCGATCCCGGATCTGCTACAGCCGGGACGCCTGCCTCGGAAAGCAAGCCCGCATCATTGCCGGCAGTCAGTACCCCGAGCAATTCTTCCATGGCCTGGTCTTTTGTATGCTCGTTCAGCAGATAAAATGAAAGATCATCTATGGCCTTTGCCACGCCGGCTCTTTTAAGGTATCGCCTGGCGCTGCGCAGATCCTCCACAATAAAATGATCAAGCCGGTCAAGCAGTTCCAGTACATAAGCCGGGATTACATGATGAACCGGTGAATCACCCAGGGTGACGGGAATAAGGTAAAGTGTTCCGGCCATGATCAGATCATCTAAATCCCTGTAAATTTACATATTTAAAATTATTATTAATTTCGATCCTGTGAAGATCACCTTTCTAGGCACCGGTACATCACAGGGCGTTCCCGTCATCGCCTGTAAATGTGCTACCTGCCAGTCGGATGATCCCAGGGATAAAAGGCTGAGGGCGTCGGTCCTTGTAGAACACCAGGATACGGTTGTCATCATTGATACGGGACCGGATTTCAGGCAGCAGATGTTATCCGCCCGGGTGGATAGGCTGGATGCGGTGATATTTACCCATGAACACCGGGATCATATTGCGGGACTTGATGATATACGTGCCTTTAATTACCTGCAGGACCGGCCTATGGATGTATACGGTGAGGATAGAGTCCTGCGTGCACTTCAGCATACCTTTCCCTATATATTTGCCGAGAGAAAATACCCTGGTATCCCACAGGTAAATTTTCACCATATCGGGAATGAACCTTTCACTGTCGGGGGAATGGAAATCATCCCAGTGCGTGCGTATCATTACCGCTTGCCTGTTTTAGGTTACAGGATAGGTGATTTTACCTACATTACTGATGCTAATTTTATCGCCCCGGAGGAGCTGGAGAAGATAAGGGGGACAAGGTATTTTACCATATGTGCCCTGCGAAAGCGCAAACATATATCCCATTACAGCCTTTCAGAAGCCCTTGAAGTGATCAAACTGCTGAGTCCGGAACAGGCTTACCTTACACATGTGTCCCATTTGATGGGCTCCCATGCTGAGACAACGTCCGAATTACCCGGCAATGTATCATTTGCCTGGGATGGACTAAGTTTTGAGATCTGACCTGTGTTTACTGAAAAGAAAGGCAAACAGCAGTCCTGATACAAGAAAAACCATCCCGCCAAAAGTCAGGGCCGTCTGCAGGCTGGTTTGATCCGTCAGGTAACCCATGGCCGGTCCGACCAGCACAAAACAGATCCTGATGATGAAATTCCTCACAGAAAGAACGGTAGCACGCACCTCCGAAGAGGTGAGCCTGTGGATGTAATCTTTCAGCACGGGTGTGGCAAATCCCCTGACAATATAGAATAAAAACAGGATACTGATGGCCCAGATTGAGCTGAGTTGTCCCAGTGCAAGGTAAGCTGCAGGGATCATGATGGCCAGCAGCAGGACGGTAAGATTGGCACCAAGTCTTCGTTCAACCCTGTAGGCAAGCATGGCTGCAAAGCCCACGGTGAGATTCAACAATGTCCACATGATACCATATAAGGAAAGTGGAAGTTCTACAAATTTGAAATATGGCTGGGCGAACCAGGCCATGGTCAATGTGGCCGACCCAATAATGGCCGATAAAAATATATTGGTCCGGAGTTCCTTGTTGATGAACAGTGAATCCCTGACAACATTCAGAATTGTCCGGAAGTTGAAAACACCCAGGCGTTTATGTTTGCCGGGTTCCATCAGTGATATGGCAACTGGTATCGCTAAAAGGGCCACACCTGTCTGCACATAATAATTTGTACGCAGGCTGATCAATGCCAGTATTCCACCTGCAATACCGGCAGCGGCTTCTGCAACATTGCCGACGGATACCATGCGGCCTTCATATTTGATATAGTCCTTTTCCTTCTGATTATCCAGCAGTGAATCGTAAAGCAGGGCCGAATCAGCACCTGAAATGAAACTTTGTCCGAATCCAAGTACCAATTCTGCTATGAGGAAACCCATAAAACCATATGAGATGCTGTAAATGCTCATTCCAATCGTTCCCAGGATCACACCAAGGATGAGTGTCCTGCGCCTCCCTATCACATCAGCAAAATATCCCGATGGTATTTCCAGTGCTATAATTGAGACAGAATAAATGGCCTGCAATTCCATGATCTGGTGCATGTCCAGTCCATTGTCCTGGTAGAAGGGGACAATATAAGGCATGAAAAGCATGAACCACTTTGAGATCTTGATAAGATAGAGTTTCCATATATTGGACCTGGAGGTTCTTTTCATGCCCGTTTGAAGAGTTACAAAAATACGATTTTCAGGCAATCATGCCAGGGATGTTATATAACTATCCGGGGAAACAAGTAATTTTGTGGGTATGACCATCATTGAAAAGATATTTGCCAACCATAGCAAGGCAGTTACAGTAAAACCCGGGGATATCCTGGATGTGGAAATTGATGCCAGGGTGGCACGTGACTTCGGGGGTGCCAATGTAGTAAACAATATACGGGACAATGCACTGGGAATAGCTGACCCGGACAGGACTTTCTTTACATTTGATTGTAATCCAACGGGTTCAGATCAGAAGTATACTGCCAACCAGCAGTTTTGCAGGGTATTTGCCAGGGAATACGGTATCAAGGTTTACGATATTAACCGGGGGATAGGGACACACCTTCTGATAGAGGAAGGGCTGGTTTATCCAGGTGCAACTGCGGTTTCTACAGATTCCCATGCAAACATACTTGGGGCCATTGGTGCATTTGGACAGGGGATGGGGGACAAGGACATTGCGGCAGCCTGGAGCAAGGGAAGTATCTGGTTCAGGGTGCCTGAATCCGTCAAGCTGACCATCAACGGGAAGATACCGGAAAAAGTGAGTGCCAAGGATATAATACTTTGCCTGCTGGCCCGGTTTGGAGCAAATACGTTTTTAGGGAAATCCATAGAACTATACGGGGAAGAGATAGAAAACCTTTCCCTTGATAAACGGATGACCATTGCCTCCATGGCCACCGAGATGGGTGCTGTTACCATGTTGATCCCGCCGAACCAGGAAGTGATCAGGTACTGTGAGTCAAGGATTTGCCGAAAGATAGACCCTGTACTGGCAGATCCCGATGCTGTGTACTCGGAGGTAATCGAGTTGCAGGCAGGAGATTTTACCCCCATGGTGTCTCGCCCGGGGAAACCACATGATGCCATACCACTGGATGATGTTAGGGGCACCAGGATAGATTCCGTTTTCATTGGCAGTTGTACCAACGGCAGGATAGAGGATATGCGGGCTGTAGCCGGAGTGCTGGAAGATCATAAGGTGGCGGATGGTGTGGTACTGAAAATCGTTCCCTGCACAGACAGGGTCTGGAACATGTGCCTTGAGGAAGGGCTTATTGAAATATTCAAGGATGCCCGGGCCCTGGTTTCCAATCCGGGATGTGCCGGATGTGCGGCAGGGCAAGTGGGACAGAACGGGCCGGGGGAGGTATCGGTCAGTTCAGGGAACCGGAATTTTCCGGGGAAGCAGGGCCTGGGTGAGGTTTACCTGGCATCCCCTGAGGTTGCAGCAGCCAGTGCTGTTTCAGGTTTTATCACTTCTCCTGACCAGATCTCTGACCTTCCTGTGGAACGGAAACCCTTACCATCAACCACGGCCCGGAAACCCGGTCCCACGAAATCCTTAAAAAAAGACAGTCCGGTGGAATTTACCGGCCGTGTCTGGCTTATCAACCGGGATGATATCGATACGGACATGATATATCATAATCGGCATCTGGCTATTACCGATATCAAAGAAATGGGAAAACATGCCTTCGGGAACCTGGCGGGATTTGAATCATTCTCCAGCGAGGCCAATCAGGGGGATATTATATTTACAGGCAAGAATTTCGGGGCTGGAAGCTCCAGGCAACAGGCAGTAGATTGCTTTAAATCTCTTGGTGTGGGTTGTATTGTCGCTGCATCCTTTGGATCTATCTATGAACGGAATGCTATCAATGTAGCTTTTCCCATCCTTAGTTCAGGTAAGATAGATGAACTGGAATTGAAGACGGGGGACCAGGTAACCATTGATGTGGGTACCGGAAAAATCACTAATTTAAGCAAGCGGAAAAGCATTCATGCCAACCCGTTTTCAGATGTCCAGATGGAGATATATCAAAACGGGGGATTATTTTAAACATGGGAAAGACCTTTGTTGAAAAGATCTTTGATGCCCCCCGGGGGAACATCATTTTCAGGAAACCGGATATTGTCCTGTCACACGACAATACGGCGAGTATCCGGAAGACCTTTGAAAAAATGAATGGTGAAGACATAGCTGATCCTGATCAGCTGCTGATCGTCCTTGATCACAATGCCCCGCCTACCAATGCCAGGCTTGCCACAGATTACCAGGAGATCCGGGATTTTGCCAGGACCAAAGGCATCAACAGGTTCTATGATGCAGGCCGGGGTATTTGCCACCAGATCATGTCCAATCATGCCATGCCCGGTATGATCATTGTAGGAAGCGACAGCCATACCTGCACGGCCGGTGCTTTTAATGCCATGGCTGCCGGCATTGACCGGACAGAGACGGCAGGGATATGGAAAAGGGGAGAAACCTGGTTCATGGTCCCGGATTCCATGAAGATCAACCTGTCCGGACGGCTGCGGGAAGGCGTCTATGCCAAGGACCTGTCTTTATGGATCATCGGGCTTATTGGTTCAGCTGGTGCCAATTACAGGTCCATCGAATTTCATGGAGAGGGGGTAAAAGTCCTCGGTATATCCGAGCGCATGACCCTGGCCAATCTGGCTTCTGAGATGGGTGCCAAAAATGCTGTCTTTCCGCCGGATGAGGTTCTTAAGGCATTTTTTGGCAGTGTTGAGATAAATGTTGTGTGGGCTGATCCCGATGCACTATATGTTGAGGAAATTGATATTAACCTGTCCGAGGTAGTGCCGCTTGTAGCTGCTCCCCATCAGGTGGATCATATCAAAACAGTGGCCGAAGTGGGAGGGACCAGGGTACAGCAGGGACTGATAGGCACCTGTACAAATGGGAGGATAGAGGACCTGCGTGAGGCTGCTGCCATACTGAGGGGCAGACAGGTAGCGAAAGGATTCCAGCTGCTGGTAGTTCCTGCATCAAGAGATATATACCTTCAGGCCATTGAGGAAGGATTGATCACTACTTTTCTGGGAGCTGGAGCAAATGTGCTCAGCGCTTCCTGCGGACCCTGCCTTGGAACGGGACAGGGAATACCGGCTGATGGCTTCAGGGTCATATCCACAGCCAACCGCAATTTCAAAGGGCGAATGGGGAACAGGGAAGCGGAGATCTACCTGGCTTCCCCTGCGACAGTCGCATCCAGTGCCATTACCGGCGAAATAACCTCACATGTTGCTTATGGCCAAAAGCTTGGAAAATTCAGGCCGGAACAGAAGTTGGGGATTACCGGAATTGCAGCATCAGAGCCGAGGAGGATTAACGGTGTATGGAATTACGCAGATGTGGATAATCTGAATACCGACCAGATGATTGCCGGCAACCTGACCTATACCGTATCCAGCGCCGATCCCGAATCTATCCTGCCGCATTTGTTTGCAGGGTTTGATCCTGCTTTTGCAGCAAGGGTGGGGAAGGGGGATATCATCCTGGCGGGAGAGAATTTCGGCTGCGGTAGTTCCCGTGAACATCCGGCAGTGGGACTGGCTCATGCCGGTGTAAAGGCCGTGATCGTGAAATCGGTAAACAGGATCTTTTTCAGGTCAAGTGTGAACCAGGGACTGATACTTATCGTACAAGCGGATGTAGTCGAGAGTTACAGGTCCGGCGACAAAGTATCGGTAAGCCTGGAATCAGGCACGATTGAACTGAATGACAGGGTATTTCATTATCCACCCCTGCCTGGAAAATTGCTGGACATCATCAGGAAGAAGGGTCTGGTTAACTGGATAAAGGAGTCATAAGATATCTATCCATGAAAGAATCCAAGAGAATACTTGTGGTTGGAGCTGGTGCAATCGGTGGAACTACAGCTGCCATCCTGGCCCGCGAGCAATATGATATCTGGCTGCTTGCCAAATATCCGGAACTGGCTGAGAAGATCAGTAGTGAGGGGATTGATGTCAGTGGTTATTGCGGGGATTTTCGTATGAATGTTCCTGCAGTTGCCCGGGCAGCTGAACTTACCGGCAAGTTTGACTATGTATTCATGGCCACAAAGGCTAATGCACTGGTAAAAGTTGCCAGGGAAATATTGCCATTCATGCATGAACAATCAAGGGTTGTTTCCTTGCAGAACGGGATCTCCGAAGAAGCCCTGGCCTCTGTCGTCGGCGGAATGCGTACGATAGGTTGCGCTGTGGGCTGGGGAGCAACCATGATTGCCCCGGGAAAGGTTGAAATGACTTCAGGTGGAGAGTTTGTCGTGGGAAACTGGGAGCGGGACAAAGATGAAAAACTGGAGGAAGTTGCCGGGATCCTGCGGCATATTTTGCCGACTGAAACCAGCCATAAGATCCTCTCTCATCTTTACTCCAAACTCATCATTAATTCATGTATTACAACCCTGGGTGCTGTCAGTGGCTTATTCCTGGGAGAGATGCTGGCCAAACGCTATATACGTAAAATTTTCATCGAGATCATCAGGGAAGCCATAATGGTGGCAGATGCCATGGAACTCAATGTAAAGCCATACGCCGGGAAACTGGATTATTATCAATTCCTGAGGTCAGGAGTGATGTCTTCTTTCAAACGGCACCTGACCATACGTGTCATAGGTTTTAAGTACCGGAAGCTGAAATCATCCAGCCTGCAGAGCCTTGAGCGGGGAAGAAAGACCGAAATTGATTTCTTCAATGGTTATATCTCCTTAAAGGGAAAAGAATATGGTGTGAGTACACCGGTGAACAGCAAACTGACCCGGATGGTACAGGAGATAGAGAACGGGAAGAGATCGATTTCAGTTAATTCCCTGGAGGAGATTTAATATTCATGTATTTTTGTATTTTTGCCAGCGTTTATGCTCCCGTAGCTCAGCTGGATAGAGCAACGGCCTTCTAAGCCGTAGGTCATGGGTTCGAATCCCGTCGGGAGTACT
>SDBS01003853.1_pt1 | contig 14717 bp, 6 predicted proteins | sample 2277091 | NCBI WGS metagenome assembly SDBS01 (sample SAMN10404972, study PRJNA504765) | marine sediment metagenome | isolation source: marine sediment core GS10_PC15, 163 cmbsf | place: Arctic Ocean: Southern Knipovich Ridge | collected 2010
CCCCCAGTTATTCCAAATACTCTCTCACCGTCACCACACTCGAAGGTTTAACCGCCATCTCCCAGGGCAAGCCAGAAATTCAAACCCAAGACAATACAACTCAATATACATTCAAGCCCGAAGTTCCGCTGCCGAAAATATCCCTGACCATCGGCTCTTACCAGGTTCGCGAAATCACGATCGACAACCTCACCTACTCTCTCTATGTGCGGCCGGGCCACGACTATTTTGATCCTCTCATGGATCACATCCAAGAAAATGACGTACTCACTACCGTCATAAGGGGAAGTTTAGATCAGCTCGAGGTGTTCCTCGGTGTGGACTACCCCTACAAACGACTCTCTCTTGTCGAGGTTCCCATAAACATATTAAGCTACCATCGTCTTTGGACTGTAGCGCATGAAACGGTCCAACCTCAGCTGACCTTTATCCCGGAAATGGCAACCATAAACACCTATGGTCAACTGCGTTTCCCCCTGGAACAGGAAAGAGGAATGCGGAGCAGAGAGGTGCCTGTCGCCTGGAGCGGGATTCAAAGGGGGGCTTTGTGGCGCTTTATCAATTGGAATTTGATTGGCAATACAGATTATATCGATCCATCTACGGTCAAGACAATCGACAGGATGAGACGAAACAGAATGGGATTTAACTTCAAGGCCGATATCGAAACACAATTCGATCTCCTCCCTAATTTTGTCTCCTTCAATTCACAAGTCGTTTCCACTAGATGGCCCGTCCTCAACTTTGCCTTCGAATCCTACATGCGGAAGCGTGTGGCAGCTCCCCTTGTTATGGAGAGACAAACCAAAAGTGGGCTATCCCCTGAAGAAGAGTCCAATTTGGATTTAAAGGACCGGTCACTGGCCGCGATGATTACGGATCCAAATCTCGAAACAGCCGTCGTTCATGGCGCCCTGCAAGCCAAGGCCCAAACTCTCCTGGCTCTTTTCGAAACCAAATATGGGAAAGAAGATTTTGACAAAAAACTCACAAGCTTCCTGAACCGGCAGAAACACAGCATCATCACTGAACAAGAGCTGACTGATTTCCTCTCCAGCTTAGGAGACATCTCTCTTACTGAGATCGTCGATGAATGGTACAACGGCAAGGAGATTCCCGGCTTTATTATGGGAGACGTCGAAAGCTATGATGTGATCGTCGGGGAAATGACCCGGACTCAGGTTAAATTTCTCCTCGCCAATCCCACGTCTGTAGACGGTATTTTAAAGATCAGACTGCGGGGCCGGCCCACACGGAGAGGAACGCCAGCAGATATTTATGCGCGAGTGCTCCTTGTTCCTGCTTTAACCACCATGCAGGTTGGATTTGTCACTGATCAACCGCCCGCCTCCATGACTGTCGAAACCTTTGTCTCCCAAAACATCCCCGCAGCCATCGACGTGCCTTTTCAGGGAAAACGGGCCGTAAGAGAGGAGAGGCCTTTTGATGGAAACATCAGCAAGCCCTATGAACGGTCAGATTTGTTTCCTGAGGATGAAATCATTGTCGACAATACTGACCCGGGATTCGAAATCCTTGGAGCGGCTAAACAGAACTGGCTCAGCCGCTTCCTGAAAAATCTATTCGACATCGAGGAAAAATCGACGGTTTTTACCGGCCTGAATCTCCTCAGTCCCCCTGCATTCTGGACGCAGTCAACATCGCCGGATTTTTATGGTGAGATAGTCCGTTCAGCCTATATAAAAGAATCCGGGGAGGGCAAGGAAAAGGTAAAATGGAAAACAGATATCGAGAAAGCGGGTGATTACGACATCTACTTTTATCAGCCTTTCGCTCAGAGGATGCAGCAGGGCGTTGCAGCAAGACAAGCGGCTGCTGCGGGAAAATCATTCACGGCAGCCCGGGGAACAAAGTATTTTTCGATCTCGGTCGGAAAAAAGATAGAGGAAGTAGAAATCGATCTGAATAATACCGATCTTGGATGGAACCTCATCGGAACTTTTCCGCTGGATACCGGGCCCAACACCATTGAACTCAGTGACAAAAACGAGGCTGGATATGTGGTGGCCGATGCCGTAAAATGGGTAAAAAATGGAAGAAATTTTGAGAAAGAGTTGTCTAAATAGATAAATAGACAAAATAAGCGTTTACGTTCTTGACTTTATGAGGAGACTTTGAAAATGAGACAAAAAAGAAATAGAAAAAAGAGAAGCCTGCGGCCGCAATGCCTACTCTGGCTGTTGGCGCTATTTCTCTCCATCTTAACGGGATTCACTCACGAGTCTTTCGCACAGGAACTGACATTAGAAAAAGCTCTGGAGATTGCTTTTAAAAACAGTCCGTCCATACAGGCCGCCGCGTATAATCTTGACATCAGCCAACACAACCTCCAAGCACAGATAGCCGGAAACAAGTCTCAGTTCAACCTGACGCTCACACCCTACACATACTCGAATGTCAAAGTGTTTAATGAATTGACAGGGCAATACAACGTCCAGGAGCTGTCAAAATCAGAGGCCCGGCTAACGATCACTCAGCCGATCAAATGGACTGACGGCGAGATAACGCTCACAAACCGGTTCAACTGGCAGGACGCCTCGAGTTCTTATACGGGATCTGTCAAAGAATCCACATTCAGCAATTCACTCTTTTTAACACTGAGTCAGCCCCTCTTTACATACAACCGCCTCCAGTTGCAAATCACAGAACTGGAGTTATCCTTGGAGAACGCACAGTTGGGTTTTGCCCTCCAGAAACTGCAGATCGAAAGATCGGTCACCCAGCAGTTTCTCAACCTGTTTTATTCTTGGAGAACCCTGGAAATCGCAGAGCAGGAGCTGGTCAATGCCACTGAAAGTTACCAAATCATAGAGAGCAAAGTCGACGCCGGTATTTCTGCTCCGGAGGAGCTCTACCAGGCAGATCTGACTCGCGCCAACAGCCAGGCCAGCGTACAGAACAAACACATGCAGTACGAAAATTCCCAGGATAGTTTTAAAGTTCTCCTTGGTCTTCCTCTAGAGAACGAGTTGGTCATAGTTGCCGATATCCGGAAATCTCTTGTGGACGTGGACCTGGTTAAAGCCATCGATCACGGACTGGCCTTTAGAATGGAACTGCGGCAGAACGATATCGCAATCCAGAATGCCCTGCACAACCTCATCCAAGCCGGAGCGGTCAATGAGTTTAAAGCCGAGGTGAATGCAACCCTTGGTTTAATCGGGACGGATCCGGGTTTTGGGAAGATTTATTATGCCCCCAATGTCGACCAGATTGTGCAGGTTTCCGTCAATATCCCGCTTTTCGATTGGGGAAGAAAGAAACATATGCTGGCATCCAGCCAAGCTCAAATCGACTCACAACGATTGTCCGCCAGTGAAGAGATCAAAAGCATCAAACTTGAAATTCGTCAGGCCTACCGGAGCCTTCAGAACCAGAGGATACAGATCGAAATCGCAGAAAAAAACGTGATCAACGCCCAACGGACCTACGAGATCAATCTTGAACGCTACAAAGGCGGGGATCTCTCTGCCTACGATATGCAGCTCTATCAAGTACAGTTGACCCAGGAGCAGCTCGATGAAGTGTCGGCGCTCATCAGCTACAAGGTCGCGCTGCTGGACCTTAAAATTCGCACACTCTGGGATTTTGAAAACAATGTATCGGTCATCGACATTAAAACAGGAGAATCAAAGTGAAAAAAACTGCCATAATAATTTTGCCCATCGTGCTTCTTTTGATGCTATCGGGCTGCAAAGAAGAAATGATGAACGTATCGTCAGAGTCAACGATTCCGGTGAGAGTCGAAGAACTTGAGCTGAAATCGATCAGGGAGTATGTCACGGCCACAGGCACTGTGGTTGCCGCGAAAGAAATGATACTTCTGCTCGAAACGGCGGGGTACTACCAACTGCAGACAAATCCCCGCACAGGACGTTCCTATGCCATGGGAGACCGTGTCAAGTCCGGAGAAAAACTGATTGTGCTTACAAATCCTGAATATGTCAATTCAGTCGCCATAGTTTCAAGAAAACTCAACTTTGAAAGCTCAGAGCGCGAACATGAAAAACAAAAGGCCATCTATGAAAAAGGCGGCATCACGCTCAGTGAACTGACATCTGCCGAACGCGCCTTCATCGATGCAGGATACGCCTACGAAAATGCCAAGCTGGCCCTGGCCAAACTCGAAATCAAGGCCCCCTTCTCAGGCACGATTGTCCAGCTGGATCACTACTCCCAGAACCAGTGGGTGGCAGCAAGCGCCAGCGCAGTGACTATTATGGATTATTCCACTCTTTATTCCGATGTCTCTTTACCGGGAAAAGAGATGAACCTTGTCTCCCGAAACCAGAAGGCTGAAGTGACAAATTTCAGTTCTGCCGTTAGCACGCTCGATGCCAGAATCGATCAAATTTCGCCGGCACTCGATCCGGAAAGCCGGATGTTCACATTGAGACTCAAAATCCCCAATCCCAACCTCTATTTTAAACCCGGGATGTTCATCAAAGCGGATATAATCGTCAATGAAAAAGAGTCAGCTCTTGTGATTCCCAAGGACATTATTATCGAGAAACGGGGGCGCCCGACTGTTTATGTGGTCGTCCGGGGATATGCCCAGGAAAGACGGCTTCAGACCGGCATGGAAAATCCTGACGAGATCGAGGTCATCGAAGGATTACAAGAGGGTGACAGCCTGATTATTGAGGGATTCGAAACTCTGCGGAATCAATCCCGAGTCAATGTTCTCAAATAACACTCCTATAGGTGTAAAGAATGTATAAACTGGCCCGTTTTTCAGTCAAATATCCGACAACAATCCTTATGATCGTTCTGGCCATAGGGCTGCTGGGATACATCTCATTCCAGCGGTTGGGTATGGATCTCCTGCCGGATCTCAACAGCCCCAAATTGTTCGTTAGCGTCAAGGCAGGAGAACTCCCTCCGGAAGAGATGGAACAAAAATTCACTTCCCCCATGGAATCTCAAGCCGCCCGCCAACAAAATGTGACCAATGTCTCTTCGGTGACCCAGGTCGGGCAGTCTTTGATTACAGCCGAATACGCATGGAAGTCCGATATGGACGAGGCTTTTCTCGATCTCCAGAAAGCCATGAATGTTTTCGCTCAAAATCCGGAAATTGAAGAAATTTCCGTGAGCCAGCTCGATCCCAACGCACGCCCTGTGGTTGTGGTTTTTCTCTCCCATCCTCAGATTGATGACCTTGACCAACTGAGGCAGACCGCCGAGACCAATATCCGCAACGAATTGATCCGCCTTCCCGGAGTTGCGGGTGTCGAAATCCTCGGAGGACAAAAGCGGGAAATTGAAGTCAAAACCGATGCCTATACGCTCGAAGCCTACGGTCTGACTCAAGCACAGCTGGCCAGCGCCATCAGCAATTCAAACCAAAATATGTCCGGCGGTTCGATTGTTGAAATGGGCATAAATTACACAATCAGAGGTATTGGAGAGTTGACTTCTGAAGAAGATCTCAACGCCCTCATTGTAAATTACATAACACAAACCAATGCTGCCGGAACAACTGTGAAGACACCCATCTATCTGCGTGAAATCGCCGAAGTCAGCACAGTCCTCAGCAGTCCGGAAAATATTGTCCGCCTCAACGGTCAACAGGGATTGGCGCTCGAAATCTTTAAGGAAGCAAAGGCCAACACAACGGCGGCCTCAAAGAGTATTCATGAGCAGCTCGACTACATGAGAGCGGGTCTTTCAGGCTATGATCTTCTGGTGATTCAAGACCAGGCCCGTTTTATTCAATCCTCAATCAAAGAAGTCGAGCAGACGGGATTGATCGGAATTTTTCTGGCCATTCTCGTTCTGTATGTCTTTCTCCGCAGGATAGGAATCACAGCCGTTATCAGCCTGGCCATTCCCATCTCTGTTGTGGCCACTTTCAGCTTGATGTACTTCAACGGCCTCTCCCTCAACATCATGACCCTTGGAGGCCTTGCCCTCGGGGCCGGAATGCTTGTGGATAATGCCATTGTGGTGGTGGAAAACATAACGCGTCACCTTGAAGAGGGTCTCTCTCTCCGTGAAGCCGCCGTGCAGGGAACGGGAGAAGTCGGCGGGGCCATCACAAGCGCAACACTCACGACAATCATTGTCTTCCTGCCCATTGTGTATTTGCATGGTGTCTCGGGAGAGCTCTTTAAGGACCAAGCCTGGACAGTGGCTTTTTCACTCCTGTCTTCTCTTTTTGTGGCCATGGCCGTTATCCCGATGCTCTGCGCCCGCCTGCTCAAGACCAAGGAGAGGACAAAACCCGTCAAGTCCATCCATTTTCCCGCTTACGGCAGATTTTTGTCATGGGTTCTCAAAAGAAGAGGAATTGTCATCCTATTCGCGCTTTTACTCGTGGCGGCAACCATTCTTATTTTACCCCAAATCGGCAGCGAATTTATTCCCCACGCCAAACAGGGAGAGATGTACATCAGCCTGGAGCTGCCGGAAGGAACAAATCTCGATCGCACGCACGGAGCCGTCAAGAATCTGGAAGCCGTGATCAGGCAGAAATTCGGGGACCAACTCAAATTAATATTCTCAAAAGTGGGCCCTGCAGGAACGGTTCTCGATTTGAACATCGCACTCGCCGACGATAACAACGCCCTTATTCAACTGGTCTTTGATCCGGAATCCGATTTCTCAACCGACGAGATAACATTCTGGTTGAATACTTTGCTTTCAGAGCTCCCGGATATAGATGCCCAGCTTGTCCAGCAGCAGACCGCTCTGCAAACGACCTTAGGCACAGCATCTGCCCCACTAATCGTAGAAATCAAAGGAGAAGAGCTTGAAATTCTGGCTTTGCTTGCAGAAGACGTACAGGAACTACTGAACGGGATGCCGGAGCTGTCAAATGTTGAAACGGGTTTTCAGGAGGGAAGACCGGAGATCAATCTTGAAATCGACCGGATGGTTGCCGCTCAGTTTTCCCTCACAGCTAACGACATCAGCACCCAACTGAAGAATTTGCTGTCCGGCCAGAAAATTGGACAAATGGAAGACGGCGGCGAATTCATCAACATCAATCTCAGCACTCCTAAGGTGACACTGAGTGCCCTTGAAAGTGTGCTCATCCAGTCATCGACAGGAGGAATGGTCAGACTCCATGAAGTGGCCAGGTTAGTCAGGACGACTTCACCCCGGGAAATCATAAGAAACAATCAAATTCGAGTGGCTGAAATAAAAGCCAATATTTCAGGAGGCATTCCGTTCAACAGGATCGTTGAAAAAGTGGAAGCATCTGTCCGAAACATTTCCATGCCGCAGGACTACTCCTTTTCGATCACAGGTGAAGAAAAGCTCCGCAGGGAAGCCTTCGGCAACCTCAAGTTTGCACTGCTGTTGGCCATTATACTCGTTTACATGGTCATGGCTTCACAGTTCGAGTCTCTCCTGCATCCTTTTGTAATTCTTTTGACCATCCCTCTGGCAGGAGTGGGGGCCGTTTTTCTGCTCTGGACGCTCCGGATGCCGTTCAATATCATGTCGATGATCGGTATCATTATACTGGTGGGGATTGCTGTCAATGATTCCATTATCCTTGTCGACCGTATTAACCAGAACCGGAGAGCAGGGATGGACGTTCCTTCGGCTATTATCGATGCCGGACAGACACGGATTCGTCCCATCCTCATCACGAGTATCACCACCATACTGGCCCTGCTGCCTCTGACTTTTGGCATCGGGGAAGGCTCATCTCTGCGCGCCCCCATGGCTTTAGCCGTTATTGGAGGGCTTGTGACCTCTACAATGTTGACTCTCATTGTTATCCCGGCCGTGTACCGCCTTATGGCAGGAAAAGTTAAAACAACATGATTGAAACCATCATCAAGAGACCGATTTTTGTGGCCATGCTGCTGATCGGACTCAGTCTATTGGGTTTCATCTCTTACACACAGCTTCCTCTAGAACTTTTTCCTTACATCGAACCTTCTATGCTCATTGTACAAATAAACGGCCCGGGCAATGCCGATCCCGGTTATGTGGAACGCGAAGCTGTTATTCCCATGGAAAGCGCCATCGCCGCCCTGGACAATATCGAACGCATCGAGTCCTCGATCAACAAACAGATGGCCACAATTTTTGTCTTCTACACTCCAAAAAGCCATCCCAAATATGCCTATATCAAACTCCAGGAATGTGTTGAAACGAATCAGTCACAGATGGGCGAGGAATTTAGTGCCGTTGTTCAAAAAACCAATCCCAATCAGCTGTCCGATCAGTTCATCTCTTTCCAGGTCAGAGGAGAGGGAGGCCTCGATCAAATCCGGCAGGTCGCCGATGAAAAAATCGTTCCGAATTTGGAGAGGATCGACGGTATCGCCAATGTGGAAATCTACGGCGGACAAAAACATTCCATCGAAATCATTGTGGATGAAGAGGAACTCGAAGAATATGATCTCACATTCTCTCAGGTCTCTTCAATGGTTTCCCAGGGTGTTATGAACCGGCAGTATATGGGTCAGGTTTCTGAAGGCAGCCGAAAATTCTTTGTCAATTTGGAGAGTAAGTACACTTCTCTCAAAGACATCGAAAACATCGTGATTCGCACGGAGGGGCCGATTCTCCTCAAGCACATTTCCACTATTGTCGATGGAGTGGCGGAAGAAGAATCGATTTCCAGAATTAACGGCATGGAGTCCGTGACCATTTCTCTCTTTCGAAGCAGGGAAGCCAATCTGCTCGGTTTGGCAAGACAGACACGAAAGATTATAGAGAATCTCAACCGTGAGGTCGAAGCCGACGGGATAAGCCTCGTCATCCAGCAGGATGCAGCCTTGGAAATTGAAGAAAATATCAACATCATTCTCCTTTTGGCGCTGATTGGAGGTATTCTGGCTGTGGCCGTCCTTTTTTTCTTTCTCAGAAATATTTCACTGGTTTTGATTGTGGCCCTGACAATCCCTATTTCTGTTTTGATCTCCATGAATCTGTTTTATGCCCTCGGAATCACGATTAACACACTAACGCTTGTGGGCATGGCTATTGCCATCGGCATGCTGCTGGACAACAGTATTGTGGTTCTGGAAAACATTCATCGTCATCTTGCACGGAAGGAAGATGTTCTCAAAGCTGTCGTTCAGGGAACCACTGAAGTGGCCCGCGCGATTGTTGCGGCCACACTGACAACCATCTGTATCTTTTTACCTTTTGCCTTTTCGGCATTCCGGGAGCTAAAAATTCTAGGATGGCAGGTGGGTGTTTCTATCATTTCAACACTTCTTGTCTCCTTGGGTGTCGCTTTTCTTCTTATCCCAGTTTTCAGCTACAGGCACCTGTCCCAAAAAAACCGCTCTACGGCGGCATTCAGCACCGTCTATAAGAATAATCGTTTTAAACAAATCTATAATGTGCTGCTAAAATCCTGCCTTCGCTTTCCCGCACGAACTGTCATTATCGGATTGGTGGCTTTTTTTATCAGCATCTATCTCTGTTTCGCCCTCAGTATCAATGTTCCCCAGGAACTCGAGCTTGACAATTTTTTTCTCTATGCCACTTTCCGTTCGGGAACCACCCTGGAAACCGCCGATAATCAGGTCAAGGAAATGGATGTCCATTTACAGGATTTCACAGAAATCGAGGAACGCCGGGCCACAATAATGGAAGACAACGTTGTCTTCAACTTCAAACTTTCAGAAAGCTTTATAAAAAAATCCAGGTCATCTTTTGACGCCTTAAGAGAAGCTGTGTTGGATACACTTGAAGAAACGTTTCGCCAAGTCGAGTTTTCCTACGATGAACCCGAACAGAATGCCGGATCCCGTGGATCCGGGGGCGGGGGCTCTAGAGGCAACTCCTTCAATCAAATCCTCGGCATCGGATCCAGCCAGGAAAGAATCGTGATTCACGGCCAGGATCTCGATCTGATGCGCGACATCGCAGACGATATCGAGTACAACATCGAAGAACTGGAATTTGTGAGTCGTGCAAGTGTGAACGCTCTCAATCTAGCACCAAGTATAGATCTTCTCCTGGACAAACCTGCCATGAGCCATTTCGATGTGAGCCTGCAGTCCTTCCAGAGGGAAATCGCCAACTTCCAAAAAGAATATTCTTCCGGAGCCACTCAAAAACAGGGCATAGAAGAGGTCGATATCATTCTAAAGGGAAAGAGTGAAGAAGAAGGAGTTGAAGAAGACAAGACTTCTGAAGATCTCCGGCGGCTCAATATCCCTTCAGAAGCGGGTGGAACGATCCCGATTCTTCAATTGTCCGAGCTGGTTTTCTCAAGAGGCTACACCAGAATCAACAGAATCAACCAGGAAAAGCAGATCGCGGTCACCTACTCATTTGAATCGGATATCGAGGATTCAAAACAATTATTGGAGACAGCTAGAACTTCGATAGATCAAATTGTCGCCGACATTTCGCCTCCTCCCGGTATCCTTATCGAGGTAGAGCACGCTGAAAATGATCTCTCAGAGTTTTATTACCTTATTTTTGTGGGCATCCTCTTGATCTATATGGTTTTGGCCTCGACTTTCGAATCCCTGTCCATCCCCTTCGCTATGATGCTGACATTGCCACTGGCAGCCGTGGGCGCATTTTGGGGACTCATCCTCACCGGGAATTCCTTGTTTAACGCCAATGCTCTGATAGGATTATTCATTCTTTTGGGAGTGGTGGTGAACAACGGCATTATATTGATCGATTATTCACGGCTGTTGGAAAAAAGAAATTTCCGGATCACCCGGGCTTTGATGACTGCAGGATTGGCCCGTGTCAGGCCAATCCTCATTACGGCGCTCACAACCATTCTCGCTATGCTGCCCATCGCTCTAGGGAAGTCTGCATACGTCTCGGCCATCGGCGCTCCTTTCGCCATCACAGTGATCGGCGGGCTCAGCGTGGGAACACTTTTTACGCTGCTGCTGGTACCCACGGTGTCCTTCGGTCTGCAAAATGCCATTAAGTGGTGGAAAGGCTTAACATGGAAAATTAAGGCTCTACAAGGTCTTGCCTTTTTAGCAGGATGTTATGTAATTTTTTCCCTAGTTTATTCTTTCCCGTGGCGGATAGGGATTACTCTGATATGGCTTATGGTGATCCCTTCGGTGACCTATTTTTTTCAAACCAGTTTGAGGCGCACGCATGCCGACTTGATCGCAGAGGGTTTACCTATCACCATCACTATCCGCAACATCACAAAACTCTACGACGACTTCTCACGGTTTTCGAAAGAATGGCGGAAGGATAAAATAGACAAGCCGCACTCACTGAATAAAAATCTCATTTGGCAAATTCCCCTCTATATCTTTTTCTTTTACTTCACTTATTTTTACCTTTCGAGAGGTTTTTGGATTTTGTTCTTTTCCCTCATCCTGTATATCTATATGCTCAGTCTGACCCGGGGGAGGTTTAAACCATGGATTTTTAATGTGCTGTACTGGAGCCTTCCCCTCCCAAACCTTTGGTTTCTCCACCGTCAATGGGGCCAATTGCAGCCTGTGTTGTTCATCGCCTTCCTGTGGTATTTCTGCCTCCTAGTCTATTCCACATCTCAAAAGCTCTCCCGGGAAAATATAGACATCATGCGCTTGAAGGGACGATTCAAGAGAGCAAGGAAATTCTATTACAGATTGGTCAAAAGTTTTCCACTGATCGGCAAAAAGCGGAAACCCTTCAAGGCCTTAGATCAAGTCTCACTCAAAATTGAAAGCGGCATGTTTGGACTCGTGGGTCCCAACGGCGCAGGAAAAACAACCTTGATGCGGGTTGTCTGCGGCATCCTTCCCCCTACTAGGGGTAAAGTTTTTTTTAATGACATCGACCTCAATGCCAAACGTGAAGAGCTGCAGTCTCTCATCGGGTACCTCCCTCAAGAATTTGGAACATACGAGAATATGACCGCCTCACAGTTTCTCGATTATCAGGCCATGCTCAAGGGAATTTGGAACGCCTCCGAAAGAGAGAAAACCGTCAAACAAGCCATCCATTCCGTACACCTCGAAAACAGCAGTGATATCAAGATTAAAAACTTCTCGGGCGGCATGAAGCAGCGGGTAGGCATTGCGCAGACACTCCTTCGCCTTCCACGTGTATTGGTGGTCGATGAACCCACAGCCGGCCTTGATCCAAGGGAGCGGATCAGATTCCGGAATTTGCTCTCAGAACTCTCGAAAGATAGAGTGGTCATATTTTCCACACACATCATCGAAGACATCTCCAGTTCATGCAACCATGTGGCCGTCATGGACAAGGGTAAAGCCAAATTTATCGGCACTCCCCAGGAATTAGTTGAACTCACTGTAGGTTATGTCTGGGAAGCCAATGTCACAGAAGACACATACGAGAGGATACGAAGAACAGAAAACATCGTCCATCAAATGCGGACAACTGAGCACGTCCGTGTGCGTATTCTAGCCAAGGAGAAACCTGTCCCGGATGCAGTGCAGGTCACACCCACGCTCGAAGATTCCTATATTTGGCTGCTTGGCCAGGAAAAAGGATCATGAAAAAAGTAAAACAAGACAAACCCACAACAAAGAGGGCGCTTGGCAGATTTAAAAGTCTTGCGGCATTTTTTCGTTACAATGTTTTTACAAGTTTTTCCGGAAAATTTATTTATGTCTTCATATTGGCTGTTGTACTTTTCCTTCTCATTGTGTTCCTCCATGTCCTCAATAATGACGCGTCCCCAAGCGCAGAAGTCGTGTACGATTTCCTTCTATTCCCGGGGGTGCTGCTGATATTCTATCCGTCGGCCTTTTCCATACAAAATGATATGGATTCCCGGATGATAGAAACCTTGTTCGGCATTCCGGATTACCGTTACAAAATATGGCTGGTGAGAAGCCTGACTCAATACATAGTTATCGCAGGCCTATTGTTTGTCCTGACTTTGCTGTGCCGGCTCGGGCTGGCAGAGTTTTCTGTGGGTTCAATGCTGTTTCACATAATGTTTCCCATCGTGTTCATTGGGAGTTTGGGCTTTATGATCGCTGCACTTTCGAGAAGCGGAAGCGGCACGGCTGTGATTTTGGTCGTTGTGGTCCTCTTTTTTTGGATCGCCTTTGAATCCGTAGAGGGAAGCAGTTTGTATATTTTTCACAATCCCTTTCAAATTGTCGATCAGATGGAAACCCTGGTTCTTGCAGAAACAACCCTTCTCAACCGGATCTATTTGCTTATCGGAGCCGTGGTCACCACGCTGTTTGGACTTCTGCGCCTGCAGCACAGAGAAAAATTCATTTAGCAATTAAAGGGACATCATACTTAATTATTTTGAATTAAAGGGACACTATACTTAATTATGTATATATCGATATTGTTTATAAGCTACCCCTGGGAAAGTAAGGATAGAAATCGAAGGTACTGAATTAAGTATGATGTCCCTTTAATTGCTCACCTGTTTTATTTCTCGATGATTTTGTATTCGTAGTACTGGCTGCCGCGCATCTTATCCAGCATATAGATTTTGTCTCCGTTGATGAGGATGTCGTCGACAAAATGACCCAACTGGACCTTCCCTAAAAGCACACCTTCCGGAGAATAAATCTCCATCCGGAAGGCATCGGTTTCCCTGACATCTGTATTCCCTCTAGGCTTCATACTCATTGAACGTTTTCCCCCGGCATCCATTTCCATTCGGATCTCTGTCTGAACCTGCTCATCTTCATTGATCTGTCTTTCATAACCAACAACCCACACTCTTCCTTTATCATCTACGGCAATCCCACTGGCACACCGGTTCATCTGAGGCATCCTGATTTCAACATTGCCTCCACTCACTTTCCTGCTACCTGTTTTTTTCTTTGGGGAGGTGACTTCAAAGTTCAGCTTCCGGTCGGACTTCCACAATAGCTCTCCCTCCGGAGAATACTTGTCAATGCGGTTTTGGACATCGAAGGACACATATATATTCCCTACTTTGTCAACGGCAAAGTGATACCGGTTTCCACTCCTATTCATTAGGAAGTCCTTGTAATCCAGTTTTTCCCCGAATTCCTGAACAACTTTCCCTTCTGAATCCAAGACAGTCAAAAGTTTTCCCAAATCCTGATCTTCATCCATACCGCCAGGCCCTATCATCATCAGACCGCCTCCGCCTCCCATGACAATCTTTCCTGTCAAAGTCATCCTTATATTTCCGATCTCCAAGCCTGTCAATTGAAGGGAATGGTGCTCACCGCCACCAGGTTTCAAAACTTGGATTTTCCGGTTCCCCATATCAGAGATGTACAGATATCCTTCAGAATCAATAGAAAGGGATTGAGGGTACTGAAACTCTCCGGGTCCCTGCCCCTGCCGCCCAATCGTGGCGAGATACTTTCCATCAGGTGAGAACTTCTGAATGCGGTGGTTGCCCGAATCCAGAACATAGATATTTCCCTGGCTGTCAAAGGCAATATCGGCCGGCATGTAGAAAATCACTGCTTCATCTAAGGAATCCATCTCGCCGATTGTTTTGATGAATTCGAGTTCGACTTGAGGATTTTTTCCCCACTGCCCTTGAGCCTCGTTGTGAATGATTTGGACACCATCAACGGTCTCGACCTTTTGAGCCAATGAGGGCGAGAAAACAAAAAACAAAATAGCCATAAGACACATGCTGATATTCATAGATTTTTTCATACTTTTTCTCCTAAATTATAGAAACATTTTTTTCAAAAAAAGTTGCACTTCATGATGGTTTTATATTATTTTTTTCAGTCCAGCATTGTCTTGCGGGTTCCGAAAAATTTCTGAAACCAGGATTTCACATGTCCATGATACTTCTTTGTGAGAAT
>SDBS01003854.1_pt1 | contig 14715 bp, 14 predicted proteins | sample 2277091 | NCBI WGS metagenome assembly SDBS01 (sample SAMN10404972, study PRJNA504765) | marine sediment metagenome | isolation source: marine sediment core GS10_PC15, 163 cmbsf | place: Arctic Ocean: Southern Knipovich Ridge | collected 2010
TCGCCACCCTGATCTACGCCATTATTGCCGTGACAAAGGCGGGGGGGCTAGGGGCTATGACGCATAGCCTGGTTGAGTTGTATGGTGCGGCCCGATCCAGCGAGATCTTGTCTTTCAGCCCCTCCAGCTAGGAAGCCCTGGGACCGTTCCTGGTGCTTATCGGGCTCCAGTGGTTTTTCCAGATGAACAGTGACGGCACCGGCTACCTGGCCCAGCGAACCATGGCCTGCAAGACGGATCGGGACGCCCGCATCGCCGGGTTTATCTTCACCTGGGCCCAGATTCTCTTTCGCAGCCTGTTCTGGCTGCCTATCGGCATCGCCTTGCTGGTGATCTATCCTTTTAATCCGGCTGACGCCGTCGGAGAGGCCTTTGTATCCAGCAGGGAAATCCTGTTCGCCACCGGCATTCGCGACCTGCTGCCCGTAGGCATCCGGGGATTGATGCTCACCGGTTTGCTGGCAGCCCTGGCATCCACCATCGACACCCACCTTACCTGGGGCGCCAGCTACTGGAGCAATGATATCTACCTGCGCCTGGTGAACCAGGCCTGGCTCAAGCGGACGCCGTCCCACAAAGAGCAGGTGGTCGTGGCCCGCCTCTCCACGGTCTTGATCCTCACCATCGCCCTTATTATCATGGCCAACCTCGGCTCCATCCAGACCGCCTGGTACATTTCATTGCTCTTTGGCGCCGGCATGGGATCGGTGCTGGTGCTCAGGTGGCTCTGGGAACGCACCAACCAGTATTCCGAACTGGCGGCCATGGCAGCGTCCCTCATCGTGGCGCCCATACTTCTGCTCACGGTGGAGGAGGAGTGGCTTAAGTTGCTCCTGATGTCGGTACTGTCTACGACGACTGTGGTCATCGTTACGCTGCTGACACCCAAAACGGACGAAAGTGTCCTGGAAACCTTCTACAAGCAGGTCAATCCCCCCGGGTTCTGGCGGAAAACCGCCGCCAGACTGGGTGGGGATCGTCAGGAACCGGTACTAAAGCTGCGCGAGGGGGCCTACCTGGTTCTCACCACGGCCACGACTATCTTTCTTTTACTGGTGGGCATCGGGAAATTCCTGCTGCACGATCCAAGTGGTTCGATCTTGTGGGCCTGGCTTTATGTGCTCCTGGGATTTGCCAGCATTTCGCTCTGGTGGAAGAAAGTATTCCCGGGCGCCGGCGCCTGATAACGGACCCTTTGCGGCCAAGTAGCAGAGCAGTCATTCCAGAATAGCCCCTATGGCAGAAACCTTTTAACCTGCTGGTAGTGGGAAATAATCAACGTTAAACAATAAGCCTCAGGAGGTTACTCAATCGTGGAGAAAAAAACCAAACGACTAGCGGACTACCGGGAAATCGTCAGTGAGACGGTTCTGGATGAGATCAGGGCGAAGGCACGGGACCTTAAGGACGCCACGGTGGTCCATGTCAACGCCACCAGCTTTGGGGGCGGCGTGGCGGAGATCCTTGATAACTTCGTTCTGCTGATGAACGATCTTGGCATCCGGACGGACTGGCGGGTCCTGCACGGCGTCCCGGACTATTTTGAGGTCACCAAGAAATTCCACAATGCGCTGCAAGGGCAGGAACTCGTATTTGACGACGAGGAGCTGGATCTGTACCGGTTCATCAATGAAAAGTTTGCCCGCTTCGCCTTTCTCGATCACGATTTCGTGATCATCCACGATCCGCAGCCGTGCGCACTGGTCCAGTACGTGCCGCACACCTCTCCGTGGGTCGGCGGTGTCACATCGACATCACCCATCCCGGCGAGCAGGCCTGACGCTTCATGGAGCCGTTTATCCTGAAGTACGAGCGAATGATCGTGTCTGCTGAAGCTTACAAGAAGCCGGGCCTCGATGTGCCCCAGCAGATCATCTCACCCTCCATCGATCCCCTGTCGCCTAAAAACATGGATCTGCCGGAAGAGACTGCGGCCCTTTACCTTGATGAGCACCGGATTCCCACCGACAAGCCCCTTATCACCCAGGTCTCACGGTTTGACCCCTGGAAGGACCCGGAAGGGGTGCTGAAGGTCTTTGAGCGGGTCAAGCAGTAGGTGGACTGCCGTCTGGTGTTCTGTTACAACATGGCCAGTGACGACCCGGAGGGTATGCGGATCTATGAACGGATGTTGCAGGCCGCCAAACCCAGGGGGACCGGGCGGGTAAACGGGAAGGCGCTGAGAAGAGCAGTTGCGTTAGCTTGGTTCAACGGACAACGAAGAAGTCGCTCGCCCGTTTTGAGGCCTTCGGCATTCACGCCCGAGCCATCAAAGTGCTCCGCCCGGGGGGCGTGCTTGTCGGACCTGAGAATCCAGAGCCATTTCTGATTCTCAGCGCAGGCGATGAAAAAAAACGCCCCCTCAAGTTGTCTGATGGAGTTGGGATAGACTTCCATCGTTCGCACCGTAGAGAGTGACACACTAAAGACCGGATTCTCCAGAATGGGAGAACGCGGAATATGATCGATCAGTGCTGCCCTGATCTTCATTGATATTCTCTCATATTATCTGATATCTTATCGCATCGTGCCCGGAAATCCTGCTGCCCGGATTCTTTCTGCCAGGCTAATCAAGGTTCTCTATATAGGTTAAAGTATAGGCGCCGCCCCGGGCGTCATTCCGATATACTTCAGCCTTCACGTCCTCATCAGCGACAATTATCCTGATGAAGCTACTACGCGCCAGCCCGAAGTTGCCCCAAAAAGTAGCGCTATATTCCTGTAGTGCCGGCGGATCCTGTCTGACGGTGAAGTAGAACCTGGAGAGTGCCTCCAGGGCAGGTTCATCAGCCAGTTCCTTGTAGTGGACACCACCCGTCAGGTCGAGATAATAGAGTACCTTCTTGACGGCATATTTCCGAGGTTCAAAATACTGCCTGATGGCGTGGTCTTCATCCATGCCGCGAGACGTACTTTCCTGAAGTGACTCATTCAACCCCTCGAAGACAAACTCGGGGAACAGATCTTCAATTCCTCTGGCATGGCCGACGTCAATCTGCCAGATGCCATTGATCTTGGCAATTGAAGTGTTATGTGTGTGGCCGCAGATATAGGCCGCGACGTCGTATTTCAGCATGAGCTGATGAAATCGAAATGTATTGTTCTTGTACTTATCAAGCGAGTTCCCCTGATGCCTGAGGCGCCAATTGTCCATGTCGGGTATCGCGACAATGGGCTCATGACCGATCACGAAGATATGGGATTTGCCTGTCGCGGCCAAATCCTCCTCCAACCAATCAAGTAGTTCGGGAACAACATTTCCGTCCGCGCCGACATCCGATTCGCCATCGAAGTACTGATTCAAAACCACAAAGTGGCAGTTGTTCCAGTCGAAGGAGTAAGTCGTCTCCTCCGTCCCTGGTGGTCCCTTGCGTACGACGTTGGGCAGAGCTTCTCCTCCGGCATTGAGTCTCCGCAGATAATCAACGTGGACCAGGGAGTCAAGCTCATGATTTCCGATGACCGGATACCAGGGATAGTCGCTGCCAAGCACTTGCGAGATCAGTTCCCGGGATGCCGGGAGAGGGTCCACATCACCGGGGCTGAGCATGAAGTCACCCTTGCCCACCTCGGCAATCGCCTGCAATGCACCCAGGAAATACTCCGGGGTCCGATACTCTTCAGTTGTTGTATAACGCCAGTCAGCCACTGCAATAAATATGAGATCAGGCTCCGAACCACGCTGGTCCGGAGCGCACGAGAAGTGTATCAGCAGCATAATCGAGATGGCGATGCCCGGTATGTACTTTTTCATGTCCCACTTTCCTTATTTCTTTAGGGATCTGCGATTTCAGGTCTGATATTTCATCCTTATCAGTTCTTCTACTTCAGCTACGTCCCCCAGGAAGGGGCCCTCGGCTTCCATCTTCAGACTTGTGAGGGCAGCCGACCATTTGATAGCTTCCTCAGGGGGCAATGATAACCGCTTGGCCATGTAGGAAGCAATGCAGGTATCCCCCCGCCCGCTGCGGCCTACCAGCGTTTCAGGGTGAAAAGCTGCCTCATAGTATCGCCCGTCGGCATAGACCAGAATACCGTTGCGATGGGTGAGTACCACTTCACTCGGGCCCAGGTCAGCGAGTAGCCGGGCGGCTTTCCTAATGTCGGGCTCGCCGGTGAGCGATTCCGCCTCCACGGCGTCGGCCTTTATTACGTCCAGTTGGCCAAGTACCTGGTCTCGCTCCGGCCAGGGTGCGTTCACCAACAGATTGTCGGGGTTGATAATGCGAACGAAGCCCTGTGCGTCCGCCACGAGCAGGCCGTCTTTTTCCATCAGTGCCGAAACCACATCCAGCGGGACCTCCCCGCGAGTGGATGCGTTGATCAGGAACGCCCTGGCCTTCAGGCTATCGAACTGGTCGGGAGTATAGGCCCCCGCGGTGACCGGGCAGGTCAGCAGACGCTCGTCCACGTTGGATGTCGGATATTCCAGCCGCATGTGGGTTGAAGAAGGAGTAAAAAACGGAAACACGTCCACGCCGATTCGTTGGAGGTGCTCCACCACGTGGATGTCTTCCTTAGCCAGGCGGGTTACGGCTGCCACCCGCAGCCCCAGCAGGGCTGCCGCATGGGCGCCGTAGTTGAAACCTCCTCCATCGACATATCTCGTTCCGGTTGAAGACACGATCGTGTCTTTAGTGTAGTTACCAAAAATAACAATGTCGTAACGGTCTGATTCTATTACCATCTATAACCCTCCACTCTGCCTAATCGGTCACTTTAACGCGCCACAAGGTTGCAGCCAGGATCATGGAGACGACGGAGCCAGCGATCCAGAACGTTATTGCTGCACTGAAGTCATAATGGCGGACGCCTTCAACGATCGTGGTCCCTTGCTCGATCAACAGCCCGCTGATCTGGTCTTGAATAGCCGCGCCAATATAACTGAAAGCCCCTACAAATCCCATCGCGGCTCCAGCCGCTTTCCTTGGAACGATATCAATTGCGAACAAGCCACCCAGTGCAGCTAACAGGCCGCTCAAGGTGAATCCGTAGACGATAAATGCGACCGTTAATAGCACCGGGTGTCCGGAGGGACTTAAAAAGATGACAAACAGCGCGAGGATTTCAATAATCCCGAATATGAGCGTCACCGGAGGACGGCGGGCACGGAACAGGTTATCTGAAATGAATCCATAGGCCACGCAACCGATGATCCCGGCAAACGTGTTTAAGCCCAGAATACCACCCGCCTCAATAAAGGAATAGCCTTTCGCTTCCTGCAGGTATAGAAAACCCCAACTGTTGATCGCGTAGCGGGTCATGTACATGGTGGCGCTGGCCAAACCCAGTATCCAGATCGCCGGCATTTTGAGGATCAGCCGCTGTGCTTTGCCGGTCTTCAGTGGTTGTCCATCCACATCTGTTACTGGCACGCCGTGATCGTTCTTCCAATCAGCAATGGTGGGTAAGCCCAATGTGCCGGGACGGTCCTGCATGGTGAGATAGATGGCAACGGCGACAAAGATGCATATGACTCCCGGACCCCAGAAACCGGCCTGCCACCCAAAGAAGCTGACCAGCGCGGCCGAGCCAATAAAAGTAAGTCCCTCACCAATGGCATGTCCTGTGCTCCAGATGCCGTAATACCTGCCCCGTTCACGGTTGCCGAACCAATTCGCCAGAGTAACAGCGCCTGTTGGAGCACCAAACCCCTGAAACCATCCGTTGAGAGCCCATATTACGATCCAAATCCAAAGGAGATCCGTCCTGCCCATAGCCAGGTTTAGCAGCGCTGAGACAAATACGCCGACGGTGAAGAACCGTTTGACATTGGCATGATCGGCTAAGAACCCGTTGGTCAACTTACCGAGAGCGTAGGCATACAATAATGCAGAGCCGATCACCCCCAAATCATAGGCGGACATAATTCCACCGTCGATAAGAGGTTTCTTGACCACGGATAATCCCAGGCGGCATGTATATGCAATTCCATACCCGATTGTTATCGCCGCCATGACAGATAGCCGGGAGCGTTTATAAAGCCGGTCTATCTCCTGCTGGTCCTCCAGTAAAGGCTTGTCTTTTCCAACTGCGAAAAAGCGTAGTAGTCGCATGCAGAACCTTCCTGTTGATTAGCTATTTAGGATGACTGGCCAAACTAGCTGAGATCTCCGCCCGGGCCTTCGGTTACGCGGATCGGCTCTCCCCGATCGAGGGACTCCTTCGCGGCTAACCCGATAAGGGTGGAGGAAAGGCCATCCTCCCCACCCACCTGCGGCTTGATATTCTCCTGTACTGCTCGGATGAATTGCTCCATCTCAATCCGGAAAGACTCCTGGTACCGCTCCAGGAAAAAATACAGGGGCTTGTCGGAGACAACTCCCTCAGCTGTCATTCGGACAGTCCGTGTGGGTGTTCGGTTTCCGGCTGCGATACTCCCCTTGGAGCCGAATACTTCGATACGCTGATCGTAGCCGTAGACGGCCTGTCGGCAATTGTCGATTACCGCCAGTGCGCCGTTCCTTAGTTTCATAGTGGTTACAGCGGTATCAATGTCGCCGGCCTCACCGATGGCCGGATCGACAAGTACTGCCCCGGCGGCGTATACTTCCTCCACCTCGCTGCCCGATAAGTAGCGGACCATGTCAAAATCGTGAATGGTCATATCGAGAAACATGCCGCCCGATCCTTTCACATATTCCATCGGCGGCGGCGAAGGATCCCTGGCGGTTATCCTGATCAGATGAATCCGTCCAATTTCGCCGGAGTCGATGGCCTGCTTGAGCCGTTGGAACTCCGGGTCAAACCGGCGGTTAAATCCGACCTGGAGATTTACCCCCTCCTCCGCTACTACCTTTAACGCCTGCCTTATACGGTCAGGGTCCAGGGCAATCGGTTTTTCGCAGAAGATATGCTTTCCGGCCCGGGCGGCGGCGATGATCTGCTCCGCATGGAGCATGGAGGGTGAAAATATCAGCACAGCCTTGATTTCATCGTCGGAGAATACGGCCTCGGCGTCCAGAGCGGTAGACAACCCCCAGCCTCGTGCCCAATCCTCATCAATGAACGGGTCGGCAACAGTTTTCAGACGAGCGTTGGGCATCTTGAGAATATTCTCAGCATGCAGCTTGCCGATCCTGCCAGCCCCAATCGCCCCTAAAATTACTTGGTTCATGATGCCACCTTTACTGGTCTGTTCTGCTCATATGATCGTTGGGCCGCCTGGGCGATTCTGACTGCCGCCAGCGTGTCTTCCCCGGATACCAGCGCTGGTGTCCGGTCACGTACGCTGGCAAAAAACGCCCGCAGTTCTGCTATGTAGGCCGCTTCATACCGCTCCACGAAGGAATAGTGCGGTTTGTCGGTAAACACGCCCTTGGTGGTGCACCATACCGTGCTTGTGGGGGTGGTGTTGCGGGCACTGATGCTTCCCTTCGAGCCGAAAACCTCCACCTGCTGGTCGTAGCCATAATTGGTCTCGCGGCTGAGATCGATGATAGACAGTGCACCACTGTCAAGCCTCAACGTGATCAAAGCCGTATCAATATCACCTAATTTTTCGATCTCCGGGTCAACGAGCACTGCCCCGGCAGCGTAGACCTCTTCAACTTCACTACCACTCATGAAACGCACGGTGTCGAAATCATGAATGCTGAAATCCATGAAGAGGCCACCTGAATCCGGGAGAAAGGCCGGATCAGGTCTGATGGGATCGCGGTTCGTGATCCTGATGATATGGGGAGTGCCGATCTTTCCGGAGGCGACGGCCTCCTTTACGGTGGCGAAATCCGGGTCGAACCTGCGGTTGAAACCCACCGGGAGTTTAACCCCGGCAGACTTAACAGCTGCAATGGCCTCGTTAACGGCCTCAGGCTTAAAGGCGATGGGCTTTTCGCAGAAGATCTGTTTGCCCGCTTGAGCAGCGGCGCATATTAGAGCGACGTGGGCTGTTGAGGAAGTCGCAATCACTACGGCCTCGATCTCAGGATCATTCAGGATGGTATGCTCATCGAGGGAGCACACCGGAATGTCCATCTTTTCCGCCCAGCTCTCATCCAGCTTGGGATCAGCGACGGCTTTCAGGAACACGTCTGGTATGTGAGATATAATATTTTCTGCGTGCATCTTGCCGATGCGTCCTGCACCGATCAGTCCTGCAACCAGCTTACTCTTAGCCATAGTTTAAACCTCGGTATTAAAATCGTGACGATAGAATTTAACCCATCATTTGAACGGCGTGGCGAACCGTCGCTCGCGCCAGCCCGGTCAATTCAACCAGCTCTTTCTCGGTGGGGATCTTGTCGCCCGGTTTGAATACCCCCTTTTCGATCTGCTCAATCAGCCAGGTCTGCAATTGAAAGTATTGGGGAATCGGGCTGTGTTTATTGAGGATCATTCGATTTAGTAGTCATTATTGTCTATATGTCCATACAATTTACCACTCTTGCCAATTTGATGTCAAGATTTCAGGGATCAGGACTTCCCCCGAAATAATCGCGTGAAACTAAGGATCTCTCATATTGGCGTCTCCTTTGGTAGTAGAGAGCGGGGCGCTTTTATTTATGCGTTCACGGTAAAAACCACCGAAAATCCTTGACATTGATGCCCCAAAAGTATTATCCTTTAAGGTATCGATGTATAGACATATATACTCTAAAAGGGGGCTAATATCATGCGTGCAACAAAAAGATCATCCTTCATAAACCTTCTCATCGGCTCTTTCCTGGTTCTCGGCCAAACCCTGAACGCCGGGGTTGTTACCGGCCGGGTCACGGATGCCGGCACCGGGGGCTATCTTCCCGGGGCTAACGTGGTGCTGGAAGGAACCGCATTCGGGGCGGCAAGTGATCGGACCGGTGACTACCGGATCGCCAACATTCCCCCGGGGACATACTCATTGCAGGTCAGTTATATTGGCTACGAAGACTATCGCGCTGAAATAGTCGTATCAGCTGACGATGAGGCAGTTTCACATAATGTTGCCATGACCGCCAGTTATGTTGAGATGGATGCGGTGGAAATCTCCGGGATTAGGGTTGGTCAGTCCAAAGCACTTAACCAGCAGAAAACCGCCGATGATATTCGCAACGTTGTTGCTGAAGAACAGATCCAAAGCTTCCCCGATGTGAACTCTGCGGAGGTCTTGCAGCGCGTGCCTGGTGTGTCAATAGAGCGTGATCAAGGCGAGGGCAGATATGTAATCATACGCGGAACTGAAGCGCGCATGAATGCCATGTCTATCAATGGCGAGCATATTCCTGCAGCAGATGGTGGCCGTCGCGCCATCGCAATGGATGTGATTCCAGCTGATCAGTTAGCCAGTATTGAGGTAACCAAGGCAATAACGCCAGACATGGATGGCGATGCCATTGGTGGTTCTGTAAATCTGGTTACTAGAAGCGCCCTGGATTATGATCGCAGGATTTTGAAGTTCACGGGCGGCAGCGGCTACAATAATCTGATGGGCACCATCCCCTTTAACGGCCACGTGACTTATGGCGACCGCTTCGGCGCTGACCGCAATATTGGGGCCATGATAAGCTTCAGCTACTCTCAGAATAACCTCGGCTCCGACAATATTCAACCTGAGTGGGGAAGTATAGATCTGGGCGAAGAGGAAGACGGCGACGAAGTCCCTTGGGCTCTTAACACTCTTGAACTCCGTGATTATGCAATTCAGCGTAATAGGATGGGCTTTTCGGCCAATGTTGATTATGCACTGGATAAGAACAATCAATTTTTCGTCCGCTTCCTGTATGACAAGCTGGATGACAATGAGCAACGCCGTCGTTTGCGTTACCGGCCAGATAAAGGCTGGTATGAGAGCGCTACACTTGTTCATGAGGCAGTAATAGACAGGAGCCTGAAAGACCGCTGGCAGAATCAAACAATCTATAGTCTTAGTGCCGGAGGCGAGCATAACCTTGCAGGCCTGGGATTGGATTACCGGGTGTCATACGGTTATGCTGAGGAAGTTGAGGATAATTACTTCACTTCCGACTTTGAACTTGATGCGGATGTCACGATGAACCTCAACGTGTCAGATCCCGATCTGCCCAAAGTCACAGTAACCAATCTCGCAGACGGATTTCAATTCGATCCAGCCAATTTTGTGCTTGATGCACTTGAAATTGAGGACACCAAGACTACCAATACGGATATAGCTGCCGCATTTAACGCAAAGTATCCCTTTATGGTAGGAGGCAATTCCGTCCTGGCAAAACTGGGCGGCAAAATACTGATGAAGTCCAAAGATAGCGATGAAACCCTTACGGAGTACGGCTGGGAAGGGGACGAGGATCTTCTTCTTAGTGCTGTTGCAGGCGACTTCGTAGATGATGATTTCATGGGTGGCGAGTACCGCATCGGTCAAACTCAGGGACCAAGCGAGGTTCGCGACCATTATGCTGCAAACAAAGATCTCTATGAAGGCGAGATTGATCGTGAAGCGAGTGACGTAGCTGATTATGCTGCTTCAGAAAATGTCATCGCATTTTATGGCATGGCGACAATGAATATAGGCGACCTGATGATTCTGGGAGGTTTCCGCAATGAAATCACCATGACGGAATATACAGGCTATGAGGTGCTCTACGATGTAGAGGGTGATTATGTCAGTACCACACCAAAAACTGAATCCTTTGACCGTAATCATTTTCTGCCAATGCTTCACTTGCGTTATTCCTTGAATCCTCAGACCAATATCAGGGCAGCCTTCACCAGCGGTCTTGCTCGTCCCAACTATGAAACGTTGGTACCCTTTAAATTCATTAATACAGAGGATGAGGAGATGGAGATCGGCAACCCCACACTGATCCCCACAACTGCATACAATTTCGATCTGCTCGGTGAGTACTATCTATCAGGCATCGGGCTGGTTGCAGCTGGATTCTTCTACAAGAGTCTCGATAATATCATCTTCGAACATGAGTATGAGAACGAGGAAGCAGGCGACTACTTCGAGTGGGATGTCCTCCAGTCCATTCAGGGTGGTAAAGCGAGTCTGATGGGCTTTGAATTCAATTGGCAGCAGCAGTTGACGTTCCTGCCAGCCCCGTTGGACGGCTTGGGTATCTATGCGAATTATACCTACACAACTTCAACAGCCGATATCTCCAGCGAGCTGCCTGATAGAGAAGATAATACCGATTTGCCATTACCTGGTCAAGCAGGTAATGTGGGCAACCTGGCGGTTAGCTTCCAGAAGTTTGGCCTCACAAGTCGCGTGAGTCTCAACTACAACGATGGATTCCTTTTCGTCCTGGGAGAAGAAGGGGAAGAGGATGAATATCAGTTGAACCATATGCAGCTGGATTTCTCAACCAGCTACAAGGTAATGAGCGGTGTTGAACTTTATGTACAGGCAAATAACCTTACCAATGCACCGTTAGTCTATTACATGGGCAGTGAAGATCGCCCGATTCAGCGTGAATTCTATTCATTCTGGATCAACGCCGGTTTGAAACTCGAATTCTAATTCTAGATTTCGATTAGAATTAACAGAAACAGCCGCCTGGAGATCGACCGATTTCCAGGCGGCATTTACCTTAACCAAAATTATTTAGACGAGGGCTTGAAATGATGACAGCACGCATGCTGGTTTTAATATGTTTTGCAGTGATAATATCGAATTGCGGGAAGAGCTACAACATTCAGGACGAGGCGCACCCGGTGCATGCAACAATGGAAACTACTCCTGTTGACAGCCCCGACGATACGGCTGATGATCCTTGTATCTGGATACATCCCACGGATCCGGCGTTATCCACGATCATTGGCACCAATAAAAGCGAAGACGGTGGCCTGCATGTCTACGACCTTCAGGGGAACGTTGTGCAGTTCACGGATGACGGCAAGATGAATAACGTCGATATCAGGTACAATTTCCCCCTGGGTGGTGAATACGTGGCCCTGGTAACGACCGGGAACCGAGTGGACAACAGCATAGCGGTTTATAGGGTCAATCCTCAGACGCGTCTGCTGAAGAATGTGGCCGCGAGGAAGATAACCGTCGGCCTGGAGGAGACCTACGGTTCCTGCATGTATCACAGTCCGGTCACCGGTCACTTCTATGCCTTTGTCAATGATAAGGCCGGGCGGATTGAACAATGGCGGCTTTTCGACACCGGGAGCGGTACTGTCGACGGGGAGTTGGTGCGAACATTGTCCGTGCCCTCCCAGACCGAAGGCTGCGTCGCCGATGATATTCTCGCCACTTTGTATGTTGGTGAAGAAAACGCAGGTATCTGGAAATTCGGCGCCGAACCTGATGATCCCTTTGTCGGCACTATGGTGGACACCATCGGTAAGCATATTGCGCCGGATGTAGAGGGATTGACCATTTACTACGCCGGCGACTCGACCGGGTACCTGATCGCTTCAAGCCAGGGGAATAACACTTTTGTGATCTATACTCGAGAAGGGAGCAATGACTACCTGGGAACGTTCCGGATTACGGACGGCGATCAGATCGATGGAACGTCCGGTACAGATGGCATTGACGTCACCAATTTCACACTGGGGCCGGCGTTTGCTGAGGGGATTTTCATTGCTCAGGACGGGGATAATCCTGGCGCCAACCAGAATTTCAAGTTTGTACCCTGGGAGTCAATTGCCACTCTTTTTACCCCCCCCCTCGCAGTAGCCATCACCTGGGATCCGAGAGCCGTTGGCGCGCCTTGATATCCAACAGAAGTAGGTAATCGCCACTCGGCAAACACCGGGGATCAGTCCACAAACAGTTACGGCAGATCACGCCGGAAGGCGGACCCGCCCCGGCGAAACGGACGCTTCGTTTCGATCCCCGCTCCGGCCTCCGCGGGGATCGAAAAATGAACAATAACTGTTACCCATGTGTTGGTAATAAATTGTTACCCATGTCCTGGTTCGTACAGGTCCGTTGTCCGTGGCTTGCTTATAGCAATGGCCAACTGCCACCCGGCTACACTCCATTACGCCGGGCAAGCTGCCACTGCCTACTGCCTACTGCTACTTCCCCAAGCCCCAAGCTTGCCCGGCGTAGGCGACAGCCGTAGACGGGCCCCAATCGACAATCGACATTCATCATTCGACATTCGACAATGCCCCAAGTCCCAAAACCCTGGCCCCCAGTATCCCATCACCATCCCCACTACCGCCAGTCCACCACCCGCCACCGCCGCCCATCCGAGCGCAGCACCAATGCCCCGTCCCGGTCGGTGCGGTGGACTACCCGGGCGGTTTCCTGCAGGCGGGTCATGACCTCCGCCGAGGGATGGCGAAATGGGTTACCCTCCCCCACCGACACCACCGCCCCCGCCGGACGACACGCTTTCAGAAAGGCCGGGGTACTGCTGGTGCCGGCGCCGTGATGCCCCGCTTTCAACCAATCGCTCTGAAGGAAGTCTCCGTAGGCCAGCAGGCGCAGCTCTACTATTCGCTCGGCGTCGCCCATCAGCAGCAGGGACGTGTCGCCGTACCGCACCTTGAGCACCAGGGAGGCGCCAATCGTCGCGATTATCAGCGTGACTACCGAGGCACCTGGCAGTGTCCGGATGGTCAGCCGTTCGACGAGCAGTCCGACGATCGTCACAACAACGACCGAAAGCACCAGGGCCATAATCAAGGGCATACCCAGTCCCACAAAGGCGACTGCGCACATGCCGCCCAGCATGACAAACTCGCCTTGCGCGAAGTTAATCACGCCGGTGGCGTTAAAGATTATGGTAATCCCCAGGCCAACAAGCCCGTACACCACCCCAACCGACACGCCGGTGACCAGATACTGCACCAACTGGTCAGTCAGGCTCATAGCTCAACCTCTGCCGTGGCAAGTGCCTCAGCGTGTGCTGCAACTGTTGCGTGGTATGCTATTCGGCCAGCTTCCAGCCGCCGTCCACGATCTCGACCCAGACGAAGGCGTCGAGGGTCAGACCGTTGTGGTCTTCGGCCGAGTACTTGAAGTGGCCGGCAGTGCCCATGAACTCAGTCTGTTCGATGGCGTCGCGGACCTTGGCCCGGTCGGCTTCGCCCGCCATCTCCAGCGCGTTGACCGCGATCCAGAAGGAGTCGTAGGCATGGCCAGCAAAGGTGTTCGGGGCCTGGCCGTACTTCGCCTGGTAAGCGTCAGCGAACTCCTCGAGCAGACCCTTGAAGGAGTCGTCATCGGGGAGTTGGTCCCAGACGATGAGGCGACCGGCGGGAAGCTGCACGCCGTTGGCCGCCTCGCCCGCCTGCTCGATGTACTGCATGTTGGCGACGCCGTGACTCTGGAGTATGGGCACGTCCAGCCCGATGGTCTTGGCTTGCTTGGTGACGAGCGCCGGCCCGGGGTTGGTACCCCAGCAGATCAGAGCGTCCGGTCCTGCGGCCTTAATCTTGGTGAGCTGCGTTTCCATAACAGTGTCGTCGCCAGCGAAGCTCTCGGTGGCGACGATCTCGACACCTTTGTCTGCGGCGATTGCCTCGATGTTGTTCTGGCCGTCCTCGCCAAAGGCGTTGGCAACGTAGATCGAGGCCACCTTGTCAATGCCCTGTTTGTCGAGGTACTCGAAGCACTTGGCGACGGCCAGCGTATTAGTCTGGGGTACCGCGAAGACGTAGCTGGCGACCGGGTCGGTGATCGTTTTGCCCGCTGCGCAAGAGATCAGAGGCACCCCTGCCTCCTGGCAGATCTCCTTCAGCGGCATTGTCGTGGGCGTTCGCGAGGGACCAATAATGGCCACCACGCCCTGTTCGATCAGGTCGTTGGCGGCCTTTACGGCGCCGTCGGGCATGCTCCCGTCATCCTTGATG
>SDBS01003855.1_pt1 | contig 14715 bp, 13 predicted proteins | sample 2277091 | NCBI WGS metagenome assembly SDBS01 (sample SAMN10404972, study PRJNA504765) | marine sediment metagenome | isolation source: marine sediment core GS10_PC15, 163 cmbsf | place: Arctic Ocean: Southern Knipovich Ridge | collected 2010
CCTGATCACTTTGATCCCTTTCAAGCAAAAAGCTCCCTTTCTACCAAGTGACAGATAATATGGAGAATTGTAATATGAGCCTCCTGAATTCTGGGAGTATCATTGGAGGGAACTTTTAAGACTAAATCAACTACTTCAGCCAGCTCACCCCCACTTTCTCCGGTAAGACCAATCGTTTTAGCTCCTCTTTCTCTGGCAACCTCTATTCCCTTTATCACACTAAGAGAGGTACCACTGGTACTAATACCTATTACTACATCTCCTTTTTCAGCTAAAGCTTCTACCTGTCGAGCAAAGACTTTTGAATAGTCATAATCATTAGCAATGGAAGTCAAAATAGAGGTATCAGTAGTAAGGGCAATAGCCGGCAAAGCCATTCGCTCCAATTCAAATCTATTCACTAACTCTGCCGCAATATGTTGAGCATCAGCCGCACTTCCTCCATTGCCAAATAATATTAACTTCTTCTTATTCCGGTAGGCTTTTATGATCGCTAAAGACATCTCCTTAATTATAGTAAGCAATGATAAATCATTGAGAATTTCGGTGTTAAGCTGAATGCTTTCCCTTAAATGTTCTTCTATGATTTTCTCCATAAACAATCCTTTATTTTAGCTTGATTCTTACCTTATCTCCCAGGTTCTAAGGCCTCTCAATTCAAAATCAAAATCTACAATCTGTCCTCCTAACCTCTTCAGTTCCTCAGCAATTATATGTCTTTTGTTAAAAGGAGCGTAAATCAGCAGGTATCCTCCTCCTCCTGCTCCCAGAATCTTTCCTCCCAAGGCTCCCCTTTTACAGACAGCCTCATACATCTCATCTATAAGAGGAGTGGTAATCTTGGTTGCCATTTTCTTTTTATTCTCCCAGGCATAATGTAAGAGTCTGCCAAAATTATTTAGTTTTCCTTGCAAAAAAGCATTTTTCATCTCTACGGTAATTATTTTCAACTCATCCATGGCCTCCAGCACACCTTCCTTCTTTTTCGTAAATCCGTTTACCTGCTCTTCAATAATATTAGCAGAAAGTCCTCTCTTCCCGGTATAGCAAAGCAGGAGACTATAGTTCAATTCCTCAACAATATCTTCAGAAATTCTTAAAGGATTTACAATAACGGTATCTTTTAAAAACTCTATAAAATTAAATCCGCCAAAAGTTGCCGCATACTGGTCTTGAAGCCCTCCCTTTATCTTTAGATCAACCCTTTCCACTCTATAAGCTAAATCAGCAATATCATAATTAGTCAAAGGCATATTTAGCCAGTGTTTAAATAAACCTATTAAAGAGACTACCGTAGCCGATGATGAACCTAGGCCCGACCCGGGAGGAGCATCGCTATGAAGATAAACTTCTGCTCCCTTACCTCTCATAATCTTCATATTCTTAATTACCGATTTTACTAAATCTAACTCTCCATTATACTTTAAGTCCTCTTCTTTTTCATATTCTGCTGTTATGCCATAATCTAGAGAATTAACCTTTATCTCACTCTTATCCTCAAGAAGAATCAAAGAAGAATAGACGTACTTATTGATAGTGGCGCTAAGAACTACCCCTCCTTTTTCCTCCGGATAGGGAGAAACATCCGTTCCCCCGCCACAAAAGCTAATTCTTAAAGGTGCTTTACAACGAATAAGCATTTTTTAACTTCCAAAATTCTTTTTGAACCCTGTTATAGTCCTCGGGAACTCCTATATCGATAAAATAGGCTCTTTCAGGCTTCCCATAAAAGCGCTTTCCGATTAATTTAGGAAAGATATCTTTCTCCAGGGAGACGCTGCCTTCAGAAATAAGATTAAGTATCTCTTTCTCAAATACATAAACCCCCCCATTTATCAGATTCGATTTACTCATAGCCCCTTTTTCTGTAAAACTGGTTACGTGAAAATTCTTATCTATTTCTACCAGCCCGTATCTATCTGGTTTACCAATCTGCACCAATGCTAAAGTGGCTAAAGCTTCCCGTAATTTATGAAACTGAATCAACTCATTAAAATCTATACCTAAATAAGAATCTCCATTAAGAACCAAAAAATTATCACTGCTGACAAAACTCTCAGCCAACTTAATTGCTCCACCTGTTCCCAAAGGCTTCTCTTCTTCTGAATACACAATTTCGACTCCCCACTTGCCCCCATCTTGAAAATATTCTTTTATCTTCTCTCTTGAATAACCAATGCATAGAATAATCTTGGTTAGATTATACTCTTTTAGCTGCAATATAAGATATTCCAAAAACGGTTTATCTCTTATTAAAACCATAGGTTTAGGATAATGACCGATTACTTTTTGTAAGCGAGAGCCCAATCCACCGGCTAAAATCAAGATTTGCATTCTCTTTTTTCCCTTTTATCTCTAATTTCTCAAATAAACAGACTCTATCTGTATCTCTTATTATTTCAATGGTTTTCTTAGAGGCTTTTCCTACTCTTTCCGGAGTAAATATAGTGCTCCGGTAGTAGTCAATTCTCTCAAGCCTGGCACTTTTCCAAACAGTAGATTCTTGACAGGAGATAGAGCATATCTATAGGAAAAAACTGGCCTTACCAGATAAAGTGCTCGTTTCATAATATTCAGACAACTCAAGCTTACCAGTCTCTCAAATGAAGCAATAGTCACCTTTCCCTTTCGCGCCATCGCTCTCCATTCCCAAAATCTACTCCAGTCTTCAGCCGATACGCGCCTTTTAACATTTTTATCCAGAGAGATAAGACCTAGCTCCAGCGCAAGGGGCAAGAGGTGAACATATGGTATAAACCTATTGATAGATTTAAAACAATGTTGGTGCCCTCCAAAAGGCGAATGATAAGGAGGAAAAGAGACAAAACAAAAACCTCCTTTCATCAGTATTTCTCCTATATTGACTATGAGTCCCGTTCTTTTCTCTGGAGGCACGTGCTCTATGACATCCCTCAAAACAATAATCTGTTGCCCTTCTAAGCCTTCCTTCCCTTTTTTTGTGGACATATCGGTCAGGACAAAAGAAACATTGGCTTCCTTTTTCTTAGCAAATATCTTAGCTCCCTTTATATATCTAGCTTCGATATCAACCCCTATAGATTTACTTCCAGTTTCCCAAAACGCAACTGTGCTGCCCCCTAAAGCACATCCAATATCCAGCAATTTCTTGCCTTCAAAACCTATCCCCCATTTTCTCAAAAGAGGAATGATAATCCTCCTTGTCAGCTCATATTCATAGTGAGCATAACTCTGATCACTGGCTAATCTATCTTCTTTCAACTTATTTTTAAGAAACAACATTACCTTCTATAGCCCGGTCGCCTCTTCTCTTCTAAAACCGGTCTTTTTCTCATTCTTTCCTGGTTAGATAAAGCACGATATTTTCATTAAATTTTGGGAACTGAGGTGATTTCAAACAAAATGCGGTGAAACCTATCCGCAAATATCCTGTTATCCGAAGCGACTGCGCTCTTCACGGACTGTAGTAGTTCCAAGTCATCTTGCTGCGGCGGTAGTGGCTCTGAGTCCAAAGGCGTTCACGGTTAGGATTCAGATTAGAAGCAGTATTGTGATACACGTGAATCTCATTCCCACTAACCACAATCAACTCCTCTCTCCAATCACCGGACACATCAGCTACATAGAGTCGATCGGCTTTTTCCTTAAAACGTTGGAGAAATTTGCCACTGATGGGGTCAAAGATCGCGACATCGCCCGATTTGTGCCGCTCCTTGGCCGCAGCCAATTGCTTTGCCCCTCCCGTCCAGTCAATAGCCCAGATGACCTCTACGCCCTTCACTGTCCAACCCTCAGGGGCAACTTTATCCATCTCGTAATGGGCCACTAATTGTCCATTAGCGTCAAATACGAACGGCTTCTGGTGCTTGTCATAGCGGCTCCGACACCATATTTCCAACCCCGGTCGGTCCGGGTCGAACTCGCCTACGGTAGCATTCTGCGGTTCCTGGTGTTGGTAATCAACCCGCCAGATGAATTGGTTCATATTAACCAAGCTAATGTGGTTTGCTCCTTCCTCCAGCAGAACCACCTCAAGGCCTGGCAGGTCAGGTCGAACATCGTAGATGAACATTGAGTCAATGTGGAAGGGCCCGTCCCTCTCCAAGTTCCACTTTTCGCTATAATGCCATCCATCAATAAATTTGCCATTGTGATTGATTATAGTAACCCCTGCTACTTCGTCACGGCCATCACCATCCAGGTCGGCGACGCGGGCAGTGCCGTGAGCCGGCGACCAGTAACGATCAGTATACCAGAGCGGCACTCCTTGCGGCGCCTCCGCAGGGAAGGCGGCCATCAGTCGGCCTCGTTCTGCTCCTCTCTGAGAGTCTGGCCCCGATTGCAGAGAAGCCTCGAAAATAAGGTCTCGCTCTCCTAATCCCCGTAGGTTCGCTATAATGACATGTTCCCACCTTTCCACGCCAGGAATAAGAGAGGGTTTGACCACTTTCTTACTTTTGCCGGTAGAACCTTCCAGGATATGCAGACTTCCGTCACCAGTTAGAAACACAACTTCGTACTGACCATCACCATCCACATCCGCTGCCTGCACACCTGGCCCATGCCAATGGGGCAATCCATTGTCCCCTGTTTGCTCCACCCGAATGTCAATCTCCTTAACCCATAGTTTTCCACCATTATGATCATACACAGCAAGATAGCCCGGCTTCGTAATCAGATAATCGAGCAAGTCATCACCGTTGACATCAGCCACAACGATGCCGCCAGTACCATCATCTTCTGCCGGAATATCGAGCTGAATAACGAAAGGATTAGTAGGATATTGCGGCCAATCTCCCATAGCTCCCTGAGTATACCCAGAAAACCCAAAGAAGATGATAAGGCTCCCAACCAGACAAATCCATCTCAAAATTGCGCTAGTCACATTGATCCCTTCCGCCTTTGACTCAGATATCCCCACAGTTCTGCTGTGGGGATATCTACTATTTTCTCTCAAAAATTTCTTTCTCTTCAACCATCTCTTTAAACACCGATAATGTCTCTCTTGCACTCTTTTCCCATGAAAATTTCTTAAATCGAGCCAATCCTGCCCTAATCAATTTTGCCTTTAGTGCTCTATCTTCCAATACTCTAACCATCGCCCTGTAAATTTGATCAACATTTGTTGGGTCAACCATTAAAGCAGCATCTTCTACTATTTCAGGCATACTCCCAGTAGAACTTGTAACAACTGGACATCCACAGGCCATAGCCTCTAAGACTGGCATACCGAAGCTTTCATAAAAGGAAGGAAATATTAGTAAATCAGCCAGATTATAGAACACCCGGAGCTCAGAGTGAGAAATCCACTTCACCATAATAATTTTATCCTTTAAATTTAATTTTTCTATCAAATTGAAAACACTGTCATCTCTCCATTTAAAACCACCAGCTAAAACAAGTTTATGAGGAAATTTCTTTGCTATTTTGGCAAAAACCTGAATCACTCTCTCAATATTTTTCCCTGGATATATTACCCCTACATGCAAAATATATGGTGAAGGCAAGTCATACTTAGCCTTAACTCTTTCAACAAATACTGGATCTACCGATTCATTAAAAATATCCTCTGCTGCCAAATGAACAACAATAACCTTAGATTTATTCACTCCGGTAAACTTAACAATGTCTTCCTTACTCTTTTCAGAAACAACTATAGTCTTTGTGGCTTTGCGAAGATAAAGAGGCATCATAAGTTTGAGGTACAAAACATCTCTCAGTTTATAAAACTCAGGGTATACATAGTTCTGTGTACCATGCAAAACCATTACTATCTTACCAGGAGAGATAAAGGGAACTGAGAATTTTGGATTAAATAATAAATCTATGCCAGCTCTAACCGCCAAAAATGGTATAAATACTTGATCCCATAATATCTTGTAAGGGACATTGATCCACTGCTCCTCGACGTTAGGATAGCCAGAAAAACTAGTTTTTCTTTTCTTTCCCTGATAAAACAATATATATTGATTATTTTTATCTATTTCTAAAAGGTTCTTTAGGATATTCATAGTATATACACTGATTCCTCCCCTTTCTACCAGAGCCCTTAACATTACCCCTATTCTCATTTACCTCCATCTCCTTTATTCACTCTATTTCTGGGTTTTTGACTCTTTTTGTACTTGAATTTTATTATTTCTTTTTCTGTTTCCTATCACTCTCGCCGGCACTCCCACGGCGATGCTGAACTCCGGGATAGACTTCGTTACTACAGCACCTGCTCCTACAAAAGCATCTCTACCTATAGTTATACCATCTTTAATCTTAGCCCCTGTCCCAATGGCGGCATTGTCTTCAATAGTAATACCTTTGACGACCTGCCCTTGAGCCATTATGGGAATATCGGTTCGGGTCATTATGTGGTCTCCAGCTCCTATAATATAACAATAAGCGCCGATACCGACATCTTTGCCAATATCCACTCTCTTGACTGATTGAATGAAAGTATTTATATTAATGATAGTATTATCACCGATGTTGAGATCGCCATCTTTACAGCTAAGAACGCAATTACGCCCTATTGTTACATTATTACCGATGAATATACCTTTGTTATTCTTCCCCTTGGCATCCAGAACACAATTATCCTCTACCATAACGTTGTTTCCCAAATGAATCTTTCTGGGATGTCGGAGAACAATATTCCTCCCAAAGATCACGTTTGAACCCATTCTACCCAAAAGAGTCTTAAAGAACTTACCTCTCAATAGTAAGCCTAAAGCACCTGGCAATGGACCAAATAAACTTGTAATCAGCTCATATTTTAGTAAAAACCACAAATTTGAGGAGCCAACATAAAGCTCCTGGTATTTTGCAAAAGCAGACTTCTTCGGATCAGTTAATAATGCCTGGAGCTCTGTATTAGGTTTAATTTTCTGCTCATCCTTTTTTGGCATTCCCCCAGTCTTCTGACTCATAGAATAACCTCCTTTCCAAAAACAAGAGCAGACCGAAGAACTCTTTTCTCTGGGAGAGCTACTTAACTATGGCAATCTTTCCCGTCTTCTGCTCTCCCTCATTGGTTACGGCAAGATAAACATAAATTCCTCGGGCCACTTCTTGGCCACGTTCATTACGGCAATCCCAGACAGCTTCGAAATATTCAGGCCTTTCCTCGATTTCATCGTCTCTTTCTAAAGATCTTACCAATTCACCTGTGATAGTATAGATATATACCTTCTCGACATTCCAGGGAAGATTAGTGATTTTGATCACCTGACCTTGCTCTGGATAGTAAGGATTAGGATAAGAAAATACTTCATCCAGAGTCCTCACTTGGTATTTCTCCTCGACAGTAACAATATCCTGATCCTCAACATAGTGATATATCATTAAAGCCCCATGGCCAACATACCACAAATTCTTTCTCCCTTTCAGATAATCCGTATGCTGATCCATTTTGCTGCCTGGAGAAAAGTCAAGCCGCCAGGGATGAAATCCCAGGTGATATATCTTTCCAGCGTTTGTTCTTTTATCGAATTCGCTGTTAAGCTTTGATAATGTTATCTGTTCTATCTCTATATTTATTTCCCAGCGATTCCATTTTTCGTATAGAGCATTATCGGGATCCCAACTTGGGAAATCTCCCCCCTTGTCATCCATTGGACCAGAGACATCTGACATATATTTATATTCACCAAGCTTGGCAGGGAGAGTACTATCGAAATCACCATAAGGAGCTATCCAGCCCCACACATATTCACGGGTTCCGCTCTTATATAAAGAAGGCAAATTAAGATTATCGATTATGTCTTGTTTGCTTCCATCTACTTCAGAATCATAATCAATATATGGAGTATGTGGATGGGTCCTGGAATGAGATACTACCTCAATATAGCCTTTATCCATTTTGTCCTGAATATGCCCCCAGATAGGAGGTGGTTGATCCCCCCATATTCGGTCGTTACGATACCCTTGCGTAATAATAGCTACCGATAGCCAGATCTTTTTTGAGGTAAACATATCGCTGGCTTGTTGAAATCTTAAGTCAATAAAAGAATTGCCACACCAGTCGTCTGCTGAAAAGACCACTGCTGCATCCCGGTTATCGTAGTACTTTGTAATCCCATCGTAGGTAACTACCGGATTTCCCCCCTGATCAACTATCTTCAAAAAAATCTCATCTCCCTCATCACTAAAGGCAACTGAAACATAGACTTTATCATTATCATAGTCAAATCTTACCGCCTCAACGCCATTGAAGAAATCCTCGCCTGTCTTTTCAGTAATTTGAGCCCAGATTGCATATTCAGAGTATCTTTTAAGTGCTTTAAGGTTTGATGAATCAGAAAGGATAGAAAATTGATAAGTTGCCGGATAGGTAAAGCCGTAATCATCGTGCTTTTCGTGATTAACCGAAAGGATAAAATAACTGGGCACCTCAGTTTCCGTCGGCTTTGCAGATGAACCGGTCCCCGCGGTAGTCAAGAGACTCACCAGTCCCAGAATGAAAAAAACCCCCACCCATGCCCCCTGCCTCATTCCCTCACCCCCAAATCAGACTTTTCTGCCTACCGGCTTCACCCTAACTACCTAAATTCCCATTGTTAAACGGCGAAGAACCCTCTTAAAAGGAGCAAGGATACGAACTAACTGCTCCCCGTAGCTTGAGTAGTAAATACGATAAAAAATAGCCTTAACTAAAGATTGGTCTAGATAAACATCATAGGCAAATTTTTTGTAACATCTCAAAATTTGTTTTCTAGGAAAACCAGGTAGATTTAATATAGTATCGGTTCTAGGAACAACTTCCTTTCTCATTTTTTTGAAGTCAACCCAGCCCTTTTTTCTGCATTCGATTCCCAATTTAGTCCCTGGATAGGGATCAAATATGCTTAAAATAACGCTATCGGGTTTAATTTTTGCATTTAGTTTTATTGTATCCTGGAAATGCTGAGAAGTTTCATAAGGGAATCCCACCATATTAAAAGACTTTGTTTTCAATCCTGCCTGACGAGCAATAGAAAAGGCATTTACAATCTGTTCATTGGACATTTTTCGATTTAATACTTTATTACGAATATATAGATTACCTGATTCTATGCCCATGCTTATTCTCCGGCATCCAGCTTTCCTTAATTCTTTGCACATTTCCTTGCTAATAGTTTCCACTCGCGCATTGATATCAAAAGGTAGATGTATTTGAGTCTTATACTTTTCACAGAACTCAAAAACAAATTCTTTTCTTAAAGTAAAGATATCATCATTGAAATATAGGGACTTAACCTTGTAATTATTGATAACTTGTCTTATTTCCTGAATGCAGCTATCAACACTCCGGAAACGAACATATTTGCCCTCCTGAATTCTCCTTAGAGCATCATTACTACAATACGAACAATTATATGGACATCCTCGGGTGAACATGAAGAGAGCGGTGCCAAAATCAGAGTCGATGACAGATTGATAAGGAAAAAGTTCTCTATTAGGAAAAGGCAAGTCATCAAGATTTTCCATAAAGGGTCTGGTGGGATTTCGATAAACACGGCCATTTTTCTTAATCCACAAATTTCTTATTTTAGTAATGTCCTGCTTATTCTCCAATGCCTCAACTAATTCTAGTAAGGTGTGCTCTCCTTCTCCTCGACATATGGCATCTAACCTGGAAATGGATTGAAGAGACTCAGGCTCCATAGATACATGAGGACCTCCGCAAATAGTAAAAACATTCTTTGCCAAAGGAACATCATCGAGGATTTTTCTTATATATCTAAATTGAGGTGTAACTGAAGAAAAACCGATCAATTCGGGTTGAAAACCTTCGATCTTTTCTGCTATTTTCGCTGGTTTGTACTTATCGTACATATAATAAAGGTCTGTTTGGTGTCCATGTTGCTTCAGAAAAGCGGACAAAACGGCAATGCCAAATTGAAAACTTTGCGCTCCCCCTTTGACGCCAATATCAGGATATACAAAGAGAATCTTCACCGCTACCCTCCCGCCTAATTATAGACCTATGGCTTAGCTGTGTCAATAATAAAACGAAGATATAGCTCGTTTCACTCATCTTCTTCCTTTCACAGCCCTTGCCAGTCCACAGACCAGATTTATTTCTTCGCTATCGAACACCTTGAAGCAAAATAGTAAAAAGAGGTAAAGAGCAAGCCCAAGAAACAACAATAGGATTAAAGGAAGACTATTGAACTTCCAAACGAGACCGCCTACTATCAAGGAAGCGAAAAGCGGCTTCAAGCTCGATTTCCAGATTGAGATCTTAAAAGACGACCGGTAAAGGTAAAAACAGTAAATACCAAAAACCATCAGTTCACTGGCTACAGTGGTCACTGCTGCTCCCTTAACACCATACCTTGGTATGAGCAACAAATTCAAAAGAATGTTGACTATCAAACCGGTAACACCGACATACATAACTACCTTCTGCTTATCTATTGAATTGAGAATAGTCTGAAAAAGTTGAATTTGAAATACAAAAATAATTCCTGCTAGTAAAATCTGTAAAGCAACAACGGAGGTCTGAAACTCTTGGCCAAACAATATATTTATGATATTCTTTGATAGTATTATTCCGCAAATAAGAATGGGAAATGAGATTATGAACATATACTTAACCGCTCTGGTGGAAAGAAAAAGATGAGTATTTTTACGGGAAATAAAAAGATGGGATAGTCGAGGATATAAGACAGCGCAAATAATCCAGGGAAGTATTATTAACCCCTCATAAATCTTATACCCAGCGTTATACCAGCCAACCTCTGCATTTGTTCGCATGAAAGAAAGCATCACTGTATCAGCATAGGCATAAAGAACCATGATTATGGAAAATAGCCCAAAAGGAAGAGCTTCTATCTGTAATTTTTTTAAGAAACTAAAGTTAAATCTGGGAATAATCTTAACAATTTTCCAATTCAGAATCCCGAAAGTTAGAGCTAAGTCAAAGGCTCTAACTATAACAAAAACAAGAGCAAGAGAGATTAGCCCCCCACACAGGATAAGTACAACTATTCCAGCAGCTAAAAGAGTGCACCTTTCAACATACGCGGTCAGAAAATCCAGATCGAATCGTTCAAAGGCACGAAAAAAACTACGGCAGGTTATCTTAAAAGATTTTAGAATAGTAGCAAAACCCAGAAGGTAGACGACCAACCTTGTCTCAGATGAAGATTTTAAGAGATTTATTGTAGGAACCAGAACAACGAACACAACTATTGACAACACTAACTTCCAGAGTAGGAGATTCCCCAAATACGATGTTGCCAACTTCTTGTCTCGAGCTATCTCTCTCTGTGAAAAATCACTTACCCCAAGGTCGATAAAGATTCCAAATATAAATACAAAGGCTAAGGCAAAAGCAAATATACCGTAATTCACATCCCCCAGATATCTTCCTGCCAGGATTAATAATCCAAGCAAGAAAAGATTACTAAAGGAAACAAGTGCGGAATAGAAAGTATTTTTAGCCAGACCGATTTTGTCAAATAGTACACCTTCTTTATCTATCTTACTGCCTCTTCTTTGTTAAAAATCCTTTTTCCTTATACCATTCCCCGGTAAGTTTAAGCCCAGTCTCCAGATCAAATTCAGGTTTATATCCGAGTTCTTTTTTAGCCTTAGAGATATTGAAAGCACGACTTTTGGTGAAAAAATCAACTCTCCGTCTATGCAGGGGAGGTTCAATCCTCAAAAACACACAAGCCTTTTCGGATAATATACTCAAGACTTTGACCGGAAGCACTGGCAGGTGAATCTTTGAAAGAGATACTCCTAAAACCCTGGCAATGAGATCTGTCAATTTATTCAAAGTCAAATATTTATCTCCTCCCAGAATATAGACCTGTCCTACAGCATTCTCCTTTTGAGCACAAAGCTCAAAACCTCTGGCCAAGTCTTCGGCATAAACTAGATGATAAAAGACATTGCCACTACCAAGAATAATCATTTTACCGGAAGAAACATATTTAAACAGCTTGAACAACCTCATATCCCCCGGCCCATAAATAGCAGTGGGCCTGGCAATAACTACCGGAAATTTCTTATCCCGAAAGAACTTTAAAGCAAGCTTCTCACCCTCACATTTACTTCTCTGATAAACATCACCTGGATTATAGGAATAAGTCTCATCAGCCGGAGGGCTGGTAATATGACCCAAAACCCCAATGGTACTGCAGTACACAAATCTTTTCACTCCTTCTTCGTAACTTGCCTCTAACATATTCTGAGTGCCCTGAACATTTACTTGCCAGTAGGCCTTGTCAGGGAATCGAGCCTGACGAAAAAGAGCTGCTATATGATATACAACATCAACTCCCTTAATAGCAGCCTTTATAGAGCCCTTGTCAGTAATATCCCCAATGCATAACTCAACTTTTAGCCTCTTTAAATAGTCTATATTACTGTTCTTGCGCACCAGGGCTCTTACCAACTCTCCTTTTTTAACTAATCTAGAAACGAGGTGACTACCAGCGAACCCTGTTCCTCCTGTTACAAGCACCTTTGAAAATTTTATCTTTTTAGTCATTGCATTTAGTTTCGCAAAGGAACTTCTACTACTTAAGAATTTTCCTTATTGATTGATAGCCGAGGATATTATCTTTTAGAAAACGAAGGGCATCCTGGCGGGGAAATCCCAATATTTGTTTTCTCCAAAGTCTATCGCAGTTGTTACAAGGCTCCATATCTTGATATTGTCGAGCTGCTATTTTTTCCCGTAAGGATACCTGGGTAGAATTATTCCAAATTTTGACCAGAGGAGTGTCTTTCACGTTTCCCAGCTCATTTTTTCCAAAAAAATCCTGAGGACAGGGCAAAATCTTCCCATCCCAGAAAACAGTTAATGAATACCAAAGAAAAGTGCAAGGCAAATAACTATTTTCCTTAGAAATACTGTTCTTTCCTGTCCTGGTACCGTAATCTCCGCCCCAATTATGAGGTTTTCTAGTTATTAAATTATCTAGAGGAAGTGAGTTAAATTGATTAATGAATTGCTCTCTTTTAGCGTAATCTTGCGGTTTAGAAGGTTCTGTAAATTCAATAACTGTAAAAACCGTGTAAGGAGTCTTTTTCTTGAGCTTCTTTTTAATTAGCAAAAAATTATGGATGTTATTTAAGGTTTTCTCAAAATTTGCTCCCACTCTGATTTTTTCATATATTTCCTTTTGATAGCCATCAAAAGAGAACGATAGAAAATCCAAACCTGAATTCAAAAGTAGATGGGATTTTTCTTCTGTTAGCAAAGTAGCATTAGTATGGAGTCTGGTAAAAATATTTTTCATTTTCGCATATTTTATCATTTCAAAAATATCCGGATGAAGCAGGGATTCTCCCCGTTGATGAAGATAAATATCGTGGATAAAATCGGCCACTTCATCAATAATCCTTTTGAATAAATTAAAATCCATAAATCCCCTTTTGTCTTTAGGGATTGACTTATTAAGGCACATAATACACTTTAAATTACAAAGATTGGTAGGTTCAATCCAAAGCCGAATGGGTAAAGGATTATTCTTTACCTTTCTGCGGTTATAGGCAAGGTACATTTGTAAACTTCTATTTAGATGCTTAATCCTTCCTTTCAATTGGAGTCCCTAATTTCTTCTTTCCCAGAGCTTTTGGTACACATCCATAAGTTTCTTACCTGTTGCCTGCCAGGAATAGACACCGACTGCTTTTTGTCTTAACTTTTCTCTTAAATCCTTGGCTAAATTGTCATTCGATAATATCATTTCTAATTTTTCAGCCAAAGAGACTGGATTGTCTAACTCGGCATAGATTCCTAAATCGCCAAGAATTTCTCTGTTAACTGGCGTATCGAATACAACTATGGGTAGCCCCACAGCCATGTAGTTATATAATTTTCCATTGGATTCGGTGCGGGAAATCTTTGGTGAAACAGCGATATCTCCTAAAGAAAGATATCTAGGGGCTTCCCTGTAGTCTATTCTGCCGGTAAAAGTGACAGTATGACTAATTTTTTTCTTTCTAGCTATTTCTTTATATTTTTTCACATCCGGATACCCCATTATCAAAAAATGTACGTTTTGATCTTTCTTTACCAGGTAACTTATTGCCTCTAAAAAACAATCAACTCCTTGATATTTATTTAAAAGTCCAAGATAAACCACAATTTTTTTGTTTAAAGGAAGATTCAGTTTTCTTTTAAGGTCAGCCGTATCTTTATACATTTTGAATTCATCTACGTTTACACCGTCCTGGACAACAAATATTTTATCTTTTTTGACACCGAGTTCCCCTTTAAGCAAATTTGCAGAATTAGCCGAACTGACTACTATTGCATCAGCAGAGCTATTTATTGACTTTTCTACTTTTCTCATAAATTCAAAGGCAAAACTCTTTCTCTTTAAGAAATTATGGTCTACTAACTCACCGGTCAAACTACCCTGAAAATCAAACACTAAAGGCATTCTCCTAAATTTCTTGTAAATCTTGCCTAACAGGGCTCCTTCATGTAAGTGTGCATGAATAATATTTGCTTTCTCATAAATGCCTGATTTTACAAGCTTTAGTAATAATAAGAAATCCAAATAGAACTTGTGATAGGAAGGACCTGCCTCTAATTTTTTATACCAGGGAATATTCATTATTCTTCGTGTGTTAATCCCTGCTATATCTCTTCCATTGTGGTAAGTATATATTACTACCCTGTTTCCTAATTTTTGCAAAGCTCGCGCCTCTTCATAAATTCGCACATGGCATCCTCTATCGGCAAAAAAGGGAGTAGGAGCTATCATTATAACATTATACACTAACCTACCTCTT
>SDBS01003856.1_pt1 | contig 14714 bp, 14 predicted proteins | sample 2277091 | NCBI WGS metagenome assembly SDBS01 (sample SAMN10404972, study PRJNA504765) | marine sediment metagenome | isolation source: marine sediment core GS10_PC15, 163 cmbsf | place: Arctic Ocean: Southern Knipovich Ridge | collected 2010
CCCTTGAATATGTAGATTTAGTTGAATCAATGGGTTTCAGCGATATCGTTTTGGCGGTTAAATCGGCGAATGTTGTAGAAACGATTGAAGCTTACCGAGACCTTGCTAAAAAGACAGTTTATCCGCTACATTTAGGTGTGACTGAAAGTGGTACGTTGCTCAAAGGCTCGATTAAGTCAGCCATCGGGATAGGCGTCTTGTTGTCTGAAGGCATAGGAAACACAGTTCGCGTTTCTTTAGCGGCTGATCCAGTGCATGAAATACAGGTGGCTCAGGATATATTGCAGGCGCTAGGTCTGCGAGCTTTTCACCCTGAAGTGATAGCGTGTCCAACATGCGCCAGATGCGAAATAGATCTAATACCCTTAGCTGAACGGGTTGATGAGGCTTTGCGTTCTTCGAGCAGAAAGATAAAAGTTGCGGTTATGGGTTGTGTTGTGAACGGCCCCGGTGAGGCAGCAGAAGCCGATGTTGGGCTGGCGGCAGGCAAAGGCAAGGGTGTTATATTTTCTCGTGGTGAGGCCGTTAAGACCGTAGTGGAGACAGACTTTTTCACTGAGTTGATGACTGCCATTGATGATTTTGAAAAATAGAGCGTTACTAGTATGTGACCAGGGACTTACTTATGGAAATGAGTATAGATAAATGAGGTTTTCACAGAGTTTTATTCCTACCTTAAGAGATGAGCCGGCCGACGCTGAGCTTGTAAGCCATAAGCTGATGGTGCGCGCGGGATTTATACGAAAAGCGGCAGCCGGCGTCTACACCTGGATGCCGATAGGTCTTCGCGTGTTGAGAAACATTGAGAACATCGTGCGCGAGGAGATGGATAACATTGGTTGCCTGGAGCTCTTGATGCCGGTTTTGCAGCCCTCTGAGCTTTGGAAAGAAAGTGGCAGATGGGACGCGTACGGTTATGAAATGATGCGTCTTGTTGATCGTCATGAAAGGGAGTTTTGTCTCGGTCCTACGCATGAAGAGTTAATCACAACGATTGCCAAAGAGATTAATACTTACAAAGAATTGCCGAAATGCTTATATCAGATACAAGTTAAGTTTCGAGATGAAATCAGACCTCGTTATGGCGTTATGAGGAGCAGAGAATTCTTCATGAAAGACGCTTATAGCTTTCACGCAACGCAAGAGTCGCTGGATGAGACATATGGCAAAATGCAGACAGCTTATTCCACTATTGTCGAGCGTTGCGGTCTGTCGTTTCGGGCCGTAAAGGCAGCTGGGGGTCTTATAGGTGGAGCTGTTTCGGAGGAATTTATGGTTCTTGCCGAGACCGGTGAAGACACAGTGGTCTACTGTCCAAGCTGCAGCTACGCCGCAAATCTAGACACGGCTTCATCGCACTGGCATATTGTAGACGATGAAGAAGAAGTAAGGGAACGACAAAAAATACATACCCCGAACAGCACCTCAATCAAAAAAGTAGCGGATCTGCTTGAAGTGTCTACTGGCAAGCTAGTAAAGACTTTGATCTACAAGGCGGGGGACGTAACGATCGCGGCTCTGGTACCGGGACCAAAGGAACTGAACGAACATAAGTTGTTGAGCGCTGCTTCAGTTAGTGAAGCGCGTCTTTATACAGAACAAGACTTTGCTCAGCGGCCGGATTTAATTGCCGGATATGTCGGACCGGTAGGTCTGAAAAATGTGAAGATTGTGGCGGATCAATCACTGCGTTCCTTGCGAAATGTGGTTGTCGGAGCAAATGAGGCTGATCATCATTTAGTAAATGTGAATGTGGAGAAAGACTTCGATGTTGATATCTGGGCAGATATTGTTTACGCAGAAGTTGGGGAGACATGCGTCCAGTGTAAAAAAGACAGTGTGCAAAAGATGAAAGGCATAGAGGTCGGTCATATTTTTCAGCTGGGAACTAAATACAGCTCAGCTCTGAGCGCGAACTTTGTGGATAGTGACGGAAGAGAGAATCCGCTTATTATGGGTTGCTACGGCGTGGGGGTAAGTCGCCTGGCTGCGGCCGCTATTGAGCAGAATAGTGATGACAGAGGCATGATTTGGCCAGAGTCAATCGCGCCTTTCGACATTCATCTTATCAACTTGAATAAAGATGAAAACTTGCGCGAACTTGCCGATTCTATTTACGAAGAGATAGTACAAAGGGTCGATGTTCTATATGATGATCGTGGAGTAAGTGCCGGCATTAAATTCGCGGACGCTGACCTAATAGGTATACCTGTCCAGATTATTTGCGGAAAAACCCTAAAAGAGAATGGGGCTCTAGAGGTTAAAATAAGAGCGACAGGTGAGCGTTTAGAGATAAAAGCGGATGGTTTAGTCGAATGGCTGGAAAGCAGGAACCATGGGACCTAACGGACAAAGAAATAAGGTTGCGCTAATCATACCGGCCTTCAATGAGGAAGATAGAATTGCAGACGTTATCAGGGCAGCGCAATCAACTGAACTCATAGATAAGATTTGTGTCGTCAATGATGGTTCAATAGACAAAACCGGGCAGGTATCTTACGACTTGGGCTGCGACGTTATCAATCTCCCTGAAAATCTCGGAAAGGGTTGCGCGATGCAAAGGGGCATCGGCGCTCTTAAAACCGATATAATTGTTTTTAGCGACGCTGACATTCTCGGCCTAAAAGGTGAGCACTTTAGCCTGCTCATTAAGCCATTAATTGAAGACGAGAGCTTGCACATGACCGTTGGTAAGTTTTCAGGTGGAAGGCTCAGAACCGACCTGTCTCACAACCTTATGCCTTCAATATCCGGACAGAGGGCTTTGCGCTCTGAGTTTGCCAAAGGTCTCCCTAGTCTTTCAGGCACCCGATTTGGAGCTGAGATAATAATTACCAGACACGCCAAACTAAAAGACGCAAATGTTCTTGAAGTGACGTTGAGCGATTTATCACACGTTATGAAAGAGGAGAAGTACGGGGTCGTGAAGGGCGTGTCAGCTCGACTAAAAATGTATCAGGAGATATTGAAAGGAATAAAAACACAGAAGAAAGCCTGATCTTAGCAGAAATGGTTTTCTGAACGCTGTCACGATTTCACTAAGATAATCGTTTTCACATAGTCTGATGTAGCTGACTAGGGGCGTTATGTTGGTAAGACCTAATCTATTATGCTATAGTTTCTTAACAATCGCGGTTCTTACAAAGTGGGTATTAACCCACTTTTTTAATGGGTATTAAAAGTGAAAGCGCCCAAAATAGTAGAACAAATTAAGGCCTCTATTGAGCCTGAACTTGAATCACAAGGGCTTGAAGTGGTTGACCTTGAATATAGACGAGAGCCGATCGGAATGGTTCTGCGGATTTTTATAGATCAGCCAACGGGTGTGAACTTGGATACTTGCGCGAGCGCCAGTGAGTTGATAAGCGAGGTCTTGGATGAGGCAGATATTATCAGCGGCTCTTATAGTCTCGAGGTTTCGTCGCCAGGGATAGAGAGGCGGCTGACTAATAAAAGACACTTTATGCGCTTTATTGGGAAAGAAGTACTTGTAAAGACATTTATGCGCGTGAGTGGACAGAAAAGATTTAAAGGCAAGTTGATCAAAGTTCACGACACTGGCTTCACAATAGAGGTCGGTGAAGTAAACGTGGATATAGACTATGATCAAGTGGCAAAAGCAAATTTGGTCTTCACCGATGAGAGGTTGTGAAGAATGAACAAAGAGCTTATAGCGGCTCTTAAGCAACTTGAGAGAGAAAAGAAGTTGGAGCCCGGAGCGATTCTAGAAACGCTCGAGGTTGCGCTGGCTGCTGTGTTCAAAAAGAACTTCGATGAAGATTCAGACGTTAGAGTGAAGATCAATCCTGAGACAGGCGAACCGAAAGTCTTTTTAGTTGAAACAGACGAGGATGGCAACGAAACGACCACTGAACAGCAGACAAAATCCGCCGATTTTGGCAGAATAGCGGCTCAGACAGCAAAACAAGTTATTTTGCAGCGTATACGTGAGGCCGAACGAGAGATGATGTTTGATGAATATGCCGGTCGTGAAGGCGATATTGTAACAGGCATAGTTCAGCAATCTGATCAGCGATATACTCTGGTAAATTTAGGCAGTGTAGAGGCATTGCTGCCTATAACAGAACAAGTGCCGTCGGAGAGATATGACCATGGGATGAGGCTTAAGGCTTACATTGTTGAAGTTCGCAAGACGATAAAGGAGCCGCAGATCATTGTGTCAAGGTCTCATCCCGGGCTGCTCAGAAGGTTATTTGAGCTTGAAGTACCGGAAATTTACGATGGTTTTGTTGAAATCAAATCGGTTGCTCGCGAACCTGGTTATCGTTCAAAAATAGCCGTTATCTCCAGTGAAAGCGGTGTTGATCCGGTTGGCGCTTGCGTTGGTCCCAAAGGGAGTCGCGTCAGGATGGTCGTATCAGAATTGCGCGGTGAGAAAATCGATGTAGTTCAGTATAATGAAGATCCAAAACTATTCGTCGCAAACGCCTTATCTCCGGCCAAAGTAAAAGAAGTAAAGACTAATGAAGACAATAAAACAGCAATCGTTATAGTTCCTGACAGCCAACTGTCTTTGGCTATCGGAAAAGAAGGGCAAAATGCCCGGTTAGCGGCAAAACTAAGCGGTTGGCGGATAGATATAAAAAGCGAAACTCAGGTCGCCGAAGAGCTCCTTTCCGGCAAGGATGCGGTAGGGAAAAAGGGCGCCACAGAAGAAGAGACAAAGCAGTGCGCGGCGCTAAAGAAAGACGGTAGCAGATGCGCGAAGAAGGCTAAACCTGACAGCTTGTACTGTGGGTTAGCTGCCCATCAAAAGCAGGGCGAGGCAGCGGAATAAATTGTGGGCAATAAGATGCCGGAGCGTACGTGTATCGGATGCAGCACGAAGAGGCCAAAGAAAGAACTGATAAGATTAGCTAAGGTTGATGGAAACATAGTTATTGAAACGACAGCAGCGCACTTAGGTCGTGGAGCTTATCTTTGCTCAAGCAATGCCTGTTTTGAGATGGCAGCAAAGAGAAGAATGTTTCAAAAAACACTCTCAATTGGGCTTGATGAAGTTGGAGTTGAGTTTCTAGCGAAAGAGTTTCGAGCGAAAATACGATTAGTGGGATCTGAGACAAATGCCTAAAATTAGAATACACCAGTTAGCCAAAGAACTTGATATGACGAACGATAAGATAATTGAGTATCTCGCCAAACGAGGCATTAATGTAAAAAGCTCTTTCGAAGCGCTTGACGAAGACACAGTTGAACAATTGCGTAGGATAGTCAGGCGTGAAGCAGAGAAAGTTAAGGCTCGGCTTAAAACGAAGTCTACAAAAGATGATCAGCCGGAGACAACACCTGTTAAAAAAGAGGTCAAAAAGGTAGAGGCAACAAAAGAAGAGGTTCTGGTTGAAGAGGTCGAAGAGGAACCCGAAATTGAGCGACCGATTGTTGAGATACCTGAGGGCGCGACGGTAAAAGAAATCGCCGAGTCGATTAACAAGAATCCAAACGATCTAATCAAGACCTTAATGAAGTTGGGCGAAATGGTCACAATCAATCAGAACGTTAGCCGGGAAGCGATAGATGTTCTGGAGGACGAACTAGAGACAACGTTCAAAACCGTCAGCGCGGACTTGGAAGAAGAGGAAGTGATTGTTGAAGACGAGAGCTTGCTTCAACGCCGTCCTCCTGTAGTGACAGTTATGGGTCACGTCGACCATGGAAAAACACTGCTATTGGACTCCATCCGAAATACTGATGTAATTTCTGGAGAAGCAGGTGGAATCACCCAGCATATCGGAGCCTATCAAGTTGATCACGCCGGCAAGAGCATAACTTTTATTGATACGCCTGGTCATGAAGCTTTTACGGCTATGCGTGCACGAGGCGCTAGAGTCACTGATATCGCAGTTTTGGTTGTGGCTGCGGATGACGGCGTTATGCCGCAGACAATTGAGGCAATAGATCACGCGAAAGACGCAAACGTACCGATTCTTATAGCAATCAACAAAATTGACAAAAGCGGGGCTGATCCCGAAAAGATAAAGCAAGAACTTACCGAATATGAGCTTGTTCCAGAGGCCTGGGGCGGCGACACAATATATGTTGAGGTTTCAGCCAAAACAAAGAAAAATATCGATGAACTGCTCGATATGATTCTACTAATGGTGGAAATGCGAGAGCTGCAGGCGAACCCTGACGCGCCGGGCAGAGGCGTAACAATTGAAGCAAACCTTGATAAGGGAAGAGGGCCCGTAGCGACTGTGCTTGTCCAGAGGGGCACAATCAGGGTCGGCGATCCTGTGGTCATCGGGACCGCGTACGGAAGAACACGAGCCTTAATTAATGATCGTGGTCAAAAAGTAGAGGAAGCAAAACCGGGCAATCCGGTTGAGATAATTGGTTTATCAGCGGTTCCGAGCGCTGGTGATACTTTTAAAGTGGTCGAGGACGATAAAGCAGCCCGTCGAATCGCGGAGGAAAGAGCTCTTAAGAAAAGGCAGCTTGAGCAGATGAGAGGACACGTTGGCCTCGATGATCTTTTCAAGAACATACAAGAGGGCAAGATTCAGGAGTTAAAGCTTGTTGTTAAGGGCGACACTCAAGGATCAAATGAAGCTATTCGGGAGTCGCTCGAAAAGATTGGGCAATCCGCAGTTAAAATTCAGATCATTCATAAGGGTGTCGGCGCAATTTCAGAAAGCGATGTCATGTTGGCTATTGCCTCAGAAGCGATTGTCATCGGATTTAACGTCCGACCCGAGCCAAAGGCCAAAGAAATGGCCGAGAAAGAGGGCGTGGATCTGCGCACATATCGTGTCATCTACAAGCTAATGGAAGACATTAAGGCTGCATGCATCGGCATGCTTGAGCCGGAGTTCAAAGAAGTTGAAACCGGCAGAGTGGAAATTAGAAAGGCATATAAAGTGCCCAAGATAGGAGTTATCGCAGGGTGTTATGTCGCTAGCGGCGAAGTAGACCGGGGTGACTTGGTTCGTTTAGTTCGGGATGGAACCGTGACATACGAAGGAAAAGTGTCGTCTCTTCGGAGATTTAAGGATGATGCCAAGAGCGTAAAAGCCGGGTTTGAGTGCGGTATCGGCCTTGAGGACTTCGATGATATTAAAGAAGGCGACGTTATCGAAGTTTTTCAGTTGGTCGAGCTTGAACGCGACGTTTCGGTTTTAGACTAACGCAGAGCACTGAAATATATTCAAACTGGAACATTTGATGTTGGTTTGATGTGATAGTCGGAGTATGCAGGATCGAGATATACATTCCACAAGCCCAATCACTAAAAGAGAAAAGGCAAGTGGTCAAGAGTCTTGTTCACAAAGTAGCCCACAGGTTCAATGTTTCAGTATCAGAAATAGACAACCACGATCTTAGACAGCGCGGCACTATTGCGGTGGCTCACGTCTCAAATACCAGGAAAGATGTGGAAAAATTACTAAGAAGCGTTGGGCTATACGCTGAGAGCGTCAGCGGCGGTGAAATAATCAGCTCGATTTACGATTATCATGATCCTGATGCTGACTAGAGAGCGAGGAAGCACATGAGCGGGCGCGTTAAGCGAGTTGCTGAGAGCATCAAAGAGGAATTAGGGTTGATGCTTGAGAGCGGAGAAATTAAAGATCCGCGCATCGGTTTTGTTACATTGACTGATGTTGAGATCACAAAAGATTTGAGATACGCAAAAGTTTTTTACAGCGTCATGGGAAGCCAAAAAGAGCATGAACAGGCAGGCAAGGGTTTAGATAGCGCTGCCGGTTATATGCGCAGGGAGCTTGGACAAAGAATGAGATTAAAACATACACCTGAAATTGAATTTGTTTTTGATGATTCTGTGGAGGCTGGAGCGAGAATATCGAAACTAATTCACAAGATCCATCGCGAAGACAATAGTGACAGCTGAGAAGATAATAGATGTTCTCAAAGAACAGAATGATTTTCTTTTGGCAACTCACAGTCAGCCTGATGGTGACGCGCTAGGATCGACGCTAGCGCTCGGGGCTCTGCTAAAGGAGCTTGGAAAGAACGTGACTCTGTGGATTGAGGACTCTGATGTATCACCTCAATATCATTTCCTGCCCGGCATAGACAAGATAGTTACCGTAAAAGATTCTTCAAAATATAAGGTTTTAATCACTCTGGACGCTGCCAATAAGAAGCGTCTAGGCAGAATGTTGCCTGCTGTTGATGATTGTCCCGTGACCATAAATATAGACCATCATCCCGATAATAGTAATTTCGCGCAGATTAATTGGATTGACGAAAGTGTGACATCCACGTCTGAACAAGTCTACAATCTCTGGAAGCTCATGGGTGTGCCTCTGACAATTGAGGCGGCGATATGTATTTATGTGGGAATGTTAACAGACACAGGACGATGGCAGTATCCTAACACCACGAGTCACAGCTTGAAGGTGGCCGCCGAACTAGTCGATTTAGGCATAAAGCCGATAGAAATATTTGAGCAAGTTTACGAAAACTATTCAGTTAAGTCATTTAAACTGCTGACAGTCGGTTTGAGTAAAGCTGTTTTCGAAATGGAGATGGGTTTTGTCTATACAGTTATTGATCAAGCAGATCTAAAAGCAACTGGAGCCAAAATGTCGGAAACGGAGACCTTGGTGGATATGCTGCGATCAGTTAAAGACATAAATGTCGCTATGGTGCTAAAAGTACCAAATGCTAGCGAGACAAAAGCAAGCCTTAGGTCTCATCCTCCGGTTAATGTAGGGAGCCTCGCCCGAGTGTTCGGTGGGGGAGGACATGACAACGCGGCCGGTTTTGTCACCACTGATAAACCTGATGTCGTAGTGGAAAAAGTTAAGCAATGGTTGACGGCTTCTTCCTAATAGACAAGCAAACCGGGCCTACATCTCACGATGTCGTAAATACCGTAAGGCGCGTGATAGGGCAGAAACGAGTTGGTCACACAGGTACTCTTGATCCGATGGCAACAGGTCTGCTAATTATGCTACTTGGCAAGGCGACGCGCTTAGCTCAATGGATGCAGCTTGCCGACAAAACCTATACCGGCACCATACGGCTTGGAATATCCACCGATACCCTCGACGCGCAGGGAAAAGTAGTCCTTGAAGAAAGATGTCACCCGGAGCTAGAGCAAATCAAGGCTGCGGCTAATTCGCTAACGGGTGAGCTAAGTCAACGTCCACCTGCTTTCTCAGCCATCAAGATTAAGGGAACGCCTGCTTATAGAATTGCCGCACGGGGGGAGAAGGTCAATATCACGCCGCGAAACGTGACCGTAAGCAAGTATGATGTTTGGCTGGAAGAGGCCGGTGAAGATCCATTGATCGGTTTTTCTATAAGTTGCTCTAGCGGCACATACGTGAGAGTTCTGGCGGTTGATCTTGGGACGTACCTTAAGTGTCCTGCGCATTTGGCGAGTTTGAGACGCACAAGTGTAGGGAAGTTTAGCGTCGATGACAGCGTGACGCTTGAGGATATATCAAAGCTGGACGATGAGGGCCGGAATAAAGAGATAAGGCCGATGAGAGCCGCGATTGACATGCCTGAGGTGCAGGTTTTAGATACTGAACTTAAGAAAATGTCTGAAGGTCAAGCAATAAAAGTCTCAAAAGCAGAGGGTGAAGTGGTTTCAATTGGCAGCACGGCGAAATTAATACAGGCAAAGACATCTGAATTGATTGGTCTGGGTAAGATAGTAGACAGCGGTGATCAGGAACATGTGATGGTCAAGCCGTTTCTGGTTTTTCTTGAGGGTCGAGAGTAAGTTTACGGTTTTAAGTGCTTGTGCTATTATAAATCACCAGTTTGCTCGGTAAAAAGAGCTATCAAAGATTGGCCGCAAGCTAGGATTGCGAATCACCTACGTAATCTTGGATGCCGGCTTCAAAGCATAAAGGAGGTGGAAGATGACATTGCCGAAAGATGACAAGTCAAATCTGATTGACGAGTATAAACTACACGAAAAAGACACGGGATCCCCTGAGGTTCAAATCGCGATTCTCAGCAGACGTATCCTAGATCTCACAGAGCACCTAAAAGAACACAAGAATGATCATCATTCAAGGCGAGGCCTGCTCAAAATGGTTGGGCAAAGGCGACGTCTACTTAAGTATTTAAAAGACAATGACATTGATCGTTATCGATCAGTGGTCAAGAAGCTAGGCCTAAGGGCCTGATCTACAGATTTTGGAGGTAATATAGTTAATGGCAGAACCAATACGAAAAGTATTTGAATTAGACGGAAAGACATTTACGTTTGAGACAGGCAGATTAGCAAAGCAAGCTGACGGTGCGGTACTTGTGCGCCTCGGTGACACGGTTTGCCTTGTGACGACTGTGGTCAAGCGAGAAGCGCGTGAAGGCGCGGATTTTCTACCGATGACGATAGATGTCGACGAGAAAATGTACGCAGCGGGCAAAATACCAGGTAGTTTCTTTAAGCGTGAGGGGCGCCCCAGCGAGACAGCGACACTTATGTGTCGGCTTATTGATAGGCCACTTAGGCCTAGTTTTCCAAAAGGTTTCTTCTTTGAAACACACATTGTTGTAACAGTTCTCTCCGCCGATCAAGAAAATTTGCATGACATTGTCGGTCTAAATGGTGCTTCCGCTGCTCTAATGATTGCGGGAACGCCTTTTAACGGGCCGGTATCCGGGGCGAGAGTCGGGCGAGTGGACGGGCAGTGGATAATTAATCCAACGTACCAAGATCTTGAAGATAGCGATATTGATCTAGTTGTGGCAGGCACTGATGAGGCCATTTTAATGGTCGAGGCAGGTGCCAGGCAGGTAAGCGAAGAAGACATGGTCACAGCTCTTGCCAAAGGACACGACGCGATAAAAATAATGAACACAGCTCAAAGAGAGTTTGTGGCTCAAGCAGGTAAAGAACCCTGGGATTTTGAGCGCCCGGCAGTCGATGAAGAACTTGAGAGAAAAGTTAAAGAGTTAATCGGCGGCGATTTAGAGACGGCTTCCAAAAATACTGACAAACAGGCACGAGATATCGCTATTAAAGCGGTCAAGGATAGAGTGTTTGAAGGCCTTGGAGAAGAAGGCGAGGAAAAAGAACGCACGGTAAAAGATATTCTAAAGCGGACAGAAAAAGAAATAGTTCGCGCGATGATATTGAATGAGGGCACTAGAGTAGATGGTAGGGGACCAAGCGATATTCGGGATCTCGACGCCGAAGTTGGGGTACTTCCACGAACTCACGGATCAGGCCTTTTTACCCGTGGTCAAACGCAGGCACTTTCAAGCGTCACCTTAGGGACGATGAGGGAAAGTCAGATGGTTGACGGGATAGGAGTCCAAGAATCGAAGAGATTCTTGCTTCATTACAATTTCCCACCATTTTCAGTAGGTGAAACAGGCCGCATGATCGGGCCAAAAAGACGAGATATTGGTCATGGAGCGCTCGGAGAAAGATCACTTCTCCAGGTTTTACCTGATGAGGAAACCTTTCCTTACACAATTAGAATAGTCTCTGAGATATTAGAGTCGAACGGCTCGACCTCAATGGCGAGTGTTTGCGGCGGTTCACTAGCGCTGCTAGATGCCGGTGTTCCGATAGAAGCGCCCGTGGCTGGAATCGCGATGGGTCTTGTAAAAGAAGGGGATAAGGTCGGCATATTGACCGATATCCAAGGGGTGGAAGACGCGCTCGGAGATATGGATTTTAAAGTTGCCGGAACCCGAAAAGGAATAGTCGCGCTGCAGATGGATATGAAGATAACAGGTGTTAGCAGTGATATCTTGAGACAAGCATTAGAGCAAGCGCGTCAGGCAAGATTCACAATTCTCGACAAGATCGAGTCGGTTATCAGCAAACCAAGAGAAGAAATGTCCCCATATGCTCCAAGAATCATCACGATAAAGATTCCGACAGAGAAGATACGAGAAGTTATCGGTCCAGGCGGCAAGGTTATTCAAGGCATCATTGCTGAAACAGGCGCGACGATAGACATAGAAGATGATGGTATGATTTTTGTGGCCTCTAAGGACGGTCCTGGCGGCGCACAAGCAAAACAGCTCATCGAGTCTATTGTTAAAGATGTTGAGGCCGGCGAGATCTATTCGGGACGTGTAACAAAAACAACGGCATTCGGGGCTTTTGTTGAAATTAAGCCCGGACGTGAAGGCTTGGTTCATATTTCAAAACTGGCCAAACATAGAGTCGAAAAAGTGGAAGACGTGATTAAAGAGGGCGAAACAATAAAGGTCAAGGTCATAGAGATTGACAGGCAAAACAGGGTCAGCTTAACCGCGATTGATGTTGAGGGTCCAAGTAATTGACGTTTTATAAAAAAACGAAACTGGACAACGGTTCTATCGTTGTAACTGAACATGTGCCGGATGTGAGATCGATAGCGCTCGGTTTTTGGGTAAGCGTCGGCTCGCGAAACGAAACTGAAAAAGAGAATGGCATGTCTCACTTCATTGAGCACATGCTGTTCAAAGGCACTAACACCAGAACAGCGAAGGATATATCGGAAGCCTTTGATTCTCTTGGCGCTGAACTCAACGCGTTTACTACAAAAGAGTTTACCTGCTACTACAGTCGCTTTCTGGACGAGCATCTCAATATCGGGGTGGAATTAATCTCTGATATGCTGCAGAACTCAATGATTAAAGAGGACCACGTAAACTTCGAGAAGAAGGTGGTGCTCGAAGAGATCGCAATGTATGAGGATACGCCTGACGAAATGATACACGAGTTGTTTGCGACGACTCTTTGGAAGGATCACCCACTGGGTCATCAAGTTCTTGGAACGACTGAGACGGTCGGCGGTTTTAATAGAACCACCGTTCTGGATTTTATGAAGAATCACTACAGTCCAGAGAACGTGATAATCGCGGCGGCGGGAAACCTCGAGCATGAGCAAATTGTAGATGTAGTTAATAAACATTATAAACAAAAAGCTAGCGGGAAGATGTCTGAGGTCACAAAAGAATTAGATTTTCAGAGGACGCTGAATGTTTACACCAAAGACACAGAGCAGGTACATATTTGTGCCGGCACTGAAGCTCTGGATTCGCGACACAAAGACAGATTCGTTCTGTCGGTACTCGACAATATTTTAGGCGGAGGCATGAGCAGTCGTCTGTTTCAGAAGATTCGCGAAGAGAGAGGATTGGCGTACGCGGTCTATTCCTTTCACTCACTGTATAAAGACAGTGGGGCGCTTGCAGTGTATGTAGGCACAAGACCAGCGAACGTAAATGAGGTCTTATCAATAATCAACTCAGAGATGACGGATATCTCAGAGAATGGCGCCAAGAAGAAAGAGGTAGACCGAGCGCGAGAGCACCTAAAAGGGCAGCTTGTGCTGGGGCTTGAGAGCACTAGAAACAGAATGACGCGCCTGGGCAGATCAGAGATGACGCATGGAGAGATTCTTTCAATGGATGAGCTCGTGGCCAAGATAAACGAAGTAACAGAAGAGGACATAAAGCGGCTGGCCTCTGAGTTGTTTGCAAAGGATCGACAGATATTAGCTGTTATTGGTTCTGTTGAAGAAAAAGATATTGTATTCAACTAGGCGTGGATGATTGATAGCTGAGGAATAGCGCTATCTTTTATATGCCTTCAGGGATTGATTATGTCAAATAGAATAAAGGTAACTGTAGTTGGCGCATCTGGTCGGATGGGCAAAACCACATGTCAAGCGGTGCTTGATGATGAGGGGTTAGAGCTTGTCGGAGCTGTTGATACTGTTGGTGCGGGTGACCAGATACCGGGCACGGAATTAAATATTGAGGCCTCACTTGTTAAGGTCTTGGAAGAAGCCAAACCCAGCGTTTTGATCGATTTCACAAATGCTGACGCGGTAATAAGTAATGCTGATTTGGCGTCCGCGGCCGGAGTTAATGTAGTCATAGGAGCGACAGGTTTACCAGCTAGTGAGCTCGATAAGCTACGCGGCTACGCAGACCAGCGCAATAGTAATATATTGTATGCCCCGAATTTCGCGATAGGTGCAGTGGTAATGATGAATATCTGTCGTAATATCGCGTCAATTTTTGATCGCGCGGAGATCATCGAGTTCCATCATGATAAAAAACAAGACGCGCCGTCTGGAACCGCGGTAATGACTGCAGAATTAATTGGAGAGAATCTCAAACCAGGTCCACTGGAAGAAGTTGAAAAGTTTGAGGGAGCCAGGGGGGCGACGGTTAAGGATATACCAGTTCATAGTGTTCGCATGCCCGGTATGGTCGCTCACCAGGAAGTGATATTCGGACTACTTGGGCAGACACTGACAATCCGTCATGACTCAATAGACCGTTCTTCTTTTATGCCTGGAATAGTACTAGCAGTGAAGGCAATTGGTTCAAGGCCCGGTTTTTCCTATGGGCTTGGAAGCATTCTAGGTCTGGAGTAAGGGGACAATTTGAGCAAGCCGAAAATAAGAGTAATTCCACTTGGAGGGCTGGGTGAGATTGGCAAGAACATGATGGTCATCGAGAGTGAATCCGAGATGATAGTCGTGGACGCCGGCCAAATGTTCCCGGAGGACGAAATGTACGGGATAGACCTCGTTCTGCCTGACTTCAGCTACGTTGTAAAGAATAAACATAAGTTGAAAGCCGTAATTATTACTCATGGACATGAAGATCATACAGGCGCGTTGCCGTATTTGATGCGAGAAATTGAGGCGCCGATTTACGGTACTCGACTCACTTTGGGTTTGATTAAATCCAAGCTCTCTGAGTACCACTTAAAAAACATACAACTTCGGGAGATCAACCCCGAGAAGGCC
>SDBS01003857.1_pt1 | contig 14714 bp, 11 predicted proteins | sample 2277091 | NCBI WGS metagenome assembly SDBS01 (sample SAMN10404972, study PRJNA504765) | marine sediment metagenome | isolation source: marine sediment core GS10_PC15, 163 cmbsf | place: Arctic Ocean: Southern Knipovich Ridge | collected 2010
ATTTATACCAAAGTTCATGAGCAAGAAATAGAACGATGTCACCATTGTAACCAAGCCGAAATCCCGCGGTTGCAATAACCGAGCGAGAATGATAACTCCAATCATATGAATTGCAAGCGCGATCATTTGAGCAATAATACTTGCGCCACCACTTTTGATAGCCTTTGATTTCAGGCTAATAAATTTTGGCTCTTCAAAAAAATCCTGTGTGGTTTTGGATAACATTCTCTTTCTTTTAATGAACTTGCACATTTGGCATCCTTTTTAGATTGCACTATTCCCTTTTGAAAATTTCTCTAGTCAGCTATTTCTTAACTAAATTCATTTCCTCAGCTTTTCCACTTTCCTTTGAACCGAGAGATTTATCTCTTTCCAGACATAATCAACCGCCTTTTGATACACTGGATTTGTCCAATAGCCTCCCAATGTGACGTCTTGACCAGCCATGTCATAATATACACCGTATAAGAAATCCTCATGTAATTCTTTCATTATTTCGGGTTACGCCTATTGAATTACGATTTCTCGTGAAATCCATTCATCATCAGTGCAGATTACTTTTATATTTCTTATTATGTGGGATATCCATGATCTAAAATTACCAATAACCACAATAAACGGTTGGAAATCTTCTAATTATCTATAGATCAAAAAGATAACCTATCATACATCTTCATATACAATGACAAAAATCACTAATTATATGCTAAAAGGAAACCTCCATGTTAACTCAGGCAGATGAAGATAAAACCATTAATTTTATGAATAAACAAAAAGTTGCTAACTTACAAGAAATAACCTATTCCTTAAATTGTTCACTCAGAAGTGCTCAAAGACGATTAAAAGCGTGGAAAGGATACAGGAGCTACAATAAAAATGGGTGTTATTTTGTTCTTCCTTCTACCCCAAACTTTGATAATAAAGGATTATGGAAATACAAAGGTATCCATTTTTCAAAACATGGGAATCTAAAAAACACTGTTATCTCTTTAATTCGAAATTCTGAAAAAGGCTTAAACGCTTCAGAAATATGCAGCCTGTTAGAGCTTTCGCCTCGTGCTTTTATATCATACTTTAACAATATCCAGGGCTTACGCCGTGAGAAGCACAAAGGAAGAATTATTTACTTTTCAGATGAAGAATCTATTTATATAAAGCAAAAAAGGAAAAGGGAAAGCGAAGAAAAAAATATACAGTTACCATCCGATACTGATGCAATTTCTGTACTTGTAGAACTAATAAAATATCCAAAGTCCACTCGACAAGCTTATGCACAAAGGCTGCGAAGAAAGGGTATTCAAATTAAAGTAGAGGGAATTCAAAAACTCCTGGATTATCATGGAATAGAAAAAAAACTCAGGATACGCCCTAATCGTAGGTTTTAAAAACATATTGCTAAGCTGATGAACAGTATTTCTTTAAAGACCATTTTTACAAATACGCTAATGTTACACTTTGGGCCTGACAGCAATATTTGTCAGGCATTCGGAGAAATACTACATGTAAAAAAGACCCGTACTAAATCAGCAGCGACCATGTATATCGGAACATTTAATACTCGCTAAACAATTTTGGGTTGTTCCTAATGTGATAAAATATCTTTTTCTGAAAAGCTCAGAAATCTTATACCCTATCGTTGTAAGTTTGGATATGACATAATTGTTCATATAGGTAAAATTGTTTTAATTCGTTGTCGCAGTAAAAAAAAATCATGCTGATATGATGAAAAAGCGGATCCGAAAGCGACTCCAATTTACGATCGTTCAATTGTAAGGTCGTGGCTGATACCAAAGACTCCAATTCGTTGCGAACAACGTGCCTCGGATATAAAACGAATTCTATGCGAACATAAAATAATTCTGTTAAATATTCCCCGTCATTATCTCTGAAAAAGTCTTCTTCCACAACCCAGCCATATCGGTCAAATTGCGGTTAACTAGCCAGGTTTCGGGGGCCATCCACAGATTAAAGTCCAACTTCTTGAACAGCCAGTCCCCCGGTTTCAAATCCTGTCATAGGGAAGTGAGTGTATATTGGACCCTCTCAGGGCAAATGTAGAACTTAACCAGTGCACTGGAAAACAAAATCCGTGAACTCTGGCCGGGTTCCATGCCTTCCAACTGCCTGACAACTTTATCCGGCGCCAATTTGTCATCAGCATCCAACCACTGGATGTAATTAACTTGAGATAGAGATAACGCATGGTTACGAGCCGCGCTGGCACAGCGGTTCTTCTGAGTTGTTACTTTTACATTTGGTGAGGTGTAAGATCGAGCAATCTCGAGGGTCGCATCCCTTGATCCATCATCAACGACGATGATCTCTTTCCTTGGTCATGTCTGTATTAGGGCAGATTCGATACAATAGCCAACCCATTTTTCAACATTAAAGGCTGGAATGAGAATTGAGACGATCTGTTCCATTCCTGATTTACCTCTTTATTAGATTAATCCCCCTAAATTGTTGTACTAACCAGATTCACCAGATAATTTGGTGCCTTTTATTGTTTTTATTTCGTACTGAATCCTGCTGACCGAAAGTGTCCAGACTCACTAAGAATAATAATAGCCACATGTTGCTAATACCGTAGAATGTGGATTCCGTAAAGTTATATACAACAATGATAATAATAAAGGTCAGCTTTAAAATGGCAATTGGATAGTCGATTTTCAGTTGCTTCCCTATCTTGAACAACCCAAATAGTATGATAGCTACCATGAGAGCCAATCCAACAAATCCCAAATTTAAATATATGTCAATATAGCCGTTGTGGGACTGAATAAATGTGCCGTAGACCCTCCATAACAAATTAAGCCTTTCACCAAGCCAGAAGCTTTCGTAGCCGACTCCCACAACAGGTTTTGTTTGCATTGCCAATAGCCCGTGCCACATAGGCACTCTCTCTGTTAATGATGGATCGCGCCCTAAGGCGATTATTATTAACTTACTCAAACCTAGAGTTACTTCCAAAACAACAAAAACTAAGGCCATCACCACCCCCAACACCATGATATTAGTAGGTCGACGTGTAACTATTGGTAATCGGCTAATCAGAATAATACTACTAGCGATAACCATACAAGCTATAGCAGTAGCACTATTAGCCATGTAAAGTAGCCAGGCAATCATGGGTAGAACCGTTAGATATATTGAGAAGTGGAGTTGTCGTTCCGACTTAATCCCTTTCTGGGAGTTGAGTAGTAGTTTCCAAAGGAAGTAGATGTGGAAGATGAGAGTGATCTGTCCAAGGCCATTCTTCTGAGTAGCCACACCAACGTACGTCTGTGTAGCATAGTGAAATGCTCTTCCCAATGCAGGATAATACTTGATAAACAGAACTGACAGGGGCAAAATTAGAAAAGCAAGACGCCTGAGGATTACCCCAAAGCTCTCATAAGGATGCATCTCGGTCAAAACCACTAAGGCCATTACTACATTCCCCAATGCTTTGATCCACCTTTTAAAGGATACAAAAGGGTAATCGGACCAAAAAAAACTGACCATTCCAAATAGGAAATACAGAAATATCCAAATATTCTTGCGGAACAACATCCTCCAGTTGAGATGCCGCTTATATAGTATCAATACACCAAGTAAGACTAAAATCATATAAATAGCACGGTCTAATGGGTTACCAGTAAGATACACAGCAGTATTCATCACTAGTTCACGACGATTCAACCACGCGGACACTTCGCGAGAACCAGCTAAGAACATCCAGACAAAAGGGATCCAAGTGGCCCTTGAAACACCTTCGATTCTGTTCTTACGATCCACCCAGAAAAGGTAAATAATAAAGAAGCTGCAGAGTACTGTTGCAAGTTGAGATGGCATTTCTATTTTACCAGCATATCTCTTCCTTCTGAGGAATAGAATGCAGGAGAATGTCCTTTTTTTGATATGTTTAAAAGCTGTGCGGCCTTTACGTTATCCTAGAGAGGTGACGTGATCCGCGATAATAACCAGAATATATCAATCTTTTATACGTAAGTTTTTCGGTGGTTGGACTATCTCACCACCACCCCAGACTTGAATCAACGGATGCGGATACGTGTAAGGAGCATAACCCGGCATCTGCACATTGTTGTAGTAGTCTCTATTCGGTTGTATATGGGCCACACTTTCGGCACATTCATCATGTTGAAAGAATTCTACATCATTTCCCCCATGCTTGTTGTTCCAAGCATAAGCTGGTTCAAGAGCCTGGGGGGGATATGGATTTGCATCAGTCCACAACCATTGATCGGTAGAACGTCCGATCTGATCACGAGCCGGGTAGCCTGCTTCACCAAGCTCGTTACCATCCCATGGAGAACTGCCATCAGCTAATCCACCCTCACCTCTATTATAACAGCTCCGAACATTATCGAGGGCAATGTTAGGATTTGTCCATGTTCCGGTAAGTGTATTATTGAAAACAACGCCGGTCCCACCTCGCAAGTACATCGGAACCCACATAGCCCGACTTACTTGATTAATGGTATTATTGTAAATTTCCCATTTTCTAGATGCCCGGTTATCACCCTGAACAGAGTGTGTTTCTATGTAGGTATCGTAAAGAGTGTTATAGCGAAAAACATAATATCCCCCATAATTGGAATCTACAGCATTGCTGTGGAGAGTACCGCGGAATGTATTATCCTCTACATAAACAACGTTTTCACCTGAGCCAAGGTTAAGTGGCTGCGACCATAAAACATGCTGATTATTATTTTCATCCAGCATGTGAGCTGCTCCGAAAATGGCCACCCGTAAGTTCGTAAAATCATTGTGGTCTACCAGGCCGGTCGGATGCTGACCTGTACGGTTACCACGGATTTCTATACCGTTGTTAAAACTGGCGCTGGATAATATGCAGTTATCAATCCGCCAACCATCCCCATCAACTATGACCCCACCTTCAACAAATTGAAATCCAGTAAGTCTCGAGCCGGATTCAGTCATGTCAACAGCCGTACCAAATGTGCTTTTTGTGATGATAGTAGAATTAGGCCCAGCACCCTGCAGGGTAATCTTTTTGTGACTTGGAATGGTTACCATATTATTCCACCGGGAACTCCCCGACGGAACCACCACTACATCTCCAGATACCGCCATATTAATTGCCGATTGTACGTCTGACTGCGTGGTACTGCTCGCCGTAATCAATTCTGCATGCCCGATTGCAGCTATTAATAAGCAAACCGTCAGTATGCTTCCAATCATTATCGATTTTTGTCTACGCATTGTGAACTCCTTTCTGCTTTCTTCCTTTATCTCATATTGAGACAGATTAAATTTCTTCACTAAACCCCCCAGGATAACAAACATTGTGGTATGGTTATTCCAGTCTTTTGTAGATTTCATAACGTCACCTCCACATAATGAAGTGCAAAAAGCATGCCATGGGCAGTTTGGAATGATGAACATCCTATCTTTCTAAAATATATAAAGTTATCTTCCATCAAGATTTAAAATTCATAAATTCAACAGGCAGCAATTACAAAACTGTAAAATGGCTTAATGAGCAGTTACAGTATCGTTATTGCTGGAAAATTAATTCAAAAAATAAGAGCAGATAGGTTTAATGACGAGTTTTCAATTGTTCCCTCAACCCACCCTTCACTGATTTTGCCCATGCTGCAGGAGCAACCGTTCTGTTAGTACAAGCGTCGCAACCATGTCGATTTCCGACCCAAAGTTCCTTTTACCACCCAGGTGTTCGAGTAGCATTTTTTTAACACGCGAAAAATCAATGTGTTCGTCCAGGTCCGTACGGAAATCTCCAAGTAAAAGCTCCCTCATACAGCCTGCAAGTTCCCGCTGCATCCACGTCCGAAAATGCTGAAACTTGTGGCGTCCTGTAAAAAGATGGGCACAAAGAGTGTCCAGCCCGTAACGTGACACCCTTGCCAAACAATCAGGCATACCATCGCCGACCCAGTACTCCAGCTTGAACATCGTTTCGCGGAACAAGTGCCTGGCTGTCTTTACCGGCCAACTCTCTATACCGAGTAGCCCGCGATCTGTTGGTATAGTCAGGAGATCTGGATTGTATTTATTGATCACAGCATAGGACGTATCCATTTCTCCATCAAACCTTGAAGGTTTACGATAAATCAGCTCTACCAGACTATTATCAAGAAAGGGAGACAGGACTGTAACCTGGGACCGTTCTATAGAGTAACGCCCATATCCTGAAGGTGCCTGAACGAAAAGCGAGAACGAGATCGGTTTCATCTGGTTCATGCGGTGGAACTTCTGAGTCGCTTTTCTCACACAGGCAAGCTGTTCAGGTTTGAGGAATTCCCCATTCGGAATGGAACTCTTAAATGCGCGGACTCCCCTGAGTAATTCCCCGCCGTAATTTCCCGTGATTCTCAAAGGTGCAGTCGCTCTTGCCAGGGAGTTCAAATATAGCTCAGCTGCACCAGAGAAACCGAGAAAACCGTCGGAAATTAGGATAGCTTTATTTAAATAGTCCTGAAAGTTGGACAGGAACTCCTCACCCAGAACCAGCACTTTATGCGGCTGACTGCAGTGTCCAGCTACCCTTCTCGCCACCTTGACATCATAGGTTTCCCGATACCTGCTCCCGAATGTATAGCAAGGAACTGTACCCGCGGGAGTCTCAAGACAGGACATGATCATTCGAGAATCCAGACCGCCTGTAAGTGACACAGCAACGGATGAAGGTCGTTTTAAATACCTGTTCACAACAACCTTCAAAGTCTCACAAAATCTTGTCAGGAACTCTTTTTCCTGAAGCGGCTCCAATTCCTCCCAGGCAGAACAGTTGAAGTACTTTCGTACCCCCTGCGGTTTGCCCTTAACGAACTTCAGCACGCTGCCCACGGGCAGTACCCGGATCTTCCTGAACAAAGAATTTTCCCCGAGCGTACATCCACATGCCAAGAACTGACCCAATCCCTCAGGATCAAAGCTTCTCGTTTCAGGAATAACTGCCAGTATGGCTTTCGCTTCAGAAGAAAAGACTACTCTATCATCGTCCTCGTACAAAAACAGCCGCTCAACACCGAACCGGTCATTAAAAAGGTAGCATTGTTTATGTCTCTTATCAATTAAAAATCCGGAAAAAAGCCCGTTAATCTTCTCCGGAAAGCTGTCACCCACACAAGAATAATGACTGATTATCCTGAGGTTTTCGTCTCCCTTCCGGGGTCCTTCATTTACGATCTCTGTATCATCACCCGCCTCACAATAAGGCTTGCCTGAAATAAACAGAGACAAGCCATCCTGTCGGTCCACGATCGCGTTAGACGATAGCGTATCCTGGCCAACCCATCCCGCATAAACACCCAGGTCTTCAAAGCAGTGCTGCTTTGTTTGATAAAAAGACTCATATGTCAACACTGAAGCCATTGTCTTGAAAGTTTCGCTGTGACTGATGCTTACTCTCCTTCGTAAGCCAGCAGTTTTATCAACCAGGCCAAATATCCCGGGCATTTGTATTCAACTCCTTCAAGTATCCAACGCAGACACTTTGCCTGCTCTATTCTTGTACCACTTTGCTCTCAGACCAACAAACCAGCCCATAAGCCAGTACGGGACCCTTTCCTTCAGGTTTTTATGCAAACCTGCCTTTAGAGCTAATTTGCCTTTCAAAGTTAGCGCAACAAAGTATCGCGGAACGGCCATCTTTACAAATCCATTATTACTTTTATATTGTATCAAAGAGCTTTCGGTCTTCTTTCCATATATATACTTTTCATACAGAAGATATCGTATTCCCCTCGAGCAACACTGTTTTACCGCCTCAGCTAAAAGAGCATTATTCGGCCGCTTGTCGTAAAACTTCATTTTTGATATAATCTGCATGATTGCTGCAGAACTCTCATCCCAGACGATCTTGCAATATCCAATCATTTCGTTTTGATAATAGGCTGCAAGAAATGTGCTTCTATCAGAGTAGGTGCCATTCTCTGCGCGCACGCTTGAAAAATTTTTTCCATAATGCCAGTATCTTCGTCCCTGGCGGATTGGTGACTCGTTGTATATTGACATGATGCCCCGAACGTACGCATCATCAAACCGGGAAACTTTTACTACTACTCCCCTCTTCCCGCTGGCCTTAATGTTCCTTCTGGCGGAAGAAGCGATTTGTTTTTGAAACCAGTCATCGTAAGAAATCAACTGGATTACTGCATAATTATCCCACTCAAAGGGGAAGTCAAATCGGGGTTCTGTATCGGGAATTCGCTGTGAAAAGGTAAATATATCCGGTTTCTTTGAAATATTCCGTACCTCATCTAGAACTCTTAAGGGGTCCGGGAGATTGCGCCTTTCAAGCCAGTACTCGTCGAATATTTCAGCGATTTTCACAAATTTGCCATGGACGATTATTACACTTTCGTCAATTCGGCACGCAAACTCCTTTATTTTTTTACCCTTAACACTGATTTCAAAATTTTTTACTACCATTTCAAGTCCTCTCGATATTCACATGGAGTATTGACATTTAAATTCACCAAACTCTGCACCTCTGTTGAGTTTCTACGCAGGAGACTTCTTTTGTTTTTCGACTTGCGCCATTTTATTCACGAATAAAGCAAGCGCCTTATACATGGTCGCCTGAGCCCAGTGCAGCATCGGCGTTTTAGCCTTTATTAATGGGTATTGTCTGTAATAGAAAAACCCTTCCTCATCCTGCATGTTCTCAATTGACCACCTAACCACTTTTAACGCCATGTTCTTCGCAGACGGATAGACATCCGCAAAATTGGACAGCGTGTCTATAGACTGGGAGATACACTGACTGTCGATGGGATATGCCTGGTTATGGTAGTACTTCGTTCTTCCGCTTTTCTCAAAGAAATTATTTAGATAAAAATCAAACCCTCGCAGCAGATTACTCTCGTATTTCATATCTCCGGTGCTCTCGATGTAACATTTGATACTATCCAGGTTGTACCCTGTGTGAAAATTGTCGATCCAGTGGTACATTGGAGATTCGCCGTAGTACCAACCTCCATTGGGAAGCTGGCTGGCAAAGCTGTATTTCATAGCGCTCTTGGCTATTTCAAGATATTCCTCTTTAGCTGTATACTTGGCCGTTTTTGCCAACACAGCCGCGGCCAACATACTGTGATTGTGAATTGTACAACTATTATTTCCTGATCCTGTATAACTTAGGCATATCCCATCTTCTGTTTCATTTCTCGCAAGGTTCAAAATCCATCTACAAATGCTCTCAGCAATGCCGAGGTATTTATTCTCCCCAAGCACTTCATACGCCTCCAGAAAGGCCATGCCGATCAGGCTCGTCCAGACTGTAATCGGCTCAAATTTCGGATACCTGCCTCCACGGCTTGCAAAGTCAAAGTGTTTACCCCAGCTGAACTCTTCATAACCGGGAGATTTGTTTTCAATCAACCATTCCAGGCAGTTCCTCGCCTTATATTCATATTCCTCATCACGGGTGGCCTTCAGCATGATCAGATAACCCCATGCCATGTATCCTCTCCCAATTGTGGAATCAAGAGGTTTAATGCCCAGAAGAGGTCGTAGGTTGAAAGGATTTTGCCTGACCAGCTGCATCAAAATCCTGTCAAGGAACAGGTTCCTGAAGGTTAAGGTCCTGAAGAAAGATGATAATCCGTCAAAAGGTTCATAGCCCTTATAATCGTGATCTTCTACCCACTTCTCCACTTTCTTCAAACTTTTGAAAATCTCATCCTTTATGTTATATTCGATCATTCTATTAATTGTTTCCCCTCAAAATTTGCTATATCTGAACAAGAAATTCTTAAGAATGTTAATTTGCTCTTGTCCAAGTCTTTTAACCTCGATAGATATAAGCGAATGCTATTATTTCACACTTCTTGATGCCATTCTATAATTCTACATCTTGATTGTGGTCGGATTATCTAATTTTAATATCTTTTGGAGTATAACTATGTTAGATATAAAGCAATGTACTCGTATCACACATTTGTGCAATTACCTTGTTTTTTACTATTTCCTTTCTCTTCTATCGTTTTTTTAACTCTGTGTCTGCTAAACCGATTAAGTTTCGCATAGCACAATACCGTGATACCAAGAGATGTTAAAACAACCAGCATGAAAATATATAAATAAGCGATGTTGCGTCTCATATAATATAAACGACTAATCCATCTGCCTATTCCATTTCTCGATAAGATCAAATCTCTAATATCGGCAGCAAGCCGTATCATAATCACGCTAAAAACGCGTTCAGATAAATCTATCTCCAAAGGATAAACATCATAATCTTGTTCAATCTTTATATATTGCACGTCACCTGGATTCAATTTTAGTACAAACCTCAGTAAACCTTCATGGATTATGAATTCCAACTGATCACCGTTCATCGTGATTACCCTCTTAATAGTTATCTCTGAAGCTACTTTTTTCATTACATTGTATGTAATAGGTTTATTGGTTTTGTTTTCAAAATTCAGGGTGTTAGACAAAGCAAGGACTTCATATGTTTGTTTATTCATAGCTCTGAGCAAGTAATTATGGCGCGCTATCTCACCCAAACTTGTCCATCTAACTTCCTGATCGAACGAGTTTACCAATTTTGCAATTATATTGAACGATTCAATGCTGTTGTAAAAAAAATCTTGATGAGTGTAGAAAACGATAGGATTTCCAAGAAAGAAATCAGTCGCAATCATTGATTTAATGTGTTCCACATCGACATTCGAATCGTATGAGTAACTTCTTGAAAGACCATGCCGTGAATAGCTAGGAAAGTTACTGTACGAAATAGTCACACTGCGAAGTTGAGATTGCGCAGAATTATAAGCTGGTTCATCAAGAGGTACATTGGTTCCGTTGAATGTAGCGATAAAACCATACCGATTTAGAATTGAAAGAGTCTCCTTGGGAGCAATTCCGTGTGGGAAGACCATTACTTTATCATATGGTATGTTTGTCTTTTTATGGAAAACCTCCATGCGCGCTAAAGCTTGCCTAACATCTTGCTCTTGATCGGCCAGAGGTCTTTTTATATAAAAATCAAATTCCCTGTGATCGTGGTTATTACCATGTATGCTTAGCGAATATCTGTCCGTGTTATCATTGAACAGCCTAACGACTTCAACATCGTATCTATCATAGTAATAAGGTATGAACGCAATTGTTGTATGAAAGTCTTCTTGTTCCATTTCGTTAAGCAATTTTTGGTAATAAAGATTGCCGTATGGCTCTATTAAGAAAGGATCGTCTATAGTCAGATTTGCGAAATGATTAGATGGATGCCAAGCTCTATTCCCAAATATGTACCGAATAAACATCATTACCGGAGCCAACTCCATGAAATTTTCACGATTATAAACCCACTGACTCTGGTCGTCAGAAGATGACAGATCAAGCCCGGTTGAAAGAAATAGCTCCATTTCTTTTATATTTGTGCGAATAAATATAGGATACTGTCCTTCTACTGAGTTGTCTGAAACTTCTATAAGCTGATCAAAATCATCACCCTCATCCATAACGAATACATGTTTTCTTGATAAACCAGCGTACCGAAGGGTTAATCCCGATAACTCGAACGCAACATCATTGTAACCATTAATTGTATAGTAAAGATTTTTTGATTCAAAAGTGTTCTTTTTACATGTTAGAGGTACCTGAGAATATTCATGAATTATATTTAAGTCATCTTCAGGATTTACACCCAAGACCAAGACACGCAATTTGTTATTCGAAGTACTGAACAATCTAAGAAGATCTCTGCCGACTGTTGAATTTAGTACACTAGAGGAAATAATTACACCTCTATAACTAGAGATTTCGTGAGACACATATTCTTCCGATATGATTACTTCTTTTAATTCTGCATGAACCAATTTTACACCGTAGAAATCGCTTGCTATTTCGACCTGAATCGCTTCTGGATTCTTTTCATTAGTATCGTCGATGTAAAGAACTTGGGAATTTGAGGCTTCAACATGAATGTATAGAAGAAAGAAAATTAGGACTGAAATAACTCTTTTTAAAGCCATCAACTTCAACCTGTATGTAAGTTGTATTAACGTGACCCATTACAAAATATACAACGGTTCATATCCCTTTTTTTCTCGATCTTCGACTCACTTTTCGTTTTCATGATAATCAATAATATTTTCATCACACCCAAATCGCTTTTTCTCACAAGCCTAAATCTGAACGGAGTATAAAGGTGTGGTCATTCTTTACGTACAAATCCTAAGACTCTAGAAGCTATCTTTCTCAGCCTATTCATTTGTTCATTTCTGTTGAATGCAATAAGTTCCTTTGAGACAGGTCTCTCCATTCGGTTAATTCCAGCCCAGGCATATCCAATAAAGAGGAGCAAACCGCCTATGATGTAAGGTTTGTGTTTCATCTGATACAATGTCCTAAAGAGCTGCCAAAGCGGATGCCCACCCAGAAAATAATCCTTTTTTCCATACCTGAACCATGTTCCCATTGGATTGGTGTTACCTGTTCCTATTTTTCTATTGTGATAGCAGACTTTTTCAGGAAAGGTTCTTGTACGCCAGCCTTTCATCCTTGCTGTTGTTACTGCTGTCCAGTCGATTCCACCCCCTTTGATGGGAACATAACCACCAATATCCTCAAAACATCCCTGTCTGAATAATTGGCAAGCACCGGAAACATGTTCAATGTTCGTGTAACGGTAATCGTAATGAGATCCATCTTCTACAAAGGGAGTGCTAGCCACACCGAGAAATGGGTCCTTCTCAAATATCCGCAGTAAGAATTCAAAGTAGTCTTCTCCAAATGTGATGTCCGCATCAAGATTGCCTATAATGTCATATTTGATATCCCGCACTGCCTTGTAACCTGCATTGAAAGCCTGCACCTTTGCTGCAAAATGCCGATCTTTATGCTCGGGCATACGGACAAATCCTATCCATTCATGGCTCCTACAATACCCTAGCACAATATCATCCGTACGATCTGTCGACCCGTCACTAACAATGATCCACTTGGATGGTAAAATCGTCTGAGCTAATACTGATTGAATGGTCTTCTCAATGGTGGCCTCTTCATTGTGAGCCGGAGTAATGAGCACGTAGGACAAGCCTTCTACCTCTTTGTTCACTAATTGCTCCTCCGTCTTATTATCGAAGATTCTTCAATTAGGATCTACAACCACTCATGAACCGGAATTACTATAACATAATATTTACTCATATGGTATATTGTCTATAAACACTGTCTAAACTTGGGCAATCTTCGTTTATTTAGCCATAAATTCATTTACCTTCCCTGCTACAAAAGCTATCTGTGATTCTTCCAGTTCAGGGAACATGGGCAGAGAGAGGATCTCGCGGGATGCCTTTGTAGCCTCGTCGAAATCCACCTCTTTATGGTTAAGGTACTCATAGGCCATCAAGTTTGGCAGCGCGATGGGATAATGGATTCCTGTAGCAATGCCATGAGATTTGAGATAATCCTGTAGTCTCTCCCTCTTTCCATCCATTACCCTGACAACATACAGATGATAGACTGCCTGTACTTGAGGGATTTCTAACGGGGTAACAACGCCGTTTCCCTTGAGGTGGTTAAAATAAATATGGGCATTTTGCCTGCGCCGTTCATTCCACTCCGACAAATGCTTTAGCTTTACCTCCAATATAGCTGCCTGGATGCCATCTAACCTGCTGTTAACACCTTCAAATTTGTGATTATATTTATCCATTCTGCCATGGTTGGCAATCATGCGTGCCTTCTCAGCGAGTTCGTCACTATCTGTAACGATAGCACCCCCATCACCATAGGCGCCAAGGTTTTTACCGGGGTAGAAACTGAAGCAGGCGACATCTCCGATCGACCCGATTTTGCGCCCCTTGTAAACGGCACCATGTGCCTGTGCGGCATCTTCAATTATCTTCAAATTATGTTTCCCGGCGATATCCAGAATAAGGTCCATATCAGCAGGCTGTCCGAATAAGTGGACAGGAATAATCACCTTTGTCCTTTCCGTCACTTTTTCTTCAATTTTATCAACATCGATGTTGTAAGTCTTCGGATTTATATCGACAAACACTACTTTCGCCCCTGTCATACTTATCGCTTCAGAGGTAGCTATGAAGCTGTTGGAAGCCGTAATCACTTCATCCCCTTGTCCGACGCCCAGCGCTTTGAGTGTTATAAATAACGCGTCTGTTCCATTCCCTACTCCAACACAATTCTTTACTTGACAAAACGCTGCAAAGGCATCCTCGAAAGATTTCAGAAAAGAGCCTCCAATAAAAGCTGTATTTTTTATAACTCTGGAGATAGCAAGGTCTATCTCCTCCTTGATACTGTCATACTGCTTTTTCAAATCCACAAATGGTATATTCATGATCTATTATCCTTAATATGGTAATTTTGAAATATCTTTGATCAATCGTGCAGGATTTCCGACTACCACACCATTATCAGGAACATTCTTTGCAACGACCGAACCGGCGCCGACCAGAGCATTTTTTCCAATTACTACACCGGGTAAGATGGTAGAGTTGGCTCCAACTTTCGCACATTTCCTGATTATGGGTCCCTTTAGGTTTTGCTTTACTCCAGGGGACAGAGGATACTTCGCATTGGTAAGGACAACATTTGGTCCCAGCCATGCATTGTCTTCAAGGACGGAGTATTCAGGTATGAACACCTGGCTGTGGATCCTGACGTTATTCCCTATCTTCACGTGATGCTCTATGACACTCAGTGTTCCTACACTTACGTTATTGCCTATATCATTCAGCTCTCTTATA
>SDBS01003858.1_pt1 | contig 14713 bp, 7 predicted proteins | sample 2277091 | NCBI WGS metagenome assembly SDBS01 (sample SAMN10404972, study PRJNA504765) | marine sediment metagenome | isolation source: marine sediment core GS10_PC15, 163 cmbsf | place: Arctic Ocean: Southern Knipovich Ridge | collected 2010
CGATGGTTTTGACCACATTCGCGGGATGGGTCTGTTGCTGGCCGTCCAGCTCACCTCCGAGGTCTCGGCGAAAGCCATCCAGAATCAGTGCCTGGAGACCGGGCTGGTGGTCAATGCTATGGGTGACGACAAGGTACGCCTGGCCCCGCCGTTGATGATCAGTGAAACGGACTGCCGCCAGGCCGTTGAAATACTGGTAGATGCGGTGCGTACTATCGCCAGCGCATAGTATATCAGCGGAAAATAGCGGATTCCTGCAGTTTGGCAGGCTTATCACCCTAAGCAAAGCCTAACGGAAGAGGATAGCTCCACAGAGATTTGGCGGTTGATAGTCGGGGGGAGGGACACCATTGCCCCGACCAGCCTCGCGATTGTCCAGGTCGAGCCAGGTGTGGCCCTCCCACGAAGTTAAATTGGTATCCTCATGGCACTATGGATGTAAGGCAACCACGCCAATTGAGCTTGCTGCTTCCCTGCTACCTCATGGCTGCTGGGCTGGCCGCTGGCGTTGCCCAGGTGATAGTGTTTCGCGAGCTGCTGGTCTCCTGCCAGGGCAACGAGGTAAGCATCGGGATCATCCTGGCCGGGTGGCTGCTGTGGGGAGCAGTGGGCGCCATCTGGGCGGGGGGCGCCCGGCGGCTCGGGGACATGAAGGCTTGCCTGCGCGTCGCCGTGTTCCTCGCCTTCCTGCCGGGACTTGCCCTCATTGCCGGCTTGCTGATAACAAGCGGCTACGGTTATCTACTCGCCGTAAGAATCCCTGAGCTGTTCCCCGCCACTGCCGGCGCTGGCAGTCTGCTGCCCCACCTTCTCTCCCTGGAGGCCGGCCAAATGCTCAGCCTGCCGCAGATTGTGATGCTGGGCTTTGGTGCCACGCTACTGCCTGCGGTAGTGGCCGGGGCGCAGTTTGCTACTGCTTGCCGCGGCTATGCGCAGCTTCGCAGCCATCAGCCGGATACGGTGGGCCGCGCCTACGGGCTTGACGCGGTCGGTCACCTGCTGGGCGGCACCGTCCTGGCCTGGTTGGCGCTGCAGGTGATTCCGCCTTTTTCTATGGCAATCATAGTGGGCTTGCTGAATGCTGGAGCCGGATTTTGCCTGCTGGCTGCTATCGCCACCAAGCAGCAGCGGTGGTTCTACGGGATAGGGACGCTCCTGGTGCTGACTATGGTGGCGCTGGGCCTGATTGGCCCGCAACTGGCCCGCCAATGGCGGTGGTCGCATGAGCAGGTACTGGCCAGCACCCGGACAATATATGGCGACATAACTCTGACCAGGTTTGGCGACAGCGGGGTCTATATCTACAATAATGGCCTGCCGACGGCCAGCTCACCGGCACCACCCTCCCTGACCGTTGACATAGACTTCGCCCTGCTCCAGCATCCCAATCCGAGGCGCATTCTGATGGTCGGAGGAGGCGCGACCGGTGGACTGGCAGCAGCGCTGCGCCATGAACCAGACTGTATTGATTACATCGAGTTGGACCCCGCCATCTTCTCCTTTGTCGCTCCGTGGCTGGCCGCTGAGGATCAGGCTGCGCTCACCGATTCCACAGTTCATACGATTGCCGGTGACGGGCGCCTGCTTGTGAAACATCGCGGTCACCAGCAAGCAGCAAAATACGATGCCGTGCTGGTGATGCTGCCGCCCCCAGTCAGCGCTCAGCTCAACCGCTTTTATACGCGCCAGTGGTTTGAGCAGGTCAGGCAGTTGCTGGGGCCGGGAGGTATCGTGGCCTGGCAACTCCCTTCGTCGCAGGTCTACCTGCACGGCCCACTGCGCAGCCTCAATGTAACGGTGCTGGGGGCCGCCCGCCGGGTGTTTGACTCATTTGTGTATCTGCCCGGCGAGCAGATGACAATCGTGGCCACGCCGGGCTCAAGCTATCTCACTCAACAGGCGTCGGTGCTGCTTTCCCGAGCCCGGCAGCGCGGCTTGCAGTCCGATACGCTGTACGCCTGGCTGCCGGATATGCTGCGGGCAGGTTTTACCGATTACGTTCAGAGTCAGACTCAAGCGGTCAAACAAGTACCGGTCAACACAGATCAGCGGCCGGTTGCCTACTTCTACCATCAAGCCTGGTGGTTGGAACACCGCCATCCGGGCTGGGGCGAGAAGCTCAGCCGGCTGGCAAAGGCCGATGCCTGGCAGTGGTGGACAGCCGTTGGCGTGTTGCTGGCCTTATGGGCCGTCATTTCCTCTATCGGCCCAGGCCGCCGGACAGTGGTCCCTATGGCTGTGGCTGTTGCCGGGCTGTGCGGGATGGGCGTGGAGATGGTTCTGCTCATCAGCTTCCAGTCGCATTACGGGTATGTCTTCCAGCAGATTGGATTTATTGTGGGCAGCTTCATGGTGGGGCTGGCAGCAGGAAGCTGGTGGCTGGGCCGGTGGTTGCAGCGGGAGCCAGCCCGCCGGTCAATTGCCCTGCGCCTGGCCGCCATTCTGGGCGGTGGAGCAGCGCTTGTGGCGCTGATGCCGCTGTTGTTGAGTTGGGCATGGCAGGCCGCGCAGGCGCCAGCAGCCGAGGCAGCGGTGGCGTACGGGGTATATCCTCTCTTAGCAGGCATGTTGGGTGTGTGGATTGGCGCCGAATTTCCGCTGGCTGCCGCGCTGTGGACAGAGGCCAGACACCAACAGGCCCAGTCGGCCACGGTGCTCTATGGCGCCGACCTGATTGGCGCAGCCGTCGGGGCGCTAATCGGCGGCACCTTGCTGGTGCCGCTGCTGGGCACGCTCCAAACCTGCTGGCTGTTTGCCTTCGTGGCTGTCTGTGCCGCGGTGCTGGTAGCGCTTCGGTACAGGCAGTCGTGGCCCGCAGGGTGATTCAGGCGCTGCTGTCAAACGCGAGGCAAGCAATGCTGAGACTTGCCGCTAGGCTTGCCAGACGCCGGGGATCTTATAGCCACACTTGGTGCACTTGCCAGTGTGGGGGTCCAGACCGGTATTAGTAACCTGCGGGCCGTGGCGCTTGAGGACTTTCATCCCGCAGGCCGGACAGTAGGTAGACTCGGCCGGGTCGCCGGGCATATTGCCCAGATAGACATAATTCAGGCCCACATCGTAAGCGATCTTACGCAAGTTGCGGAGCGTATCTTGTGAGGTGGCCTGGACCCGCCGGAGCTGATACTTGGGGAAGAACCGCGAGACAAACAGCGGCACATCCGAGCTGAGACTGTCCAATATCCACTGGCACATCTTCCGGAATGTAGAAGTGTTGTCATTGTAGCCAGGGATTACCAGATTAGCCAACTCCAGCCACGTACCGCTGGCGTGGACCTGCTTGATGGTATTCAGCACCGGCTGCAGAGTAGCGCCGACTACATTCTGGTAGAAGTCGTCGGTGAAACCCTTCAGATCGATGACTATAGCGTCCATAGCCTGACATAGCTCCGCCAGCGGGTCAGAGCAGATGTAGCCGCCGGTGTGGCAGAGCATCTTGATGCCGTGCGCCCGGGCCAGCCTGGCAGTGTCCAGAACATACTCAATGCATTGAGTAGGGTCGTTGAGCGTGAAGATAATACATGGGATATTGTTGTCAATGACCTGGTCTACCATGCTCTGCGGCGACAGATCTTTGTTGTCGGTGTGCTGAGGGTAGCTCTGGGTGAACTGCCAGTTCTGGCAGAACTTGCAGTGCAGGTTGCAGCCGGCCGTACCCACGGCGAGGGTCTGGGTGCCGGGCAGAAAATGGAAGAAGGGTGCCTTTTCGACTGGATCGCCGTGAATGGCCGTTGGTTTGCCGTAAACCAGTGAAATCATCTGGCCGTCGAGATTCATCCGCGCCTTGCAGTTGCCGTGTTGACCGGGTGCCAGCGTACAGTGGCGCGGGCAGAGCTGGCAGGCCACCGTGTTCCCCGATAGCTTCGCCCAGAACCGGGCGGGGTGGCGTGCCACATTGCCAACGGCAGCCTCCGCTGGCGATACTGCACTCAGTAGACCTGCCGCACTGCCCAACCCGTATGCGGCAAAGGTGCCCAAACCCGCCTGGAGACATCGGGACAGGAATTGGCGCCGGCCTATCTCGTCGTATGAAGCCATAACAGAAGCATTTCCGTCGTTTACACACCGAGAATGGCTATTATTACTTGGCTAACGAGTAGCTCATGGTCATGGGAGCGGCACCCTTGCCCCGACCAGCGTGGCGATTGTCCAGCTCGGGCCAGGGGTGGCCCTCCCACAGAGTCGAGTTGGCATGCTCATCAACCCGTATAGACGGGGATACCCCAGTTGAGAAGCTGCTGGCGGGCTGCTCCGCCCAAGGCTCGATCCAGAGCCGTGCCGAAGGCATACATGCTGTGAGTCTCAGCCGGCATAGTTTTGAGCGTCTGGAAGAAGCCGCGGAACGGCTCGCGGTCGATCAGCCGCTCGGCGCTGTAGCCCTGGACGTCGAGAATGGCATAGAGCATACCGGCTACAACGTGCCCTCCCAGGTCCTGCTCCTGGCGCTCGGAGCCGGCACGGACGTACTCCTCCAGCGCCTGCAGTGCGCGGTCACGACTGTCGATGACGGCCTGCTGAGGCAGCTTAACCGCCGAGGCGCTACCGATGGCATCACGGGTCTCGGTGACCAGATCGTACTGCAGCGATGCGGCAGCAAACTGCGCCAGGCCGCTAGTCAGCGCGGGCTGATCGGCCAGCCATGGCTCGGTGGCCTGGCGAACCGCCTTCTGGCTGAGCTGACGCAGGCCCAGCATCCAGTCGGGCGGATCCTTGATGGCCCAGGCGCTGACGCGAACCGGATCACCCGCCGACTGCTTGCCACTGGGATCAACGTAGATGACAACCTTCTCCGATTGCTCTACCCCCGCCCACTGCTCCAGGAGCTGTTGAGCCTGATCCCAGATGTTAGGCATATTGTACTGGCGCATCAGCCCAGCCACGGTATAAGGGGCGAAGACGACGACGTTCTGGCCGATGTGACAGTCCATATGGCTGACCTCGTCACCAGTCGCCTCCGCGATTTGCTCCGCATATTCGCTGACGGGATCCTCACCCGTCTTCAAGCGGTCCCTCAGCCAGCGCGCATCATCGGCCAGGCCGCTGTCGGCGAATGAATTCTCCAGCTCATCAAGCACGGCCAGTGCCTGGTCAGTGTACCCCATCTTCTGATGACAGCGTGCCAGCAGGTAATGAGCAGGCGCGGCGAAATCGCCGGTGCGCAATCGCACCAGATGGTTCAGCAATTGTGCGGCTCTGCCAAACTCGCCCTGATCCATCAGCAGCGCCGCCTGATAGTAGTAAGCCTGCTGGGTGAGGTCGGGCGGGGTTATGACATACTTGATATGGTGCTTGTAGGCCTCAAACCAGGCATGCTCGGTATGGCGCTTGTACAGCCTCATTAGGTGCAGGAAAGTGGCCTTGTGATTCACCAGGCCGGGGGGGAAGATATCGGGCATAACCGCAGCCGCTTGCGGATAAATCTTTTGGGAGACCTCGTAGTTGCTCGGATCGGCATAGAAACGGATTAGCTTCACCGTTGCCTCAAATTCGTGCCCACTGCCCGGAAAGTGGATCAGCAACTGTTGGAAGGTATAAGCCGTATCCGGCGTGACCGCCTCCGGATCCTCGTAGGGCGTGTAGGCTATGGCAATCTGGTATAGAGCGTCATCGCGCAACGGGCTGCCGAAGAAGTTGTTAATGATTACCGCATAGGCGCTGCTGGCATCCTGGATGGCCAGTAGTTCGTCGGCGGCCGGTATCATTCCGCGGGCGCCCGTGGCTATCCGGTAGCTATCGCTGACCCGGTACAGATCGTCAGGCCCCTTGGCCTTGTTGATATCCTCGAACAGTATCTTCATCTGGCGGTAGCATTCGCCGATGTGGAAGAAAGCATCGTCGAGGTTGTCGTTGCCGGGGAACTCCGCTATGAAGCGGCGATACAGATCGATCGCTTGAAGGAACTCGCGGTAGTTCTCGTGATGGCGGGCTCTCTCCCACAGGTCCTGAGCGGCCCGGCTGGGATCGTACTCCAACGGGTCATAGTAGTCGCCGGCCACATCTTCGTTTCGGCGGCGGATGCGTTTGCGTAGGTTGTTGGCCTCCCGCAGAGCGGCGTTGGCATTGCTGCTGCCCGGCATCTCATGGATGAGAAACTCGTAGGCGTCCAGGGCGGCGCGCTGATGACCCTGCAGGCGCAGTGCGTTGGCAATCATCATCTGAGCATCGTCAGCACAGTCGCACAGCGGGTAGCGATTAAGCACATCCTCACAGGCGGCGATGGCCTGATCGTAGGCTTCCACCTGATAGTACTTGCGGGCCAGCATGCACAGAGCCTTAGCGCCGTAGTCGCTAGTCGGATGCAGCTCAGTGAGCGCAATCAGGGCATCTATCGCCGCCCGGGGATCGTCCATCTCATTGTACTGGCCGACCAATGCCATATAGGCATCATCAGCGTAGGTGCTGCCCGGAAATTCGTGGACAATGAACTCCAGAAGGTCAATCGCCCGGGGGTGATCCTTGTCCTTAACGAACATCTGGGCCAGACCCCAGGCAGCATCATCGGCCATGGCGCTGTGGGGATAGTTGTCCAGCAGCAGACTGTAGGCGGAAACCTGGGCGCGGAAATCCTTCTTCACCGAGGTAACCCAGGCGTAGTGCATCAGGGTATCATCGCCAAAATCGGTGCCGCCGTACTTATCCAGGAAGACCTCATTGGCCCTGATCGCCTGTTCTATCTCTTTGTGCTGATAGGGCTTACAGCAGGTGTAGCTGGCCGTGGCGGCATCGTCGTGCTCGTTGTAGTAGGTCAGTCGGCTGGGCAACAGAGCTATATCCGAAAACGAAGAACCCAGCACGCCGGATATGTCGAACTCCTCGGCCGCCGCAACTGCACCCAACAAGAGGATAAGCAGCACAATCGCTATTGCTATACGAGACATCGCCATCCACCTCCATATATCGCTCGCGCGCAGCCCCACTGCGCCGGCGCTACTGCCGCTATCTGCAATATTCGCGCCTGGGTCGCATGATTCCTGCCTGGACAATCCCACAGATAGCATACCCAGATTCGAGTGGTCTCTACGCCCACTTAGACGTCTGCTCAACCGATTGGGTTCGGCACCAGACACCGAAGCCAGTTTGGGCTTCGCCCTGGTCACGTTTACTCCAGCGAGGGGGCCGCGCAGAAGACTGCGACCACACCAGGGCTGCACAGCCACCTGATAGCCAGATAGTGAGTAAGCACCCAGCCCGCTATGTATACGGCGCCTAAACCAAACATTAGCAGTTGTACGAACAGACGAAGCCAACTGCTGAACAAGGGAGCGCCGGGCTGCGCCCAGATCCCGCGTGCCATGATGAGGAATAGCGCCCAGTGGCTAATGCTCCATGCGATGCTCAAGCAAAGAAACCCGATAAGAACGATCCGAGCCCAGTTTCGCCCACGCACAAGACCGCGCCCGGTGAGGGTAAGCAGGATGCCGGCCAAGGCAAATACTGTGCAGGGCAAGTACCCGAAGACCAGATTGATCTGGAATGCCTCCGGCCCTTCTACAGCGTCCCCAAACGAGTGGAATCGCACAACAAGCATCCCCAACAGAGCAAACAGGACCACACACACCCCCAACCCTACACAGATCCAGCCAGCAATCCTGACGAACTGCCGTGTTTGAGCACTCAAAGCGGTTGCCAACTCTGCGTCGCCCCCATGACTAGGCACGTGCCTACCCAAATTGTCCTATCCTCATTATAGCGCTAACCTCCTCGATGAAGCAACACCCCTTGATATTAGAACGTATGTTTGATATAATGGTGTGCGGGCATTGTCGTTCTTTCCAACAACGTCCTGGGTGTACGTCCTCAGCAAGAATGGGACAATAGGGATGTTGCAGTTTGGGCAGATGAGGCAGGAGGTTTCTGCTCCAGGAGAGGAAATACAGACCGGAGAAAGGAGCAGGAACATGAAAGAGCACAGCGAGCAGGGGCAACGGTGGCCTCGGGGCGGAGGGCTGGCGCTCAGGCTGTGCGCCAGACGGCTGCCGATGTTGAGGACGTAGATCGCCACTACCCCAGCTCCGCCAACCCACCAGTGTCCAGGTCTAGGGCCACCGGTTAAGGGACTTTCTTGTGCAGATCCACTATTCGATTCTCTGCGGCCTACCGGCACCTTGCATCTTACCAGCTCCGCTCTATGATACTCTCTGCCTTGACTTCGCTTTGCAGAGACAGTAAAGTGCAAGATGAGTTGGGAACGGATCTCGCGCAAGGAGTTGTACCAATGAGCAAGCAGAGCGCGCCATTTAGGGTTGGTGTGGAGTACTATCGGGCCCCTGCACCGTCCCAGGCCTTCTGGGAGGAAGACTTTGCGGCCATCGCTGAAGCAGGTTTTGACATGATCCGAACGTTCTCCTACTGGAACTGGATAGAACCCGAGCCCGGGGTGTACCAACTGGACGATTTCGATAGATTCTTTGAACTTGCCGCGAAGAATGATCTGAAGGTGGTGTTCGACTTCACGCTCGCGACGCATGGGACTTGCCCGGAATGGATGCTTCGAAAGCACCCGGATATGCGCATTGTGGACAACGAGGGACGTGTTGCCGAGCCATCTGCCCATGCTGCCATGCCCCAGGGTATCCAGATTCACTGCTATGACCACCCGAAGTGGCAAGAATACGGCGGGCCACTCATTGAGGCCATCGTGACCCGCTATAAGGATGCAGCCAGTCTGGGCGTGTGGAGTGTGTGGGATGGCATCCAGCCCCACCAATGCTACTGCGAGCACTCTATTGCCGCCTATCGCGCCTGGCTGAAGGCGAAGTTCACCCTTGAGGAGCTTAACGACCGGCTCTATCGCCGTTACCGAACCTGGGAGGACGTCCAACCACCTCGTTCGGACGAAGCCATTGTAGAGATGTTGCTTTTCAAGGGCTTTCAGCACGAAAATCTTATCGAAAAGCTCAGATGGCAGGTAGACCTAATCAATGGGCTCGACGGCCAGCACGAAATCCATGCCCACGGCACCCACTACCCCCGACAGTGGGACGAAGTGTGTGCCCGGGAGGTCGATAGCTGGGGATTCTCGTACGGAAGCAATGATCTCTTTACCAGCGATGACCCTTACCGTTTCACTGACCAACTCTTCTGGATGCGCTGGTCTCGGAGTGTCGCAACGGACGGCCATTGGTGGTACGACGAGATATATTCCTCTATGGTTCCCGGGTGTCCGGAGGGTTGGAAACGCACAGAGCCCGAAGAACTGACCATGATTATGTGGATGACAGTCGCAGAGGGAGGTGCGGTGGCACAATTCTGGCAGTATCGTCCGGAATACATGAGCTTTGAGGCCCCGGGCCTGAGCCTGGTTGGGCTCAATGGGCTACCGACGCCCCGACTGACCGCGGTCTCGAAAACGATCAAGGAAATAGAATCTATTAGTGAGCATCTCCCCTTAACGATTCCTCAGGCAGAAGTGGCGATCGTATACCACAATTGGAGCCATGAGCTAGCTGGCTTCAGCCGCGGGGGCCAGGAGGAACAGGCCTACCGTGACGGGATGACCAGGTTGCATCGGGTTTTGTGCGAGCATAACATTCCCGTTGATGTGATTTCGGCCGAAATGGCTTGGGAGCCCTATAAGCTTATCTGCTTGCCGAACACTGTGGTTCTGGACGGGCAGCTCATCGAGAAGATAACTCGGCTGATGAAGAACAGTGGGCATACTCATTTTCTGGCCGACGGTCTCTTGGGTCTTAACGCGGCCGACGGGCGGTTTAGCTACGATCCGCCGGAGGGGCTATCGCAACTGTTGGGTGTCAGCGCGCTGGATTATACCCGCATGACCGAAAGAGACATCCGAGAGGGGCAGAACACTCTCCACACTGACTTGGGGAACTTCGCCATGACGGGTGCCTGTAATTACGCCACTTTGCAGCCATTGGGCAGCACCAAGCCCTTTGCGACTTTGGGCGACGAGGTAGTCGGTATTCAAACCGAGGACAAACGCTTCACTTGGAGTACCTTTAGCTTGACAACCGCCCTTGCCGGGACTGCTCTGCACGACCTGCTGATTCCCCTCGTGCTATCATGTGGCGTGGGACGGCCGGTCGAGACCCGCGGTGGCCGAGTGCTCACTCGGTGTTGCCAATCTGCACTGGGCGGTCGGCTGGTCTTTGTATTCAACCTGGAAGAGAATAGCGCTACTGTCGAAATGGCGCCGGCTTTTGGCTTTTCGACGGTAATTGAATTGCTGAGCGTAAGAGGCCTTCCGGTGGAAAACAGTGTTTTCACCCTGGATGTCCCAGCGCAGTCGGCTAGTCTCGTGTACTGCGCACCTCCAGGCGAGCCAGCCTGACCTATTTGTGCGGAGCAAAGTGTGCGCAGAAGTATGGCGGGGACCGGAACAAGGTGTGGCCGCCCAACCATAGGTGACAGCCCACGAGGCGGATGCCCGGACTGTGCCAAGGTGTATCAGTTTGGCGGTGCCTGTGCATGGTCGCCCTCGAGCAGTACCCGCCAGCTTACCTGTGATATTGAGTGATACTTTATCTCACCCATCGGCTTCAAGTCTTCTATAAGCTGCTGGGCATCGGAAGCCCGTATACATCCCACTTCCCAATGCTCGATTCCGCCATGCTGGATCTCCATGCCGATGCGGAAGCCGTGATTCCGCGCCACTGCGTCTGAACAGAAACCTGTGTGAGGACTCACGGTGGCGACAATACGAATGAACGTCTTGTCCCCCACACACTCCAGCAGTTCTGCTTCCGCGACTCCAACCATCCCCCCCAGTTGGTCTAGCACGGATTCGCGCTCTTTCTCGTCGGCGTGGTCAAGGATGATGATTTCTTCTACGGAGGAGGGGCCAAGCACAAATCCTCCTGGGCAGATAAACCTAAGCTCAGGCAGGGCCCGCGACAGTTCATTCACCAGGCAGCCTTCGTGCACGATCCCGAATTTCACTTGTAGCATCGTTATGCTCCTCCCGTAAATTGCGGTCGAAAAGTACGGCGGCTGGAGGTGCAAAAGTGTGGCACCTGGTACACTCATAACCCGCCCGCGGGCGGGTGTCAATCCCCCTTGTTGTACTCAGTTGTACTCAGCTTTGCTTACGGCGGGACCAAGTCTGTTTGCGCAGGCGACGTTTGGCTTCTCGCAGCCGGTAGCTGGGGCTGTTGGCTTCCAGGATATGGACTCGATGAGTGAGCCGGTCCAGCAGGGCCTCGGTGAGCCGTTCGCTGCCCATAACCTCAACCCAGTCCTCGAAGGGCAGATTGGTGGTGACGATCAAGCTGGTGCGTTCATAGGCCCGACTAACCGTCTCGAAGAGCAATTCGGCTCCGGCTTTAGAGAACGGGACGTAGCCCAGCTCATCCAGGATGATGAGCTGGAGGCGTTCGAGTTACTGGTGAAAGCGCTCGAGCTCACGTGACGGCTTCCTATCACAAGGGCGGAGGTGGCGGACCTGGAGGAAATGGAAACACCAGTATCGGCGCCGGTAGGGCAGTCACCTGGCCAGCAGTCACATCACAATAGACCGGGTCATCACTTACCAGTTGACAGTCAGGGGTGCACGTGACTATGATCTGGTGGTGCCCGACAGGCACACCTCTAGCCGTGAAATTGCCCCCTGGACTTGTGGACAGCGTCGAGCGGCCGCCTATCGTCACCTGGATGCCAGCGACCCCCTCGTTGTCCGCGACATTGGCCACCCGGCCCTGCACATCCCCGGTCGGGCCTGCTCCACCTCCGCCACAGCCTGCCAGAGCAAAGGCTACCAGAGCCAAGCTTCCCAACATTGCCTGCCAGCAGGTTATCCTCATGTTATCACCTCTTGCACTCAGCACTAGTCGTGGGAGATGCCTCAGCCATCCGGGCAGCATCTCAGCGCACCACACTTGCCGGGATAATCGTCTTGACCTGTTGGCCATCGTCGGCGAGAGCCGCGATGACGATAAGGTAGTGTCCGGCGGGAACCAAGCCACCGGTATGACCGCGCAGAGTCCAGGTAGTCAAGCTAGTGCCTGGCGGCACGACTCGATCGGCAACCACCGTGGCTACGACTCGCCCGCTAATATTGCACACTTGAATCGTCACGCGGCATGACTTGCTCACCGAGTAGCTGATTCCAACTGCGTTCCCGTCCTGCCGGGCCGAGGCGGACGTGACGACCAGGCCGTGGGTCTGTTTGGGTGCCACGGTCAAGCGGAAGTCCCGCTCGGTAATGCTATCGCCATTGCTGCGGAAGACGTACTTGGGCATGGTGCGCGCGTACATATGCCGCCCGGTTTCCAGATCGGTGAGCGTAACGGTCAGGTCTATGGGCAACATGCTCAGGTCAGGTAGCATTAGTTCAACATCGCTCTCGGGAACATCCGTGCGCACAACGAAGTCCCAGGATAGCTCGCCAGGTCTGAGCGGCTTGAGATACTGCGCCAGGCGCCGACCCTGGTCATCTACGAAGAATACGTCAACTCCACCGGGAGCAGCAGGCGGATTGTGGATGATGTGCTCACTGCCGTCAGTCGTCACGCCAACCGCGGAACTCAAGTCGCCCCGACCGTTGACGCGAGCAACGACCGGAATGACCCACCCGTCCCCGACATCCAGTTGCTGAGGCTGGACAGATTCCGCTTCCGAAGACAGCGGCGACGGGGGCTGTATAGACAGCACAGAGGCGCTCCCCTTCGTCGCTAGTACCCATAATGCCTCCCAGGCCCCAATGCTATTGCGCGCCACGTTTATGCCTGGCCGGCTAGTCACCACCACGTAAGAGCCTGAATCGGGGTCATACACGAACCCGTACTCCATGATGTCCGAACCGCCGGTCAACAGCCTCTCGAACAGCAGAGACTCGGGGAAGGGATTGGCCACGAGGTTCCAATCGGGCCCCAGCGGGGCAACGAACTGGGTGCCGGTACTGGCCGCAGCGCCCATAACTTGGCATTCAAATTCCGCTGCATGCCTGACGAAGTAGCCCTTGCCCGGTTCCACAGCCAGCAGATCAACCGCCCCAGGATCACCTGGCACGACGTAGTGCGGCGGGTTGGGTGAAGGGCACCAGGCGGTAAGATTGTCGGTGCCAAACACGACGGCGGGGTCTTCCTCCAGCGAGTAGCAGGGAACACCAACCATCGACAGGCCCCTGGGCAGCAGTGTGTTGTACGCCGGCCAGGCTGTGAAGTCTATGCCGCTGGCGTCGCCGACAGTCTCGTTGACGGTTACGTCCTGGCTGGCTGGGACGAATCCGTACCCAGCCAAGGCCGGGGTCACGGTGTAGGTGCCGGCCACAGACCCGCCTACACTGTAAGCGCCACTGGGCGAAGTGATCGCCGAATGGCCGTTGGCCGTCACTTCCGCGCCGGCCACAGCTTCGCCGAGGTTGTCGATGATGGTGCCGGAGATTGAGTACATCTTCGGACTGCCTGCGAAGTCCACACCCGTGGCTGGGCCGTCGTTCTCATTGACAGTCACATTCGTCGAAGAGGGAGTGAAGTCGTACTCTGAGAAGCTGGGTATGACTGCGTGGGTACCAGCCACCACCTCCTCAAGCGTATACGTGCCATCCGACCCCGTGGTAGTTGACTCGCCGCCGGCGGACAACTCTACACCCTCCATAGGCTCGTCCTGTTCATTGGTGATGGTGCCTGAGACTGTATAGGTCTTCTGTGTACCCACAAAGTCTACGTCGGTAGCGTCACCTTCAGGATCACTTACACTGACCTGGGTGCTCAGCGGCGCGAAGTCGTACTCGGGCATGGTCGGAGTCACCGTGTAGGTGCCCGCCACCAGTCTGTCTATCATGTAGGTGCCGTTGGCCGCTGTAGTAGTAGAATGGCCGTCGACGGTAACTGTCGCGCCTCCAAGGCTGTGGCCCTCGTCGTCAGTAATGTGGCCCGAGATAGAGTAGATCCTGGTGCCCACAAAGTCTATTCCAGTGACTTGCGGTGTGCCTGCGCTAAGCGTGACCTGAGTGTCGGACGGACTGAAAGTGTACTCGGCCGAGGCCGGGGTAACCGTGTAGGTGCCGGGCAACAGCTTAGTTAGAGTATAGCTGCCGTCAGCCAGCGTGGTCGTCGAGTGGCCGTCCACCGTGATCGTAACGCCCTCAAGGGGATTGGTATCGGAATCGGTGATAGTACCCGAAACCATACATGTCGTGCCGACGAAATCTACGTCGGTGGCTTCCGGCGCGCCCTCCGTGAGTATTACCTCGGCGTCGGACGGAGCAAAGAGGTACCCAGCCAAAGTCGGCGTGACTGTGTAGGCGCCCGACCCTAGCCCGGCTATTGTGTAGCTGCCATCCCCGAGGGTGGTTGCCGAGTGACCGTCAGCAGTGACCTGCACGCCAGGCAGGGGTGCACCTCCATTGTCGACAATGGTACCCGATACGCCACCTGCCACAATGGCGGGCTCAATATTGCTCAGCCCGCTCCAGTTGCCCCCGCCGTCCTGAGCTCTGACACTGTAGAACCAACTGCCCAGTGGCCGTCCCGTCAGGGCAAGGTCGGTCTCCCCAGCTCCGACTGCCCATTGCGCAGTCTCATCCAGGGTTGCCACCACAATGTCATCAAAGTAGATCCCTTCGTAGACCACGGAGAAATCTGTCACGTAGGCAAACCTTATCAATACTGTTTGGCCGTTGTAGGCGCTAATGTCGTGGGTGTAACGGTTCCACCCGGCAGATCCGGTGTGGCCCGCCAGTGTATCCCACGTAGCGCCCCCATTGGAAGAGATCTCCATGTAGGCGTTGTCCCAGCCGAGCTCGATGTTATAC